>Ga0233424_10000966_pt1 | contig 29598 bp, 26 predicted proteins | sample Watercolumn_Towu_FD_181011 | JGI IMG/M metagenome (GOLD analysis project Ga0233424, IMG submission 181011) | Freshwater microbial communities from Lake Towuti, South Sulawesi, Indonesia - Watercolumn_Towuti2014_125_MG | ecosystem: Environmental > Aquatic > Freshwater > Lake | place: Indonesia... | reverse complement strand
TGCTCGCCTTGGCACCGATCATTGTTGCCGGGTCGAGGGGATGCCCCTGCACGATCTGCTCGACGCGCTTGAGCGCCCGCTCCATCAACCGGTCGTAGATGCCTTCTTGGATCAAGGCGCGCGATGGACAGGTGCAGACTTCGCCCTGATTAAGCGCAAACATCACGAAGCCTTCGATCGCCTTGTCGAAGAAATCGTCGTCCTCACGTGCGACATCGGCAAAGAACACGTTCGGCGACTTGCCACCCAGTTCGAGCGTCACCGGAATGATGTTCTCCGAGGCATATTGCATGATTAGCCGACCGGTCGTGGTTTCTCCGGTAAAGGCGATCTTGGCGATGCGCGGCGAGCTGGCGAGCGGCTTGCCCGCTTCAAGGCCGAAGCCGTTGACGATATTGAGCACGCCCGGCGGCAAGATGTCCGCAACCAGTTCGGCCCAGAGCATGATCGAGGCGGGCGTCTGCTCGGCCGGCTTGAGGACGATGCAATTTCCTGCGGCGAGTGCTGGCGCGATCTTCCAGGCCGCCATGAGCAACGGAAAGTTCCACGGGATGATCTGACCGACCACGCCGAGGGGCTCGTGGAAGTGATAGGCGACCGTCTGGCTGTCGATCTCCGAGAGATTGCCTTGTTGCGCTCTGATACAACCGGCGAAATAGCGGAAATGGTCGATGGCGAGCGGCAAATCGGCCGCCATGCTTTCGCGCAGCGGCTTGCCATTGTCCCAGCTTTCCGCCCGGGCGAGAAGTTCAAGATTGGCCTCCATCCGGTCGGCAATCCGGTTAAGGACGGCGGCGCGTTCTGCGACGGGTGCGCCCCCCCAGCCGGGTGCCGCGACGTGCGCGGCATCGAGTGCTTGTTCGATATCGCCCGCGTCCGAACGCGCCACCTCGCACAAGGTCGAGCCATCGACTGGCGTCGGGTTGTCGAAGTAGCGACCCTTGATCGGCGGAACGAAGGCGCCCCCGATGAAGTTATCGTAGCGCTGTTTGAAAGGGTGCTGCGGTATAGATGTCATCCCAGATCTCCCTCAAGCCCAGCCGAGTTGCTTTAGCGCCCAGCCGTCGTTCCAGATCTTGGTCATATGGTTGACCCTGCTGTCGCTGAAACGCATCACATAGGCATAATCTGAGCGAGCGGTCTGACCTGTTGCAGGGACGGGGCCATCGGCACCATCGTGGGTTCCTGTGAAGATCGCCGACGCAACAACGGTATCGCGCTCTGCATCCTCAGCAAGTGCGGTCAATTCATAGGTCCCGTCGGTGAGCATTGTGAGCAAGCCACGCATCCAATCGGCATAGTCGGCGAGAGAAGAGATGTCGGCGAGCGCGCCGGACTGGGCACTAAAACCCGCATCAGCATGGCAGAAGGGGCGGCATGCATCCCAACCCATCCCGGTCTCGCACGCTTCGAAAAAGGCTCGTGCCGTGTCCAAATTGCCTGACATTACGCTTCTCCCGCTCTAGATCGTATTGAATTTTTGCATTCGCAGTCATAGACGCCAAATTCAATCGGCACAACAACTGACTCACTAGCCCGGTTAGGATGGTGGGCGCGGCAACCGAAGGTTGAAGACTATTCCGGCCGCTCGGACGCCGAAAGCAATCAGAGCTCCAACAAACAAGCTATCCTGACCATTGAGGCCGCCGTCGCGAGCCAGCCAGAATGTCGATGCACCAGCGATCGCGGCGGTGGCGTAAACCTCTTCGCGGAGCAGCATTGGACTTTCATTGCATACCACGTCGCGAATGAGGCCGCCCGCCGTCGCGGTCAGTGCACCCATGAAGACGCAGACGAGAAAGCTACCATCGATAGCGTAGGCTTTCGACGCACCAACCACGGCAAAAAGAGCCAGGCCCGCCGCATCGACCCAGACGAGCGCCTGAAGGCGGGCCCAGAAGCTGGCAAAGAAGAAGGCTGCCAACCCGGCGCAAAGCGCAAGGATCAGCGATGCCTGGTCAGTCAGCCAGAAGACCGGAACGCCAAGGAGAAGGTCTCGCAGCGTCCCTCCGCCAACCGCAGGAAAGAGGGCGATGACCATAACGCCTAGCAGATCCATCTTGTGGCGAACTGCAACCATGCCGCCGCTCAAGGCAAAGACGAACACGCCGAGCCGGTCGACAATGGCAATCAACTCGTCGGGATTGATCAGCATGCGACAACATTGACGGCCAAGCCGCCCAGGCTGGTTTCCTTGTATTTCGACGACATGTCGAGGCCGGTCTGACGCATAGTTTCGATAACCTGATCCAGTGAGACCTTTGGCGCTTCGTGACTGTGCAAGGCAAGCCTTGCGGCATTCACTGCCTTAACCGCACCTATCGCATTGCGCTCGATGCACGGAATTTGAACCAGTCCACCAACGGGGTCGCAGGTCAGACCGAGATTATGCTCCATGCCGATCTCGGCAGCGGCGGCGACTTGCTCAGGCGATCCGCCCCATATTGCCGCGAGTCCTGCGGCGGCCATCGAGCAAGCGACGCCGACTTCTCCCTGGCAACCCATTTCGGCACCCGATATCGAAGCGCGTTGCTTGTATAGCAAGCCAATACCGCCTGCGGTCAGGATGAAGCGGCGGGCAATGGCGGCGTCCTTTCCTTCCCCGAAGCAATAGTACCGTAGCACCGCGGGAATGATGCCTGCAGCGCCGTTTGTGGGGGCAGTCACGACCCGGCCTCCAGCCGCATTTTCTTCGTTGACCGCCATGGCAAAGACGTTGAGCCAGTCGAGCAGGCTTTCAGTTTCGTTTGCCCTGCCGCTTTGCTCGAGCTTGCGCCAAAGTTCCGGCGCGCGCCTCCGCACTTTTAGCCCGCCCGGCAATATTCCGTCGCTTCGCAAACCCCTGTCGATGCAGGCAAGCATAGCTGCAACGATGGTATCTATACCGGCTTCGGTCGCCTCCGGCGCACGCCAGGCCTGTTCATTGGCGAAGACTAGGGACGCTATATCTGTTGCTTCCGACCTGCACAGTTGTAGCAATTGCTGACCCGAGGAAAACGGATGAGGGGAATGTGCCCTGCTGCTGATTAGGTCGGCTGCAGTCGGTGTTCTGAGTTGGTCTGCTGTTGCGATGAACCCACCGCCCGTTGAAAACCAAGTTGCATCTACAAGCGGTTTGTTCGCGTCGTACGCCCGGAGCCGCATGCCGTTTGGATGGAGTTCAGGCGAGATATCGCAGGCGAGCTCGATATCGCTGGACAGGTTGAATGAGATTATGCGCCTGCCGAGGAGATTCAACGACCCTTGGTTTGGCAGCCGAAGCAGGGATTCGACCAAGTCGGGGTCGACAGTTTCCGGGTCCATGCCAAGGAGTCCCAAAATCGTCGCCTTGATCGAGCCGTGGCCTAGGCCGGTCAGTGCAAGCGACCCTTGCAACTGGATATGAACTCGCGAGACTGATTCCAGCAGCTTGTTCTGCTCCAACTCGGAAACAAATCTCCGGGCGATCCGCATCGGGCCCACCGTGTGCGAACTGGAAGGCCCGATGCCGATTCGGAACAGGTCGAGTATCGAAATCATCGGGTGGCGAGGCCAAAAGGCGAAGAGCATGCATGCGGATGCATAAGGCTATCACGTCGAACCAGTCGGATTCCTCCTTCGGCAGCCCGGTTGCGAGGCTCAGGCATATGCTCACTTTCTCCCTTCAACTAGGCATAATTTCGAGACATTATCCTTCCCGAACGGGATCGCGCCACGATCAGAAACTATGCGCCCAATGCCGAAATTGATTGACTGCGAATGCAGTATCGTCATTTATGGCTGCGTGATCAACCTAGGTATCGCAGCCCAAGGCGGGAAGCTGAGTCGTTTGGGTGCCGCCGGATTGGCACAGCGAAGCGAGCATCGTCCCTAGAACAAGCCTTTGGATATAGAGTGGAGCGGAGATTTCATGAACGACATTTCAACCCTGGATTTGGCAAGCCGGTCGCTTGAAGCGCGGATCGTACGTTACGCCGATCTTGTCCCATGTCGGGATGCGTTTATCGACACGCGCTCACCCGGGTCGGACCAGAAGGAAAACTTTACGATCATCGGGCCGGGCGTCGCAGAAAATCCCAACCAGTTCGTTCACATAACTGAGCCGCACGGCTTTAATATTGGCGGAGCGCGCCAACCTCCTAAATGCCTCAATTCCCAGCACAGCCACGACACTGTCGAAGTCTTTTATGTTCACTCGGGCCAATGGCGGTTCATGACTGGTGAGACAGCAACGGATGGCGAGGTCTTGATGGGTCCGGGCGATCTGATTTCGATCCCGACGCGCATTTTCAGGGGGTTCGAAAATGTCGGCGACGACAGCGGTTTCTTATGGGCGGTGTTGGGCGGCGACGATCCGGGCCATGTGTTGTGGGCTCCCTATGTTTTTGACATGGCGAAGGACTATGGTTTGGTGCTGCTCGAAGACGGCACGCTGATCGATACCGCAAAGGGCGAAATGGTGCCTGAGGGCGCAAAGGTGATGCAGGCGACCACGCAGGAGCAGGTAGCCAGCCTCAAAAAGGTGGATTCGACGGCACTAGAGCGTTGCGTGCTTCGAACAGCTGCGTCACGCCCGGCAGGGTTGTTTGGCAGCCTGGACAGCGTGGTCGAGCGGGTGCTCGTGGGCGCAGATCCGATCAGTTGGACACACGGTTTCACCGTCAGCGAGATTTCCTTGCCAAGCGGGACTGTGCTGCCAGATCACGCTCTGGATGTTCCAGATGTGTGGTTCGTCCAGCAGGGCGTGGTCGAGGTCGCCATGGACGGCCAGTCGACCAAATGTTCAAAGGGCGACACGATTACCATTCCAGGCGGCTCGGCCCGTTCGCTGCGCAATTGCGGCGACAGTGAGGCCGTCGTGGTTCAGGTCCGGGGCGGCGACACACTTTCTGCGCTCCATTACGCCTGATGCCAGCATGAGTGGGCAACTGATGGGCAAGCGGGCGATAGTGACTGGCGCAAGCAAAGGCTTGGGTCGCGCCATCTGCCGTGCGCTGGCTGACGAAGGTGCGCATGTCATCGGCGTGGCGCGTCCTTCGGCCGAGTTGGATTCTGCGTCGCAAGAACTTGGCAAACGATTCGAACCATGGGCGATGGACGTTACTGGTGACGAGTTACTTGAAGCAATTGAAGCGAATCAGCCGTTCGATCTTCTGGTCAACAATGCCGGAACCAACCAGCCGCAACCCTTTGTCGAAGTCACCGACGAAGCGCTTGATCGCTTGCTGTCATTGAATGTCCGGTCGGCGTTCCGGATCGCCCGAAGCGTTGCGAAACGAATGCAAAAGGGCGGCGCGATCATCCACATGACAAGCCAGATGGGCCATGTCGGTTCGCCCAATCGTACGGTCTATTGCATGACGAAACATGCCATTGAGGGGCTGTCGAAAGCGATGGCCGTGGAATTGGCACCTTCCGGCATCCGGGTGAACTGTGTCGCGCCAACTTTCGTTAAAACGCCAATGACGGAAAAGATGTTTGCTGATCCCAAGTTTGCCGATTTTGTCGATCGCATGATCCCGATGGGACAACTCGCGACCGTCGAACAGGTGGCTGCAGCAGTGGTGTATCTAGCCTCGCCCCCCGCCGCGATGATCACCGGTCACAGCCTCCTCATAGATGGCGGCTGGACCGCCCAATAACGGAATTCTGCCATGACTCTGCCTATCATGATGGTCTCTGCAACCGACATTGACGAGATGATGAATCCGGGAACGGAGCGACGGATGGAACTGCCCGGCTTCGATCCCGAGTTCGTCGACTTTCCGCATTACATAATTCGGATCACCGAACGGATTTGGCACGACCGCGAGGTCGAGCTCTGCCTCAAATGGTATTCAGAGGATTGCGCAATCCACACGCTGGCCGGTCCGATTACGGGCGCGCAGACGGTTGTTGACAACACGTGGGCGACCTTGGGCGCCTTTCCCGACCGCCGTTTGGACGGCGACAATGTGATCTGGTCCGACGAGGGCGATGGAAGTTTCCTGTCCTCGCACCTCATTACCTCGAAGATGACCAATCTAGGTGACAGCGATTTTGGCCCGGCTACTGGGAAAAGGGTGCTGGTTCGAACCATCGCCGATTGCTTGTGCAAGGACAATCGTGTGATCGAGGAGTGGCTGGTGCGCGATAATCTGGCGCTTGTCCGCCAGCTTGGTTTTGATCCCACGGACGTTGCGCGGACGCAGGCGGCGGCCGACAAGGCAGCAGGCAAATCGCTGGTCGAGACATTGGCTAACTATCGGTCGGCTGTACTCGATGAGCCAGACGTGGAACCGGAGTCCCCGGCTGCGCGGATAGCCGTGGAACTGCTGCACAGCTATTGGTCGCAGCCTGATAACGCAAAGGCGCGCAGCCTGTCGGATTTCCGGCTGAACGCCTGGTATCCCGGCGGCGAATATCTCTATGGGCCTGACCAAATCGCCTTGTGGCAAGACGGCATTCGCCAAGCCATTCCCGATGCGCGGCTCCATATCGATCATATTGCCGAAATTCCCTATCTCGGTGAGGCGAGAGACGTGGCGGTGCGCTGGTCGCTGTCGGGCCACCATTATGGTGATGGACGCTATGGCTCGCCGACTGGCGCGCCGTTACACATCCTCTCCTTATCGCATTTCCGGATCATCAACGGCCGCGTCCGGGAAGAGGTATCGATCTGGGATGATCTCGCCGTCATGCGCCAGGTTGCCAGCGCATAGCTGTCGCCATGGCCCGGCCTCAGCGGATCATTGATGCCCACCATCACCTGTGGGACCTCGGCGCATCCCATCGCTATCCGTGGCTGATGGAGAAAGGCATCGTCCGCTTTTTCGGTAACCCGGCCCCGATCCAGCACGACTATCTGGTGACGAATTTCCGCAAGGACATCGGCGATATTCCAGTCACGGCCAGCGTGCATATTCAGGTGGGTGTCGCACCGGGAGACGAGGTAGCCGAAACGCAATGGCTGCAGCAGCAGCAGGAAGCCCACGGGTTGCCAAGCGCAGTTGTGGCATTCTGCGATCTCACTGCCCCTGATCTCGCTGCCAGCCTGGATACCCACCAACAATCGGCTCTATTGCGTGGTGTCCGCCAGATTGTCGGACGTAGCGCGGAGGAGGATAGGCGCACCGGCAGCGGCGGATTGCTTGGCGATCCATGCTTCCTGACTGGTCTCCACGGTCTGGCCGAGCGCGAGCTTTCTTTCGATCTCCAACTGATACCCGCTCAGATGGAGCGCGCATCACAGCTGTTTGCGAGCGTACCGGAGCTTCGCGTGGCACTCTGCCATGCCGGGAGCCTTAGCGACTTTTCGGTTGACGGCTGCGCGCTGTGGCAGCGGGGAATCCGCCTCCTCGCGCAATTGCCCAACATGATTTGCAAGTTCTCCGGTTTCGGGATGTTTAACAAGAATTGGTCTGCGCACAGTGTCAGGGAGCAATTCGACATCATCGTTGATGTTTTTGGGCCAAGGCGGATAGCATTCGGTTCGAACTTTCCGGTCGATAAGCTGGCAATGTCATATGACCATGTCTGGCAGCACTTTTTCGACCTGACGCAAGCCTTTGCCGACGACGAAATAGCCAGCATGTACCACGACACCGCCGCCCATTTTTATCGCATCCCAGAAGCACCGAATCCCCATTTTTTCCGAGGTTAAACAATGCCAGGCTCGCACATTAAATCCGCTCTCACGCCATTCCGGCATGCGATGGCAGCAGTCGAGGAAGCTGCGGCGAAGCAGGTATTGAGTTCAAGCTTTGCCGGCAATGCCAATATCCGGATGTGCCATCCTTTCGGTGACCTGAGCGGACCAGACGCACTTTTCGAAAGTTGCTACGCCCCGCTCTTGCGCGCCATGCCCGATCTCGAGCGACGTGACATGATTGTCCTGGCGGGAACAACACCAGAGGGTCAGGACTGGATCGGTTGCATGGGCAACTATATGGGCACATTCCTTGCGCCGTTCCTCGATATTCCGCCGACAGGACGGCTGGCGCACATGCGCTATCACGAGTTCTTCCGCATCGAGAACGGCTCGGTCACCGAAATGCAGGCGATCTGGGATATTCCCGAACTGATGATGCAGGCCAATGCCTGGCCCATGGCACCGCAACTTGGCGCCTATCTTTGCACACCGGCTCCGATGAGCAGCGATGGGCTGACGGTAAGCGACAATGGCCAGTCTGCGCTTGAGCACGTGATTGCGATGCTGAAGGATTTGTGTCGCCATCCGGCTAGTCCCGATCCCAAGGTCATGAACCTCGATAGGTACTGGCACCCCCGCTTCAACTGGTACGGACCCGCCGGGATCGGAACGGCAAGGGGGATCTCCGGCTTTCGCAACTGGCACCAGATCCCGTTCCTGCGCGCCATGCCAGACCGCAAGCTCGATGCGATGGGCGATTTGATGTCGCACTGGGTTGGTGAGGGCGATTATGTCTGCGAGACAGGCTGGCCGAACATGCGCCTCACATTGTCGCACGATGGCTGGATGGGGATCGCGCCGGCGGGAAAGGAGGTGCTGCTGCGCAGCCTCGATTTTTGGAGGCTGGAGAACGGGCTGATTCGCGAAAACTGGGTGTTGGTGGACCTGCTCGATCTCTATGCCCAAGTCGGGATCGATGTACTGGCAAGGCTGCGCGAGTTCAACAAGGCCCGCAATTTAGGTGCGATTGACGTCCCGAGCGGAATAGAAATCTAGCGGACGGGGTGCAGCGCGCGCATCCGCTCGAAGATGTCTAGCCCCTGCATCTTGAGATACCAGGGGATGTCCATGAACACCCAGTTTTCGGCCAGCTTGTCGCCGTCGCGCCGATAGATGTCGACCACCCGCATATCGCCCGGCGTTTGCGAGGCCGGCAGGCCCAGAAAGCCGCCCGCGGGGCGATTGGTCAGGTTGGGCCAGCCGAAGAAGCCAGCATAGTTACCTTCAGCGAAACGCGCGACATGGCCGTTATAGACCTTGTCGGTCAGCCCTTCTCGAAACGGATATTGGTGCTGCCTCTGATAGCGCGGGATCGACATGCTCGCGCCGATCCCCGCAGGCCCATACCACACCATGTCTTCGCGCCAGGTGCGGGCGAGATATTCAGGCGGGCAGCGATCTTCGCCTGTCTTGTTAAGAATGTTGAGGTCGTCAATCATGCGATTCACAAGAGCCATGGTGGCGGACCCCTGTGCCGGATCGATTTCGTCAACCAGCAATCCATCGTGCGTCTGCGGCCCCGGATAGGTGAAATAGACGCCGGTCGGTTGCGGTAATGGGTAACACCCTGCCTGTTGCATCAACCCGATGATGTCGAAGAACACAGCGGTCTGGGCAATCTTGTCACCTTTGACCTGGTGGAACTCGGCGAATCGCAGTGTGGCAATCTTTCCTGTCGGCGGAATGTCTAGCCAGGGTTTGTCGAACAGGCCCATCAAATGGCCCATGCTGCAGGTCCAGACTTGCTCTTCCTCGCTTGCGTCATTGAACCCGGCAAAGAAGATGTCCCTGCGCCACAAGCGTTCGGGGAAAGCCCTTCTGAGCGGTTCATAAACTTCCGCCTGGACACGCCGCGCATCAAGGCCTTCGCCCAGTGGATGAACGCCGCGCCAGCGATAATCCGGAGCTACATGTCGCGACATGGTCAAACCGACGCCATTGAAGGACGTGCTGGCCAGATCTTTATAGTAAGCGAGGACGACTTGTTTGGCTTGCTGGATCGGATTCATGAGACCTTCATTGTGGAGGGGCATCTGCGCTGGTCAACCCAGCGTGCCAAAATAGGCAAGAAACAGGACGATCAAGCCAAACCAGGCAAGCAGACCCCAGACCGGTCGGTCGATCCGGCCGGGCACAGCGTGCCAGCCGCCGTGCATTTCCGGAAGGCCCTCGCGTGCGAAGCGCTGCCTTTGCCCGGGCACCGAATATTCGTGCCAGTTTGCTTTGCGCCCATCGAGAATGCGGCTCGCGATCAAGGTGGCGATGATGTTGGCACCTCCGCCAACCACAACATACCACGGCCAGGCGAGGCTGACGGGTGAAAGGCCAAGCGGCGCAAATCCATAGACCGTCACCATCAGTGTGATGAACCCGACGACGATGCCGACCAGCATGCCCCGTTCGCCTGCCTGCTTCGAGAAAAAGCCCATCCCAAACGCTGCCAGCTGTGCTCCGACGAAGAACGATGACACTTCGGACAGGCGTTCAAGAATTGACCCCCCGCTTCCCACGAATGCGAAAGCGATGGGGATGGAAGACAGAGCCCAGCCAATGGTAAAAAGGCGTGCGACACGCAGATAGTGTTGATCGCTCGCTTCTGGCTTCCAGAAGCGTTGATAGAAATCGGTGATTGAACTTGTCGCGAGCGAATTGAACGAAGCCGACAGGCTCGACATGGATGCCGCCAGGATGGCGGCGGCGAGCAGTCCCATCAACCCCGGTATCTCCAGACTGCGCGCGAAAATCAGGATAATCTCGTTGGGCTGCTCAAACGGCCTGGCATCGAAATGGACATAGAGCAGCGCGCCGATGAAGAAGAACAGGAAGTATATGGCAAACCCTGCATAACCCATCATCAGATAGCTCTTTTTGGCATCGCCCAGACTCTTGGCGGCAAGAGCCCGCTGAACCATCATCTGGTTGGCACCATAGACTGTGATATGGAACAGGGTCATGGCACCGATGCCTGCCCAAACGGTCGGCGCGACCGAAAGATCGAATTCGGTCCTCAGGGCGTCCAGCTTGCCCGCAATGGATAGCTGGTGAAGGGCATCGCCGACCGGAACCGGCCCGTTGAGCAGCGACCAGAGCACGATCCCCGCACCGACGAAAAGGACCACGGCCTGCATCACATCGGTCCAGATCACGGCGTTCAATCCGCCGATCATCGTATAGGCCAGAACCAGCAAGGTCAGCAGCACAATACTGGTGTGCACCTCAATCCCGGTCACAAAGGTGACCACAACCGCTGTCGCTGTGGTGATGGATGCCGAGGTGATGGTTTGCGAGATGATGAAGATCGCAGAGAGCGTTGAGCGCGTAGCGGGGCCGAAGCGTCGCTCCAGATAGTCATAGATCGACGCTGCACCGCTATTGTAGAAAAAGGGCAAGAAGACGGCTACCACCACGAACACCACCAGAGGATAATTCATGTGGATGGCGAGCGCCGCCATGCCATCACCATATGCCCAGGCTGGGGCGCCGAGGAACGACAGGGCGGACACATATGTCGCGATGACTGAGATGCCGAGTGCCCACCAAGGCAATGTGCGAGTACCGAGCTGGAATTCGGACGCGCTGTCAACGCCGCGACTTGCAACGAGTCCGATCGCTACTGTCGCAACGAGATAGGCGATGACAATTGCCCAATTCAGGACGCCAAATTCAGCCATGCGTACCCCTTGCCCCTGCTTGGTCAGCGAGGCCAATTTGTTTTTCAATTTGCTGGGGCGAGCATGTGCTCGCCCCAGCCGTCAATCGGGTCTAGAAATCGAGCCCGATCCGGATGCCCCAGGTGCGCGGATCGCCATAGTTTGCCTGGATCGAGGCGGTCTGGAAGTTTGCTTCGTCGGGGGCAAAAATCACCGAACGCACCAGCACAGCCTTGTTCGTGACGTTCTCGACGAACCCCTCGACTGTCAGGCCGCGGCTCTTGTTGCGCCAGGTCAGACGCAGGTCGAGCTTCGCAAACGAATCCTGCTCGGAACCCGGCAGATTGTAGTCGAAGCTCCAATACTTGCTCGAGTATGAGAGCTGCGCCATCGGCGTGATGCTGTTGTTGTCATCTACGTCGAACACATAGCCAGTCTGTGCGGCCATGGTGAACTTGGGCGACAGCGCGGGACGCCAGCCCTTGAGTTGAAGCGATGGAACACCCCCGGCGGCTACGATTTCGCCACGAGTGCGCGTGACATCCTGGCGCCCCTCATAGTTGCCCAGGCCGTTGAGCCGGCTGACGAGGTAGTTGCCGAACTTTGCATCGAGATAGGCCACCGATCCATTGAGGAAGAAGTTGTCGCCTGGGAGCCAGTTGAATTCGAGCTCAACGCCCTTCGAGTTGATTTCTCCGCCGTTGCTGGTGAATTCCGACGCGATGCAGGAGGCCGGATTGGCCGGGTTGATGCAGGACGTCACGAACGACTGGGCATGCATGTTGCGGAACTGGTTGTAGAAGAACGAACCGTTGAGCGTCAGGGTCCGGTCCATGAACTGGCTCTTGAAACCAGCTTCATAGGCTGTGACGTTTTCCGCACCGAACACCGGCGGAGCGCCTGCGGCAACCACACCTGCGCCATTGACCCCACCAACACGGTATCCGGTCGACGCGGTCGCATAAAGCAGGACATCGGGATTGACATCGTACTCGAGGCCGGCGCGCCACAGCGTCTTCTTGCCGCCGCCGCCATTGGCACCACCGATCAGAACCTGGCCGTCATCATTATAGCGAATGCCACCGAGGACGCGGAGGCCATCGACAACTTCAAACGACGCATTTGCAAAGACAGCCTTTGATCGGGATTCGAAGCTGTCATTGAGATTGGTCGTGTAACGCGTGAAGCGACCGTTATCGAGATACCCGAAGTCGTTCTCGGAAGATTGCTTGAAGTAGTATGCGCCCAACAACCATTTGAATCGCGTGTCGCCGTTCGACGCCAGGCGCAGTTCGGCCGAGTGACTCTTCTGGTTGTTGTCGTAGCCAGCAAAGAAATTTGTCAATGAGCTTTGACCAAACATCCCATAGTGATAGCCATCGGAATAGTCCGGATCATAATATTGGACAGACTTGTATTTGTTGTACGCGCCGATGAATGAAAGCGTTACCGGCCCAAAGTCGTAGTTCATCTGCAGGTTGAAGTCGTCGCCATCGGCCAAGGCGCGTGAGGGACCGTCACGCGAGACATTGTAGGGCGTAATATCGACGGATCGCGAAACGCCCGCCGCATCGGTCGAAGCAGCGGAATCCGGACCAGGGCGGAAGCAGTGGCCAAGCCGGAACACGGCCGTTGCAGAAAGGCCGGTCGAAGTCGCGGGATTGCCACGATTCTCGTAGCAGCCGATCTGCGTATAGCCATAGAGCGAGTCGACGTTGATATCGCGATGATATTTTGTGTAGCGCAGCGTTGCATCGAATGCATCGGAAGGCTTCCATTTGGCGGTGATGCGACCAACCTGAACGTCCTCGTTTCTCAAGTCGTCGCGCGGTCCATCAAGAAAGCGGTTCTTGATATAGCCGTCATGCTGCTCGCCCATCGCGGCCAGACGGATCGAAAATGTGTCCGAAAGCGGAAGGTTGAGCGTCGCTTCGCCGCGGATGCGGTTATAGTCGCCATAGGTGATTTGCGCGTTGCCGGATATCTCGTCGAACTTGGGATCATTGGAGATGATGTTGATCGCGCCAGCAAAGGTGTTGCGGCCATAGAGCGTACCCTGCGGACCACGCAGAACCTCGATCCGGTTGACGTCGAGATAGGCGGCCATGACCTGGCCGACCGTCGCCACATAAGCGCCATCATTGAAAATGCCGACAACCTGTTGAGCCTGTGGCCCCACATTGTTGGTGCGCGCACCACGAATGGCGAAGCGAGCTTCCGTCCCGGAATAGCCCGAGCGGAGACCGGGCACGACTAGGCCAAGCCGCGTGGGATCGACAATGCCTGCCATATCGAGTGACTGTTCGTTGAGGGCGGTGACGGCGGCAGAGACATCCTGAACATTCTCGGCACGCTTGGTGGCCGTCACGATGATTTCGCCACCGAAGCGGCCATCGCCTTCGGTCTGCGCTTGTTCCTGTGCCTGAGCAGGCACCGCAATAACAAGCGCCGCGATTGCAACTCCGGCCAGTGCCCAGCCGCGATGTTCCTTGGTCATCCGAATCTTCCTCCCCATATGGTTGATTGCAGAAAGAGGCGTAACGAATGTGACTGCGGATGCAATAAAAAAATGCAGTGGCGATTCAAGCGGCTTTGAAACTCTGATGGCTATCAGCCATTTCCTTTGATTTGACGCACTTCAATCACTATGACTGCGAACGCAATGAATCAACAAATCGAAGAACGGCTAATCTCTGCCTTCGAAATGCAGCAGAATGGCCTCCATGCAGAGGCTGAGAGTGCCTATGCGTCGATTCTGTCTGACGATCCTGACAATGTTCATGCCCACAATCTTTTGGGGGTCATCTGCCTGAATACCGGGCGGCCAATTGAGGCGGAAACGCATATTCGCAATGCATTGCGAATTGATCCAAATGACTCTGAAGCACATGCAAACCTCGCACTGGCCTGCAGGGGCATGGGCAGACTTTCTGATGCTGAAAAGGCCATCCGCGCAGCTTTGCAACTTGAACCCACGCGGCCGGCGAGTCTTGCCCTCTTAGGAAGCATTTGCCTCGATCTTGGCTCTTCACACGAAGCAGTTTCCTACCTTGTCGAGGCCCTGAGGCACGCGCCTCCTAAGCCCGAATGGCTGGTGACTCTGTCGTCGGCTCACTGCCGACTGGGGCAAACAGCACCGGCGATTGCCGCCGCCCGGCATGCGTCACAGATGGATTCCAGTTTGGCGGAACCATACCTTGCGCTCGGCGAGGCGTTGCTCAAGGCTTGCGAATACACCGATGCCGCGACTGCATTTGGACGGGCTGCCGAACTCAAGCCCGACTTGGCCGATGCGTGGGTTGTCCGTTGCGCGGATGGTAGCTACCGTCGATGAAGACCGGAACGGCAATGTCGTTGGTCCCAGCGACGCCCGCACCGCGGATAATAATTTGCGGATCGTTGCCGGAGTTCGAAATGATGATGCCCGGTGCGTTGCGTTGAACCGAAAGGATGTCTGTCGCACCAGTCGAGATCAGGTCTTGTCCGCTTACGGCAGTGATCGACATCGGAACTTCGAGGATGTTCTGCTCCACTTTTTGAGCCGTTACGATGATCTCGTCGCCTTGACCTCCTTCAGCTTCGACGTCGGCCTCCTGTGCGAATGTCGGTTGGGACATGCCGAGAACGGTGACAATTGCAGAAGTGGCTGCGAGCAGTGCCCGCCTGGTGGATTTGGATGACATGTTTATTCTCCCCGAACGAACGCCGAAAGCGCGCCCAGAATCTATGACTGCGAATGCAATTCGGAACTCAGATGTAACCACTACCGCTTAGTGTGAGCCTCTGGCGGAGCTGAATTCGGCAAGATCGCGCCGGATGATGACGCCATAGGCTTCTTGGGATCCAGCAGGCGAGAACCAGTTGTGGTTGCTTAGGCGAAGAGTGTGGGTGTTGCCGGGATACTCATAGGCCGTGCATTTTCCGCCAGCTCGAACGATCCTGTTGCAAAGATTGCGATTCCAACTTGGCAGTGAGTAATAGTCCCTGTCTGGAAAATGCAGCGACACTCGTGCAGTGATCAGCTGAGCGCTCTGGTAGCCACCTAGCCTCTGCATGATCGCCTCGACGCGCGGGTCATGCGTGATCGCGTAGCCCTTGGCATTGCCGCTCTCGGCAATCGAGAACCGCACACCTTGCAGATCGTCCACCTGCTCATTGAGACTCCGGTACATCTCTGCGTAGCCGGCTTCCACAACCTCGCGAACAGTCCGCTTTGCGTACTTCTGTTTCTGCCACGTCCAGTCAGCCGGGTTGACGGTTTCGATGCTGTCGCTTGGCCATGCAAAAATGAAATGCGGATTGACACTGCCGTCCAATCCTACCGCTGAGCCGGTCCAGCTACCGTCACCCGAGAGGAAGGCCTGAGCTGTCTCGTCCATCGGGCGGAAAGTCTCGACCTGGGTAAAGCGATCCGGGTGCGTGCCGGACATGATGGAACCCGCTTGCGGGCGGTTCGCAACGCGCGACCCTCGGCCAGACACAGCCAGAACGGTTAGCGCAGCATCGCCACCTTGAGAGTGTCCAGCAACAGACAAGCGCTGCAGGTTTAGCCGCACATGTCGCGCATTGTGGCCCCAATGCCGCCAATCGATCCGTTCTAGGCTTTTCAGACTGTCGATCAGGTTGAGGGTGTCAATTGCGTAAAGGATCGGGCTGACATGCGTGGCATTGTCCCAAGCCGCCATCGAAGCCCGCCCGTCAGCGACAACTCCGTTAACTGTTCCATGACCCCGATACCCGGGCGTGACGACCACAAACCCTGCTTTCGCATAGGCGTCGATCATCTCAGCGTACATGGAAGCTGGTGTATATGAGAAGTGAAACTCCTTCGCCGCGTCATATCCCACCCAGCCATGCATGAAGACGACGACTGGATAGCCACCACGCGGCGGCGGTGCCCTTGGAACGTCCACCCGCGCATAGAGCCGCAACCCGTCCGAGTGATAGCTCGCAAGAACGCTGGAATAGCGCGGCTTGCTGGCGCCAAAAAACCGCTCGGAATAGACTTGAGCGGTCGGGCCTCCAGAGAGGTCGGTTTCGACTTTGAGGGTAGAGCCATAGCGTCGTTTACGCAGGGCATCAGTCGTCAAGACTTCCAGACTAGCAAACCGGACCCCGCCCTCATCCGCGACTTTAGCATCGGCAGGCGCCAATGGCCCTTGCCCCGCTACCAGCGACACGAAGAGAAGTATTGATGCAAGGCCGTCCTTCATAATGGCGCTCCCAAAACAAGATGGGCCGACCTCCCGAGGAAGTCGGCCCACGCCCCCTTGTCGCGATGCAAAGTCAACCTTCAGAACTTGGCCCCCGCGCGGATGCCATACATCCGCGGAGCGTCATAGCTCTGGTTCAGGCCGCGTGATCCAAAGGTCGACCGGTTGAGCGTGATCTCGTTGGTCACGTTGTTCACGAACCCTTCCAACGAGAAGCGCTCATCCGCCGATGTCCAACCAATGCGCAGATCGAGCTTTGCGTAGGCCGGTTGGTAATCCAAAACTGTGTTGGTATCCGTGTTGAAATACCCACCCGACCACAGCAGGGTCGCTTGCGGCGTGATCTTCCCGGCACTGCCCAGGTCGATGTCATACGAAACAACGCCTGTCAGCTTATATTTCGGGCTGTAGGGCACTTGATTGCCCGAATAGTCCAAGAAGCCAGAGTAGTTGGCGGGAGCGGGCGTGTTCGCATAATTGTCGTATTTGGCTTCCATAAAGGTCGCCGACATTCCTATATTGAGGTTGTCGATCGGAACGGCCTGCAACTCGATTTCAACGCCTTGGCTGTGAGCTTTGGCAGCATTCAGGATCACCGAAGTGGTCGTCGTGCCGCCTGCAGGATTGGTTACAATGAACTGGTTCTGGACCTGAAGATCCTTGAACTCATTGCGGTAAAGCGAGAGATTGAGCTGCAGCCGGTTATCTAGGAATCGGTTCTTGGAGCCAACTTCATAAGCGATGACACTTTCCGGACCAAAGCCTGCGGGCAGACGCGGGTCGGTGAAATTGCCACCGTTGAAGCCACCTGAGCGAAACCCGGTCGAGACACTTGCATAGAGCATGCTGTCGTCATTGATGTGATACTCCCCGCCAAGCCGCCAGGTCGTCTTCTTGAAGTTGAGATCGATCTGCTGCCCCGTATTGGTGACGGAAATGATGCGTTGCCGGGCATCCGTCAGAGCAGTGTGGCGCCGAATGACCTTGTCATCGTTGGTGTATCGGATGCCGCCCGTCAGGCGAAGCTTGTCCGGCACGATCCAATAGGATGCCTGGCCAAAAAAGGCATTGGACTCGGTTGTTGGGAAGCCCGCCGCGAAAGCGCAGCCTACCGTGTTGCGGGCGGCTGTCGGGCAGCTCGAGAAAACCGAATGCTCTATATTCTCGCGGAAGTAGAAATATCCCAGGATCCACTCAAGCGGCCCCTTGCTGTTGGATGCCAGCTGAATCTCCTGGCTCCACACATTAAGCTTGTCTTCCTGGCCATCGACATTGCCGGCTCTCGCCGAGAAGTCGTTGTCAGCATTGCGAAACACCTTGTAATCGACATAACCGGTGATCGATCGGACGACGAACGGCCCGACATCCATGGACAGGTTGAGGCTGAGCGAGTTCTGCGTCAGATCCTGTTCGAGTTTGGTATCACCCGGATAAAAGTGTGGATCGGCACTGATGGGAGTACCCGTCAATCCGGGAAAGCCCGTTCTGGGGAGATCGTAGAGCACGCGCGCTGGTGTGCCGTTGATGTCGAACTGACCTGCTGCGTTCACAAATACGCCGCCAACACGATAGCCGAACGCTGCGATACCGGTGCCCTTCTCGCGCCAGTGAGTGTAGCGGAGCTGGATATCAAAACCGTCGACAGGCTCGATCTTGAGGCCGGCGCGAACATAAGTTGTATCACGGTCGGCTATGTCGAGAGCACTCGTCGTGCCTTTGATGTAGCCATCCATTTTTTCGCGCAGACCCGCGACACGGAAGGCGACCTTATCGCCAATGGGTACGTTAATGAACCCGTCGGCGCGTTGCCTGTCATAGCTACCGTATTGCAGGTTGATGCTGGCTCCTAAGTCGTTAGTCGGCTCGTTGGAGGTAACGGCAATGTTACCGCCAAAAGTGTTGCGCCCATAGAGTGTGCCCTGCGGACCGCGCTGAACTTCGACGCGCGCAATATCGACGAATGGCTCGTTCGCCATCGAGGCACGGCTCCGATAGACGTTGTCCATGAAGAACCCGATCGTAGGGTCACCCGAAACCGCAACGTTCTCAGTGCGAACGCCGCGGATCGCAGGACGTGCGTCGGAACCGGACTTGCCGAACGAAAAGCCTGGCGTCAGCACTTCGACACGCGCCAGATCGCGGACGTCATTCTTCGCCAGAGCATCGGATGTAATGGCAGTAACCGAAAGGGGCACATCCTGAACATTTTCAGCGCGGCGCTGGGCGGTCACGACGATGTCGACAATGCCGCTTTCGGCACCCTCTTCGCTCTCCTGGGCCTGAGCCTGCGGGCTCATCGCCAGCGCCATTGCCAGGAAGCTAGTTCCGAATAGTTGCTTGTTGCGAATCAATGTGGCCACGGCGCCATCTCCCCTTGAGACTGCTGTGACTGCGGCGTCTGCAACGTTTTGACTGCGCATGCAACAATAAAATGACTGCGCATGCGCTCAAATGCCGCTCACACGAAGCAGGTTCTCGCCGGACGGCGCGCGCTTGGCAGTAAATAGGCCCGAGCGTCAGCCCAATAAGCCTTGCATGCGCAGTCAAAATGGATATAGGATCGCGGCAAGCTTCGAGTTGCAGCAAACGGGAGATATTGGGTGGCACGCTTTTTGAAAACGGGAATCACGGAAGATGCCGCCGCCGAAGCTGACGCACAGGTCCGCGCCACGGTGGAAAGCATCATCGCCGACATCAAGCAGCGCGGCGACGCGGCGGTCAGGGACTGGTCGGCAAAGTTCGACAAATGGTCCCCGGAAGATTTCCGCCTCTCGGACGCCCAGATCAAAGAGGCCTATGCGGCGCTTGACCAGCGGACGATCGACGACATCCGCTTTGCCCAGGAGCAAGTGCGCAACTTCGCACAGATACAACGAGATTCCCTGAAAGACGTCGAAGTCGAAACGCTTCCTGGTGTGGTTCTCGGTCACAAGAATCTACCGGTCAATTCGGTTGGGTGCTATGTTCCGGGCGGCAAATATCCGCTCGTTGCTTCAGCTCATATGAGCGTCGTAACTGCAAAGGTTGCCGGGGTGCAGCGGGTGGTTTCGGTCGCTCCGCCCTATGAAGGCAAGCCTAACCCCGCGATTGTTGTGGCCATGCACATGGCGGGTGCCGACGAAATCTATTGTGTGGGCGGAGTACAGGCTGTTGCGGCAATGGCCCTCGGCACCGAATCGATAGCTCCGGTCGATATTATCGTTGGCCCGGGCAACGCCTATGTAGCGGAAGCAAAACGACAACTGTTTGGTCGCATCGGGATTGACCTACTTGCCGGACCGACGGAGACGCTTGTAATCGCCGACGAGAGCGTTGACGGGGAACTTTGTGCGGCGGACCTCTTGGGGCAGGCCGAGCATGGGCCGAACTCTCCAGCCATTCTACTGACAAATTCCGAAAAACTGGCGCTCGAAACAATGGCAGAGGTCGAACGCCAACTGACCATTTTGCCGACTGCGCCGATAGCATCGAAGGCATGGGCCGAATATGGCCAGGTAATTGTAGCCGACTCTTATGAAGAAATGGTCGCAATTGCAGACGATATCGCGTCGGAGCATGTTCAAGTCATGACTAAAGATCCAGAATTTTTTCTGGACAAAATGACCAACTATGGCGCGCTATTCTTGGGGCCGCGTACCAATGTTTCCTATGGCGACAAGGTCATCGGTACCAATCACACCCTGCCGACACGCAAGAATGCCCGTTTCACAGGTGGGCTTTGGGTTGGAAAGTTCATCAAGACGTGTACCTATCAGCGCGTGCTGACCGATGAGGCCAGCGTGATGGTGGGGGAATATTGTTCTCGCCTTTGCGCGATTGAGGGCTTTGCCGGTCACAAGGAGCAAGCTGACATCCGGGTGAGACGATATGCCAAAGAAAAAGCAGCCTGAGGCCGCAGGGTCCACTTCCTACGACGTAGCACGGCTGGCTGGGGTATCCCAGTCGGCTGTTAGCCGCGCGTTCCGCCAGGGTGCCTCGGTCGCTCCTTCAACGCGCGACCGGATCATGAAGGCAGCCAAGCAACTGGGTTACCAGCCTAATGCCTTTGCGCGCGGCCTGATCACCAAAAAAACCCATCTCATCGCCGTTATCATCTCAAACCTCACCAACCTGAACTATCCGGAAGTGCTCGCCGAGCTCACACAGCGACTCTCGCGTGAGGGCAACCGGGTGTTGCTGTTCAGCCTGGCTGCTGAATCTGACGTAGATGAGGTGCTCGAACAGGTTTGGCCATATCGAGTTGATGGAGCAATTGTGGCTGCACGTCTGAACGACGAGCAGATCCAGCAGTTCAACGACCGCGGCATTCCGATAATTCTCTACAATCGCGTGGGCGACACGGCCCCGGCAGCCAGCGTTTGTTGCGATTCCGCATCGGGTGAGCGAGAACTGGTCAGGCTGCTGCTGGCAAGCGGGCATCGAAACTTCGGCATTATCGCAGGTCCTGAAGATAGCTATGTCGGCGAAGAACGCCTGGATGCAGCCCGCAAGACCATGCTCCAGGCAGGAATTGAGCCTCACGTCGTTCGGGGGCGTTTTGACTATGAATCCGGGGCGCAAGGCTTTCGGGCGCTCATGGAGCAGTCAGGCAACAAGCTGGACGCAGTTGTATGCACCAATGACGCAATGGCGATCGGCGCCATCGACTGTGCGCGCAATTCGTTCGAGCTTGCGATTCCGCAGGACATGTCCATCGTCGGCTTTGACGGAGTAGGCCCTGCAACATGGACAGGATACCAACTCACCACGATCCGGCAGCCCGTTCGAAGGATGACACAGGCTGCGGTTGACATGCTCGTGGAGCGCATCGCCAATCCCGGGATGATTCCAGAGCAACGCCTTTTCGGCGGCGAATTTCTGCCGGGAAGATCGGCAAGGCTTGGATGAAAGGCGCGACCGCACTCCTCATTCCGGGGAACATGTGCGACGCGCGGATGTGGCGTGGCGATGGCGACGTCATCAGGCGAAACCTGCGACAAGAGCTTGGTCTAGAACTGACCGATGCTAATGTTTTCGAAGACGACACTATCGGAGCAATGGCGCAGCGCGCTCTGCGCTCGACAAGTGGCCCGCTGGTACCGATCGGGTTTTCCATGGGTGCAATCGCAGCAGTGGAAATGGCCCTTCAGGCACCGGACCGGATCAGTGGGCTGGTTCTGTCGGGTTACAATGCAGGTGCGGATTTAGCTTCTCGAGCAAGCGCAAGACCGGCGCAGCAGGATCGGGTGCGCAGCGGGTTACTCCAGGATGTCATCGTTGAGGAACTGAAACCACTTTACCTGGCAGCCGAAAACCAGTCCAATTCTGCGCTACGAGACTTGCTCCTAGAAATGGCGATGAGCGCCGGCCCGGACGTTTTCGTTCAGCAAAGCGAGGCCTTGCGTACGCGCCAAAGCCGACGCAACCGGCTCGGCGAGTTGAAGGCCCCGGTTCTTTATATCGCCGGATGCGAAGACTGCCTTTGTCCTCCAAAATGGCACACTGAATGGGCGGCGCTAACTTCAAACGCCACCTTCTGTGAAATTGAAGGCGCGGGGCACCTTGTGCCGCTTGAACAGCCTCGCCGGTTCGCGACCGCAATCGAGCAGTGGATCATCACACAGAATGAAAGGTTAGCCGCATGAGCGGACGGATACTGACAACACATGTCGGATCACTGCCAAGGTCGAAGGAGGTGACGGACTTGGTGTTTGCCGCCGAACGCGGGGTAACTGTCGATGCGGAGGAGTTTGACGCTGTCATAGGTAGCGCTGTTTCCGATGTTGTTACGCGGCAGGTCGCAAGCGGAGTCGACATTGTTTCGGACGGCGAGATGTCGAAAATTTCCTACGCGACCTATATCAAGGACCGGATTACCGGGTTCGATGGAGATTCCCCGCGAACCCCACCCGCCGATCTTGAATTATTCCCTAGTTTCATGGCTAGGCAGGACAAGGGTGGCGGCACACCGACCTATCGCAGACCGAAATGTGTCGGAGAGGTGCGGCCCAAAACTCTGGCCCCCCTCGATGCCGATATCGCGCATATGCAGTCGGCACTGGCGAACCACGCGCAGGCGACGGGCTTCATGAACTCCGCATCACCGGGCGTGATCGCTTTGTTTCAGCCGAACGAGTTTTATTCGAGCCAGGACGAATATCTCGAAGCGCTCGCAGAGGCGATGCGCCCAGAATATGAGGCGATCGTGGCTGCAGGCCTCATCCTTCAACTGGACAGCCCGGACCTCGGGCTCGGTCGCCACATGATGTACAAGGACCGGAGCGATGCGGACTATCTGGGCCTTATCGGAGGTCATGTCGATGCGCTCAACCATGCCTTACGGAATGTTCCGGCTGACCGGGTACGCATGCACGTCTGCTGGGGCAATTATGAGGGGCCGCATTGCTGCGACGTCGAGATGGGGGTGATTCTGCCAACCCTGATGCGCGCTAAGCCGGCGGGGCTTCTGTTCGAAACCTCAAACCCGCGCCATCAGGCTGATTGGACATACTTCGCCGACATGTCGGCTGTGATCCCTGAGGACAAGGTGCTCATACCGGGCGTGATCGATTCTACGACGAACTTTGTCGAACACCCCCGCGTAGTCGCAGAACGAATCGAGCGCTACGCCAACATCATTGGACGGGACCGTGTCATTGCCGGGACCGATTGCGGCTTCTCGACCTTTGCCGGGTTCGGCGTGGTCGATCCGGAGATTGTCTGGGCCAAACTCAAGACGCTTTCCGACGGAGCTGCCATTGCCAGCGAGCGGCTTTGGAAGGCGGCGGCATGACATTCAAAGAAAAGATTGCATCTGGAGAACCGGTCCTTGGTACTTTCGTCAAGACGCCACATCCCCACATCGTAGAAGTCCTAGCCAGCGGCGGCCTCGATTGTATCTGCCTTGATGCCGAACACGCCCCTTTTGACCGGCGCGATCTTGACGCCTGCATCATGGCGGCGCGGGCCAACGCTTTACCTGTCCTTGTCCGCACGACTTCGAGCGCTGCCCATGATGTGCTTAATGCGCTCGATTGCGGTGCCGACGGCGTAGTTGTGCCGCACGTCAGGTCGGCCCGGGAGGCCCGGGAGATTGTCGCAAGCGCGCACTATGGGCGCGGCGGTGACCTTGCGCGCCGCGGTTATGCCGGTTCGAGCAGGGCTGCAGGCTATGGCACCAAGTCAATTGCGGAACATATGGCGGAAAGCGCTGCCCGTACTGTTTTGGTTGCACAAATCGAAGATATTGAAGCGCTTGACGAAATCGATGCGATTGCGGCGGTCGAAGGCATTGATGTCCTGTTTGCAGGCCGCATCGATCTGACCGTTGCGCTGGGCTGCACTTCGCCCGACGATGAACAAGTCATCACAGCCATCGACCGAATTCTCTCTGCCGCGCAGGCGGCTGGCAGGCGTGTCGGCATGTTCACGCCGCGAGCGGGCGATGTGCCCGAATGGCTTCAGAAAGGCGCAAGCCTGTTTCTGCTTGGGTCGGACCATGGCTTCATCCGGGCCGGCGCGCAGCAGTTGCGCGTCCAGGCCCAGCTATAAGAACGAACAGAACGCGGGGAGAAGCAAATGGTCCGGGCAGAAGACATCAGTCGATCGCGACGCATCGCGGCGTTAGGTTTCCTGCTCGTCGGCTATTTCTTCTACGCTTGGTCATGGAACACGGTTGATATCCTCCGTCCCTATATCAAGGAGGACCTGGACCTCAGCCTGACCCAGTCGGGTTCGCTCTATACGGTTCAGGCAATCGGCGCGATCCTGGGGGCCGTCGTCATGGGCCAAGTCGCCGATAAGATCGGTCGGCGAAACGCGCTCGTTATCTCGATGTTCGGCTATGGCAGCATGCTGCTTTCCGCCTTGCTGGTCGAAAGCTATGCGATGCTCGTGGTCCAGCGCGTCGCCATGGGCTTCTTCATGGGGTCGATGTACCCGATCGCTGTCGGAATCTATTCAGGACTCTTTCCCCGGTCGGTTCGGGGGCTGATCGCAGGTTTTGTTCTCGGCATCTACAATGTCGCTGTGTCCGCGCTTGGCTTTCTTTCGTCGGCCGCATTCCGTGCAGGCTATGATTGGCAAATACTGCTCTGGGCCGGTCTGGTGCCTGTAACCTTGGCGATATTCGCTTTCGCCATTATACCCGATGATCGCAAGGTCATCCCTTTCGATGCGGTTTCGGCAGATGAGACGACCGCCAAGGCAAGCCTGCCGATTGCCGAACTCTTCACGCCTGGCGTCGCGAGGCAGACAATCCTGCTCGCGGTCATGTCGGGTCTCAACTTCTTTGCGTATCAAGCCTTCACCGGCTGGGCGAGCACCTACCTCAAGACAGATCGGGGCATTCCCGACACGGTGATCGGCGATGTCTTGGGGTGGCAGTTTGTTGGAGCCGCCGTCGGTGGCTTGCTATGGGGCTGGATCAGCGATCATTTTGGTCGGCGTAGCGGTGCCATCGGCTTCGTCATCGCAGCAGCCGTTATCCCAATCTACCTTTTTGCCGACTTACCGGTCACACTCCTTGAAATCACTGGCTTTGTTTATGGCGTAATGTTGTCGGCCAGCGCGATCTGGGGGCCATGGCTGTCAGAACTTTACCCACCGCACCTCCGTTCGACTGCAGCGTCGATATACAATTGGGGCCGCGTCATCAGCATGACAGCCCCACTTATTACCGCACCAATGGCGGACGCATTTGGCCTCGCACCGGTCATGAGCCTGGCCTCGGTCAGTTTTCTCTTAGCCGCAATAATCTGGTTCAGATTGCCTGAAACGGTTGATGTTTCACGGAGACGCTAGCGCAACCATCAACCTTAGTCTTGGGTAACAACCTTGTGATCGAGATCCACCAATTGCGATATGCTGTCGCAACTGCTGACACTAAGAGCTTCACACGCGCCGCCGCTGTGCTCAATGTGAAGCAAATCACGTTGAGCCGGAAGGTTAAACAGCTTGAAGATCGCCTAGGGGTGAAGCTGTTCGATCGATCTACCCGCGGCGCTGAGATAACTGAAAACGGTCGACCATTCATCGAACAGGCCCGCCGTATCGTCACTGATGTTGATAATCTTCGAACGACAGCTCGCAATGTGAGTTACGGCCTTAAAGGCCGAATCGCGGTTGGCTACTGCTCGCCGCTAATGGCAGGCAATCTTCGATTGGCGATCTGGGATTATCTGACAAGATTTGAGGACGTTCAGTTTGACGGAGTAGAGGCGGGTCTAGAGAGGCTATTTCACGGCCTTCTCTCGCACACGGTCGATGTCGCCGTTGCGCCGATTGGGCATCGAGAGGACGGAATTTCCTCGCGACGCATCTGGTCCGAGCGACTATTCGTAGCTCTACCTGAAGACCATGTGTTGTCGGACAAAGAGCAGATCTACTGGCAGGACTTGCGCCGCGAAGTTTTCGTCGTTCCTTCAGGAGGACTTGGACCGATCTTCGGCAACTTGATCGCAGCAAGGCTCACAGAGCAAGGCAAACGCCCTAACATCATCGTGCAGGACACCAGCATCGAAAGCGTACTGAGTATGGTGGCGGCAAAGCGCTACATTTCGGTCGCGACGGAAGCGTCCCAAGGTGTCGCTTGGACCGATCTGCGTTTCCATGAGATCCACGATCCGACAGGGCCGGCCCGCCTTGAGTACGCACTCTATTGGCGAGCGGACAACGACAACCCCGCGTTGCAGCGCTTTTTTAAGATGATCGAGGAGCGCTATCCTGGTTGAGCCGCGCGGCGCGTCTTGGCGAAGCTGCGATCGGTGGCAATGAACCGTGCCAGCATCGGCGCGACCAGTTGTTCAGGCGTCGGCGCACTGCTCGTATTGCCGCCATTAATAACCACGCCATAGGCGACCAGGTCGCTATGCAACCGGGCTGGCACTTCGATGGTGAGCTTGACCGGCTTCTCATCGGCGATGTCGGAGAGTTTGAGCCGGGTCATTGCCCGCCTTCCAACACCAGGTCGCGCGTCACCAGGACCCGCACAGGAAATCCGGGTCGGATGGTCAGAGTCGGCCGGACATTGAGTTCGCGCGACACGATCTGCTCGCCGGCGCGATTGATGCTGTCTTGCGTTCCTCGACGGAACGCACGGGCAAGATTGCCATCGTCGCCCGAGCCGAGCTCAGACCCTGCACCGAGCAGCGTCGAGACCAGCGCCGCCTTGAGCACGCCGCCCCAGTGGTAATCGGTGCAGTCCTGCAACCCGGCAAAGCCACGTGGGTCGGATGCAGGCTGGCGTTCAAGTACGATCGAGCGTCCATCGGGCAGGATCAGCCGGTTCCAGGCGAGCAGCACCCGGCTCTGCCCGAACGCGACATCGGCGTCGTAATCGCCGATCAGCCGTGAGCCTTGCGGGATCAGCAGGATGCGGCCCGTCGGGCTGTCATAGACATTCTGGGTCACCTGCGCAGTCACCAGCCCCGGCAGGTCGGAGCGGATGCCGGTGATCAGTGCCGCCGGAATGACCGAGCCTGCCTGCAGGATCGAAGATGATGCCAGCCCGGTCAGCCGTTCGGCCGACACCGTGCGCCGATCGCTGGCCCGTTCCAGAAATGCCTGTTTGCGGCCCGCTTCGGTCTGAGGCACGACTGCGGGTGCAGCCGCTCCACCATCGGCGGCGGGCGGAAGTCCGGACAATCCTACCGCACCACCGCTCGCTGGCGATCCGCCGCCGAAGAACAGGCGACTGCCACGCGCGGCCTCGCGTTCCTGTTCGGCGCGCTGGCGGGCTGCGTCGGCGGCAGTTGCTGCGGGATTGTTGGGAGCCGCTGGCGGCTGCGCGCCGGTCGGCGGCAAGGCTGCCACATCGCCGCGACGCTGGGCATCGAGGATCGGCTTGCCGAGATCGCCGGGAAGCGGCGGACCGAGTTTGGGTACCTGGCCATAGTCCTTGGGCGCACCGGCGAAGTTGTCGGCCACCGCCACGCCATCGGTGTTGTAGAGTTCCTCCGCGCCCTTCCGGCCAGCAGGCTGGAGCGCGTAGATCAAGGCTCCGCCGACCAGCGCAAAGCCGCAGGCCGAGGCGATGCCGATGGCTTTGCGCGACAAGCGCATTACCCTCGGTGGATCACCGCGCAGTTTGACCGCATCGCCGGGATCGACGGGCGGCGCTTCGGCGGGTTTGTCCTGATCTTCGCCAGTCATGCCCGCCCCCTGCGGTTGGAGATAATCCGCACCGTCTGCTGGCCCTTGCGACCGCCGAGCCGCAGCTCGGCGCGGGCGAACAGCCGGTCGATGATCATATAGCGACCCGATACCCGGTAATTGACCAGTTCGGCCTCGCCCTTGGCACCGATCACGAACAGCGGCGGCAGTTCGCCTTGCGCGATGCTCTCGGGGAACTCGACGAACACGCGCACGCCGTCGTCGAAGGCACGCAGTGGCCGCCACTCAGGCCGGTCGCCATCGATCGCATAGCGGAAATTGAGCAGCGATAGGTCCATGCCCGCCGCAACCGGTGCCGTGCGCTCAGCTTCGGCGCGGGCCTGGCGCAACGCAATCAGCTGGTCCTGCGGATAGGTCCAGGAGACCGAGGCCATGTAGACCGACGGGTTGGCGCGCAGCTCAAGGTGATAAGTCCGGCGGTCGGTATTGATCACCAGGTTGGTGGTGATGTCAGGCCGGACCGGCTTCACCAGAATGTGAACCCGGGCGGCGGGGCCGATGCCGCTTACCGTGTCGCCGATCATCCAGCGCACGGTGTCGCCGGCAGCAACCGGACCGGAACCGACCAGTTGCTCGCCTTCCTGCAGCGCGATGTCGGTGACCTGCCCCGGCTTGGCGTAGATCTGGTAGAGCGCGCCTTCGGTATAGGGAAAGACCTGGATCGCGTTGATGAACCCTGTGCGCTCGGGCTGAATTCTTGCCGCCTCCATCGCCGCCCCCACCCTGTCCTGGAGAGTGGGGCGACTCTGGGACGGGCGGGAGAGGCCCGCAGCGCGGGGAGGGGTGCGCTGCGGAAACGCTTTGAGCTGGCCGGGAAGCGGAAGTGGCACCGGGATCGCCACGACCGTTGGTTCCGAAAAGGGCGCCTGCGCTACCTCGTTGGGAATCGCAGGCGCTGTGGGCTGGTGCATTTTCTGTTCTTGGGCCTGCGTGGGGGAGGCAACGACGCTGGCGGACAGCAGCGCGAGGGTGAGGATGCGCGCAGTACGCTTGGGATTGCTGATCATGATCCGAGTTCCTTCGACCAGTTGATTGCGTTGACGAAGATGCCGAGCGGGTTCTTGCGGACGGCATCGGGGGTGCGTGGGGTCTGGACGACGATGGTCAGGATCGCAGTCCAGCGACTGGTCTCGGCGAGGCTGCCATCGCGATAGCGGCGCTCGACCCAGGCGACCCGGAAGCTAGTCGGCGAGGCCCGGATGACGCTTGTGACGTCGACCCCGACCTGTTCGCGGCCGATCAGGGCGAACGGATCGTTGGTCCGGGCGTAGTCGTTGAGCGCCAGCGCGCCCTTGTCGGTGGCGAAGTCGTAGGCGCGCAGCCAGTTCTGGCGCACCACGATAGGATCGTCGGGCACGGCCCGGACCTGCTCGATGAACCGCGCGAGATGGAAGGCGATCTGCGGGTCGCTCGGCGTAAACCCGGCATCGGCGGGCGCGACGGCCTGCGCCTCGCCGAGCTTGTCGACCTGCACGACCCAGGGAACGATCGTTCCGCGTGCGCCCTGCCAAATGATGCCGGCGGTGAGGCAGGTCGAAAGCCCGAGTGCACCGAAGAAGGCGAGCCGCCAGCTGCGCGCCTGGACGCGGGCCGAGCCGATCCGGTCATCCCAGACCTGCGCGGCGCGCTGGTAGGGTGTTTCGGGTTCGGGGGTCTTGCCGTAGCGGATCGAGGGTCGTCGAAACATGGATCAGTCCTTTTTGGAGGTGTCGATGGAAGCCCCGCCGCCGTGGCTGTCGCCGGACTTGAGCGTGTGGGCGGCAATGGTCGCGCCGTGGGCCAGGGTCTGCCGGTCCTTCATCGCCTTGGCCCAGGCGGGCTGACCCTGATCGGCATCGGCTTTCGGCGCGGGCGGCGTGTTGGGTCCGGGCGTAATCGTGCCGCCGGTGTTGGTGATCGCGGCACGGCTGCCCGG
>Ga0233424_10000965_pt1 | contig 29606 bp, 25 predicted proteins | sample Watercolumn_Towu_FD_181011 | JGI IMG/M metagenome (GOLD analysis project Ga0233424, IMG submission 181011) | Freshwater microbial communities from Lake Towuti, South Sulawesi, Indonesia - Watercolumn_Towuti2014_125_MG | ecosystem: Environmental > Aquatic > Freshwater > Lake | place: Indonesia... | reverse complement strand
GGTGCGGGCCCAGCGCTTACCATTTGCAGGTGGTTGTGGGTTTGAATTTCCTATCCGTCTGACGCCCATGAGCCCGGGCATCGAGATTGAGGTGTGGCCCAAGGCAGGGCAGAGCGCCTACGCGGTCGTGGACCCGACGGTCGCGATCCTCATCGCCAAGCGGCTCCTGGAGATGGCCGCGGTGCAGCTCGCGCCGGCCGCTGCGAACACAGACGAGGCTGATGACGCCGAGGAGGTCGCCGCGGAGCCCGGCACGATCGCGACGGCCGCTCCGGACGCCACCGAGAACGAGCTGGCCGAGGCCCCCGAGGTCCGCCCCTCCAACGGCGTCGACCTCGCCAGCCGGCGTCGACCCAGCGCCTCCTGACGCATGACCGACGCGGTCGCGACGCTGTTCCCGGACTGGCCGCAGTACGCGCGCCGTCTGCGCGATGGCGTGGCCGGCCTCACCGGTGACCAGCTCAACCTGCGTGCCGGTCGGGACCACGACCCGGTCTGGGCGCTCGCCGCGCACGTCGCCGGCGCTAGGGCCTACTGGCTGTGCGGCGTCTTCGGCGAGCCGGGCGCGGCAGCGACCCCGTTCACCGACCCGGCCACGGGCGAGGGCTGGGAGGACCACCCCGACCATCCCCGCTCCGGACAGGAGCTGGCCTGGGCACTCGACTCGACCTGGGCCGTAGTCCAGGACTGCCTTGCCCGGTGGACGCTCGCGGATCTGGCGTTGACCGCATCGCGCATCGGCCCGGCTGGTCCTCAGGTCCACACGCGCGCATCCGTGCTCAACCGCCTGCTCACCCACGAGGCGTTCCACGCGGGCGAGATCTCCCAGGTCCTGGGGCTCCACGGCCTGCCGTCCGTCGATCTCTGGGTGCGCCGCTCCCCGGGCTGAGCGTCCTGCCACCCGCCGAGGCCCCGTTCCGGGGCGCTCTCGACTGCGGGCGTAGAATCCGCGGGTGGTTACTCGAGCCGTGGACGTGACGAGTCCTTCGGCGTGGGACCAGCGGCAGCCGACGACGCCTTCATCGCGACCCGCGGGCTCACCTGTCGCTTTGGGTCCGTCGTCGCCCTGGACGGGCTGACGTTCGAGGTCGGGCCGGGCATCATCGGCCTGGTCGGTGCCAGACAGTAGATTGGTAATCCTGCGCTGCAGTAATGGCACACGCGGCGCAGCTTGGGCAGGCGTGGTGTGGCTGCTGGCAGAGCGCACTGAACATTCAGGGCTGCCGATGCTGGATTGAAGACAATGTGCAACTTGCGTGTGTTACGTGTCTCCAATTTTTCGAAATATCGAACAAAAGTGATTGATTGCCATTCAGCCGTTGCTGGAGTGGAAGTAGTGCAGGGTGGAACTTGACCACTGCGGGGACAGCGCTTATCATCGCGCAGGTGATTGTGAGCTTGGATTTTCTATCCGTCGCAGGGTTGCCCAAACAGGTTGGTGATCTGAAGCTCCTGTCACTTCGTCAATGTGCGCATTGACGATGTCGAAGTGGGGCGAGATAAAAATATAGTCAATGCGCATGTCACGATCTGTGCCTTGTTCCGGATTGGTTTTGAAAGTTACGCCAGACCTAGATTTCGAGTTTGGCTGCCAGGTGTCCCGAAATTGAGCACGATTCATCAGTTCGACCACGCGGGAGTCTGGTTCATCGTTGAAATCCCCCGTGAAGATAATTTCAGCCGGCATTGGCGGAACAGGATCGTTTAGTTGCCAGTGCTCGCGCGAGGCTTCGTCCCACTCTTTGCCATTCCATGCGCCACCTTCAAGTAGCGCATTTTCACAATGCTTCAGCAACGCCGTTATTTGGGCAACGCGGTTTGCTGCGGAGATGTCGGTAAGATGAAGATTAATTACCCGAACAGGTTCTGCGGGTGTCAAAATCACGGACTCGATTGCCGCACACCACATATTCATGCCGTCTCCGGTGTCTTGCTTTGGCAAGTGTATCGCGCGTGACGAGGCAATCGGATATTTACTTATCGTCATTTGGCCGCTTTGGCGCCGGCGGTTGTCAATTGAACCATCCGACGTGACTGTACTAGCGTCAACATCGAGCGCGGCACCAAAAACGCAATACCTGTCAGGGAGCAGTGCTTGTACTTCGACAAACTGGTCAGCCATTTTGGTGCGGCGCCAATTTCTGTCGATCTCTTGAAGGCAAATGATGTCGGCGTCGCGCACGGCGTCAACACAGCGCTGGAGGTCGAATCGATTGTCAGCCCCAAGCGAATATTGAATGTTGTAAGTAACAATTGAAAAGGAGCCCATAGGAGGTAAGATTACATCATGGCTATTATCACAGATGTGCGCAGAATTCGAAAAACTACCCTCGCGTTCGTTGCTGTCGCTTCAATAGCGGGTGCGCTGGCTTCGTGTGGCCGGACACCCACCGTCTCCGGTGTGTTGCGTGTCGGTAACGATGCCGGGTTTGGCGGCGCCGAGACGATGGATCCATACGATGGAAATCGAACCTGGCCAACCATCAATATGGTATTCGACCGCCTGGTTGGGGTTGACAAGAACTTTTCGCCGGTCGCAGAGTTGGCGCTTTCATGGTCATCCAATGAAGATTTGACCGAGTGGACGCTGCAGTTGCGGGAAGGTGTCAAATTTCATGACGGAAGTGTTTTTGATGCTGACGATGTTGTCTACTCGATTGAACGCATGATTGACCCGGAGTTCGACTCGCCCATCCGGGCCGTGCTAGGCGTAATTTCGTCTGCAGAGACTGTTTCTCCTTATCAGGTGAAACTCACGTTGGCAACTGGTGAAGCCGATCTTCCGCTGCTGCTTGCCGACTATCGGGCGCTCATGACTCCGGTGGATTCTCAGGCAACAATTGGCAAGAACCCAATCGGTACCGGGCCTTTCAAAATGCAGACTTTTGATCCTGCAGGCACAACTGTGCTGCTCGCAAATGAAGGGTATTTTTTTGGCAGCCCGAAGTTGCAACGGATTGAGATTATCACCTTTGCCGACTCGCAATCGGCCTCCCAGGCCTTGGCCGGCGATCAGGTGGATTTGCTGCTTTCCATAGACGGCAAGTCGGCGCAAATGTTTGGCGACAAATCCAAGTTCACATTGCAAACCATTCCATCGGGAGATTGGAATGCGATTGATTTCAGGGTGGATCAAGTGCCGTTCGGTGACGCGCGGGTGCGCAAAGCGCTGCGGATTGCCGCTGATCGGCAGATAATCGCGGATACCGTGCTTGGTGCGGGCGGCGGTGTCGTTGCCTGCGATACCCCAGTTTGGTCGGCAGACCCATACCGTTGGAACGGGTTGTGTCCCCAAGACACCGAGGGCGCTAAAGCGCTGCTTGCTGAAGCGGGTTACCCCGATGGCATTGATATTGAAATATTTACAAGCGATGTTGAGGTCCATATGATTGAGCTTGTAACGGCATACAAAGACCAGGTTAAGGATGCAGGCATCCGCGTCACAATCAAAATGGCTGACGCAAGCGGATTTTGGGATGACGTTTGGATGAAGGAGCCAGCGTTTGTGGACAGCTGGGGACAGCGGCCTGCGACGCAAGTGCTCAATGAGGTGTATCGCAGTACTGCGACATGGAACCCGACCGGGCAAGTTGATGAGACTCTGGACCAAATGCTTGATGAAGCCAGGGCGACAAAAGATCAGGCAGAGCGAAAAGCCAAATACACCAAAATTCAAGAGCGCCTGTTTGAAAACTCCGCGATCTTTTTGCCGTACCACAAGACTTTGACGCGCGCAATGGGTAGCAAAGTCAAGGGAATTGAGCCGATTGTGATTGATGCGGTGAGATGGGAAAAAATCAGCGTAAAGTGAGGACAGCGTGAAAGATCTGGCGCGGAGAGTAATTTTCTCCCTCACCACATTTGTAGCGCTTGCAGCTGTTTCGTTCCTTGGGGTTGATGCGTTGCCCGGGGATGGTTGCACTGCATTGCTTGGGCGCTTTGGCTCACCAGCCAAGGTGGAAGCTTGTCGCGCGGAGAATCAACTTAACAATCCGGTACTGGTTCGCTTAAGGGACTGGTCGTATGACTTGGCCCGCGGCGATCTTGGTTATTCCATTAAGCGTGACGAGCAGGTTTTAAAAATCATCCTGCCCCGCCTGAGAAACACCGCGATTATGGGGGCAGTGGCGGCTCTTCTGGCATTTCCCAGTGCGATTGCGGTTGGATTAATGCTGGGGCGCTATCCGCGAAGCCGCATCGGCAGGGCAATCAACCAGTTGAGTGTGATTGCAATGACGCTGCCTGAGTTTGTAATCGCAACAATGTTGTGGCTGCTGCTTTCAATCTGGATTCCGTTGTTTCCGGGGGTCAATGTTGTGCCCAGTAACGCAACTGTCCTGCAACTACTGCCGAACGTCTGGCTTCCGGCTCTAACCCTCGCAGCCGTGATCTTTGCGCATGCGATGCGCACAATGAGAGCGAGTGTAGCCATTATTCAAACGATGCCGTTTGTAGAGAGTGCCCGACTGCGCGGCACGAAGGAGCGGGTGACGATTGCGCGCCACATACTGCCGGCAGCCCTGCCCCCGGTGGTGAATGTAATTGCAGTGGATGGCGCCTGGTTGTTGACGGGAACATTTGTAACCGAGGCGGTATTCAACTATCAAGGTTTGGGAAGACTGGCGATTGATGCAATTTCTGATCGCGACACAGCCTTGATTTTGCCGATTGTTTTATTCGGGCTCGCAGTCTACCTGGCCGCATCTCTAAGCGCCGATATGTGCGTGCGGCTCCTGGATCCGCGCTTGAGAACGGCTGGGCAATGAATAGTTCGCTCCGCCTGAGGTCCGGTCAACTACCTGTGGTTGTTTTTGGAACGCTTGGGCTGCATGCGCTGGTTGCGCTGCTTGCCCCCTATTTGCCGTTGCTGCCCACCGACGCACAGAATTCCGCTGCGCTATTGCAACCACCATCAGCTGCTTATTGGCTGGGCACCGATTCACTTGGTCGTGATGTTTTCAGCCGGGTGCTGCATGGTGGGCGGCCGTCACTGGTGATTGCTTTTGCCGCCACCGGGATTTCCGCTGTCAGCGGAATTTTCATTGGAGCGCTGGCTGCGTTAGCCGGCGGCTGGATTGATGAAGCGCTATCCCGCGTGGTCGATTTTATGCTTGCCCTGCCAACCTTGATTTTGCTGTTGTTGATCTCGAGCTTTTTCGGCCAGGATCCGGTCATCCTTAGTTTGGCGCTGGGGTTTATGTATGCGGCTCCGATTGCGCGCGTGGCGCGCAGCACTACCCAGGCATTGTTGGCACGCGACTTTGTGCGGGTTGCCCGGCTGCAAGGGGGCAGCAGACTTAGCATTTTGACAGGCGAGATACTGCCCAATGTCTGGAGAGTTGTATTCACCGAAGTCACAATGCAGTTCACTTGGATTCTGCTGGCATTCAGTTCGCTTTCTTTTCTAGGTTTGGGCGCCAGCCCGCCAACCCCTGAGTGGGGATTGATGATCGCCGAATCGCGGTCTTACATGACACTGAATCCGCTGTTGGTGATTGCGCCGATCTTGATGCTGGCGACACTTGTGCTTGCCATTCAAGGGTTGGTGGATCGGGAATGAGCGTCAATGCCGATAATGTACCCGATCCAACTCCGGTTTTGGAGTTCAGCGATGTAAGTGTTGAAGTTCGGAACGAACGATCCCGCTCACGGGCAATTCTTGACTCAATTAGTTTGCGGATTGAGCACGGGGAAACGGTCGGTATTGTGGGGGGTTCTGGCAGCGGAAAGTCAACTTTGCTCCGGCTTGCTGCGGGCGTTTTTTCAGCAGATTTAGTGCTCGTTCACGGCCGGGTATCTACCGTTGGCACAGATCTGTTGGGTGCTACGCTGGCCGAGCGGGAAAAGATCTATGGAAGTGTTGTTGCCCTGGTGGCGCAGTCAATTGGCGAGGCACTCACGCCGCATTTGACAGTGCTGAGCCACTTTCGTGACACAGTTGGCCGGGAGGTTCAAAACGAGCAGTTGCTTCAATCTCTGGCTGAAGTGGGTCTTGTGGGTGAAAAGTACTTGAAGCGTTTCCCGCACCAGCTTTCAGGCGGTGAGCGCCAGCGGGTACTGCTTGCGCTTGCTCTCGCGAGGTCCCCGCAGTTGTTGCTGCTGGATGAACCAACTTCAGCCCTTGATGCGGGTATCGGAACAGCAGTCCTCGCAACAATTAAGCGCGTGCAGCAAATTCGCGGCTTTGCACTTGTTTGTGTAAGCCACGACCTGGGCGTAGTAAGTCAGATTGCCAAACGAACTGCTGTAATGAATGCGGGAAGAATTGTTGAGACTGGTGCGACAGCCCAGGTTTTGCAGGCGCCAGCCCATGCATATACAAAAGTGCTGGTCAGTTCAATTCCGAAACTGGATCAGAGAGTGCGTGAATCAAGTTCCCGCAAAAGTGAAGCAGTGATTGTTTGCCGTAATTTGACAGTCGTTCGTGGCGGGGCAACCCGGGCGATTGAGTCGCTGGACTTTGAGGTCAAGAAAGGGGAGGTGGTCGGAATCATTGGTGAATCGGGCAGCGGCAAATCAAGTTTGTTGGCTGCGATTTGCGGGCTCGTGCCGGTAACTTCCGGCACGCTTCACAGCGGTGACGGTTATGACTTGTCAACAGCACTTCATTTGCGCCCGCGCCGGATTCTGTCTTCAATTCAGATGGTGTTTCAGAACCCTGATGACTCATTGAACCCGGCGCGAACTGTTGCGCAGTCACTTTCGCGTTATACGCACGCAACAAACGATCAAATGTGTGCAGGCTTGCGTTCGGTTGGCCTGGATGAACAATTCTTGAGCCGGCGGCCACGCGAGATGTCGGGTGGCGAAAAGCAGCGGGCAGCAATCGCGCGTGCATTGCTTTCCAACCCGCAAATACTGCTGCTTGATGAAGTCACTTCGGCATTGGATGTAACCGTTCAGGCGGCTGTTATGAAAACACTCGCAGAGGTGCAGCAAACTATGGAGTTTGCCTTGGTTATTGTTTCGCACGACATTGCATTAATTGCGAGTTTCGTTGACAGAATTCTTGTACTGCGCAACGGCAGGCTAATTGAGCAGGGACTTGTCGCAAACGTGATCGGCTCGCCAGCAGATAGTTACACGCGAAGTCTCATTGAGATTTCGGCACAAAGAGTACTGGTTTGAAGCAACTGCGGGACAGAGGATTGAAGACATTGTGCAATTTCCATAGTTACGCGGCAAATTCTTCTTGGAATATCGAAAAAGAGTAATCGCTGACCATTAGGTAATTGCGGGGTGGAAGTTGTTGCTGAGTTGGACTTGACTACTGCTAGGCCAGCGCTTTCTATTTGCGGGTACTGGAGAGCTTGAATTTCCTACCTGTCGTATCTGCGAATTATGCTTTGCTTTTAGTAAACCACATGCGCCCCAGATAATTTTCCCCCTCTATGAATTGATGATAGACCGCCGCGAGCACGTGTTGACCAATCAACAATAACAGCACGAGCGAAAGGACCCCATGCAGGCTACGGGCTGGATAAACGTAAAAACTGACGGGTAGCGCGGCCCCGGATTTACCCGAAAGTATCGAGAACAAATCCGCAGGAAGGGCGATGGCAAGGCCGAGTAAGGACATCAACGCCGTGCCGAGATAAAGCAGCATGTGGACGTAGGTGGTGAGTCGATCGAGGAGGATTTGCCCATTTGCGTTTGTGGGCCGCATTGCTGGTTTGAAGACGAACATCCGCAGCGTGAAACGCGCCATTATTAGCAGCAGAATGCCAATTCCAAGTACGATGTGAACACCCAACGCCCCGAGCTTTTCGTCTGTATTGGTGTCTGTCGTCAGACTAAGCAGGCCGATGGCAAAATTTGTCACTACAAGCACGGCCGTAAGCCAGTGCAGGATGACCCATAAGGGGCGTAAGCGTCTTCTTGTGAACAAGAATGGAGTGTACACTAAACGCGTAAATATATCTCGGCTCTGCCTGATGGGTTGTTGAGCTGCATTCGAGCGCAAGCGAGTTTTGCGGTCGGGTTGCGGCATGTATACCGGTACCGCGCAGTTATCGGCACCGCTGCTTTTTGGGTTGACTTATGGCATCTGTGTTTCTTTCACTCCACTATCTACCTCCAAGGCTTACCCTGCGCCTGGCGCGTGTCCATTTCCAACTCACTATATTAAGTTACCTGCAATGAAGTCCGGATTTCGAGTCCCGCAAACTGCCGTAATCGTAATTGGTTATGACGTTGCTGGCTTGTTCAGTGCTACTTATTGGAACAACAAGGGCAATCCGTGCTGCTTGTTGAGGCGCGCGACCGAATTAGCGGACGCGTGCTGAGTGAGCCGCCCACGCCAGCGAGTCTTTTGTCGACTTGGGTCCCAGCTGGGTGTGGCCCTGCATAAATCAACGCCTCAGCTACTGGACGGATGAGCTTGGCCTAAAGCTGTTTTCGCAATACCAACACGGTGCGGCCGTAGTGGAGGTGCAAAACCACTCCGTGCAGCGCTACACACCGACTTATACACAAGATCCCGAGTCGCAGCGTTGGGTGGGAGGCGCGGTGGCGCTATTGAACGCACTCAGTTGTTGCTGAACACCCATGTCACGCTCATCCGCCATGAACCGGACGGTCGGGTAGCGTTAGATGTGGAAGGCGCGCAGGGCGGGCAGGTATTGCGCGGAGCTTCGGTCATCGTCACACTGCCGCCGCGCTTATTTGCCGGCAGTATCCATTGGGAGCCGGCACTGCCCGCAAGCTTCGGCGCTCAGTGGCAACGCTCGCCCACCTGGATGGCAGGGCACGCCAAGATGGCAGCTGCCTACAAGACACCGTTTTGGCGCGACCCACGCCTGTCGGGGTACGGCTTCAGTCAATCTGGCCCGTTGGTGTAAACTCACGATGCCTGCGATGCTACGGGGCAAGCAGCGGTGCTCTTTGGTTTCGTGGGCACAAGCGCTCAGTCACGCGTAAAAATGGGCGAGGCTGAGTTGATCCAACGCTGCCTGCAACAACTAGCCCGCTTGTTCGGGCCGCGCGAAGCTCAGCCTGAATGGGTAAAACTCAAAGACTGGGCGCAAGATCCACACACTGCAGCGCCCGCCGATGCTTTGGCGGTGAATAGCCACCCCACGCCTCAGCCCATAAGGTTGCTGGCGCCTTGGGGCGGTCTGGCCTTCCTCGCGGGTTCTGAATTCGCCGACACCTTTAACGGCTACCTTGAAAGTGCTGTGCGTTCTGCTGAAACGGTACTTCAAGAATGGCTTGCTGAGGCCCCGGGCGCACGCACAAGCAGCCTGAGGTGATCAGCGCATCAAGAGTTGCCACCGGAGCCGCAGCACCGGACCTGGCCAAGCTCAGGTAAGCGCCCAGAAAAATTTAGTCGTCTGGCGGAGTAGCCAGCGCATCGAGCTCGGTGCGCGCATCAATTTGTGCTTCCGGAAGCTCGGCCGGGTCGGAGGCGTGCTCGACAGGTGTTTCGTTGTTGCCGGCTGGCTGGTTGAAGCGTGCGGTGAACTCTGCTTCGAGCTGGCGGAGTTGGGCCGCATGTTCCTCAAGGGGTGCGGCCAGCTGGGGATTTAGCTGGTTCAGGTGCCCGTAAATCTGATGTTGCAGATCGGCCAGCTGACGCAAGCGCGCTTCAAACTGCGGCAGCTGCTCTGCGAGTTGGGTTAGCGCAGCGCGCAGCTGTCGTTCAAGCTGATGGCGTTGCGTGCGGTATCCGGCGCGCTGCGCATCCACGTCACGGCGCTGCTCCAGCAGCTTTTTGCGTTGGTTTTCAAGCAGGCGCTGCTGCCGTCCAAGCTGGGTGCGGGCCGCCACTAACTCAGCGCGCATCGTGGCCAGCTGCAGCTGCTCCGCGGCAAGCTGCGCAACTTGTTCCTTCAGTGTTTTGTCCATGGCCATTTACCCGGTGCCGGCCTGCCACAGTAGCAGCGCCGGCGGCCGCTGTCAACATGTGCAAGCGCAGCCGGCATAACGCCGCACTTTTCGGCCGTGCGGGCGGCACCAAAACGCAGCCGGGCAAGCCGTGCCATGCACCGCGTACAACCGTGCCGCGGAGCTGACGCGGTATGTTATGGTTGTGGTTCCCGTGTTCAAATATAGATTGGTTCGAGCAGCGCACATGGTATGCGCGCTATCAGGCTGGTTGCCAGTTGTGCGGCAGGCTTGCTGCCGGCTGTAGGCGGAGTGCATTCTGTGAGCGACCTTGCCGCGCATCGCCCGCTTCCCAGGCAGCTTTTGATGCGCCAAGTGCTAACCGCCTGGGCGCCGCTTGCAGCCAGCTGGCTGCTTATGGGCTTGGAGTTGCCGGCAGTGGGCGCGGTGATGGCGCGCCTGCCTGATCCCGCGGTTAGCCTGGCGGCGTACGGTGGCGTTGTCTTTCCAATTGCGCTGATCATCGAGTCGCCCATTATTATGCTGCTGGCTGCGAGCACTGCGCTGGCGGTGGATGCGGTGAGCTACCGGGTGATCTGGCGCTTTATGCTGGTGGTGGCGGGGGGGCTGACAGCATTGCATGCACTGATTGCATTCTCGCCGCTGTTTGATGTGGTGGCCATGGGTGTGCTGGGCGTGCCGGAAGCCTTGCGCGAGCCAGCGCGCTGGGGCATGCAGCTTATGCTGCCGTGGACGTTCAGCATTGCGTCGCGCCGCACGCACCAAGGACTGCTGATCCGCTTCGGCCGCTCAGAAGCTGTCACGCTTGGCACGGTAGTGCGCCTCATTACCAACGTTTCTGTGTTGAGCGCGGGTTACATGTACGGGCAGCTGCCGGGGATTGTGGTGGGCTGTGCGGCTGTTGCCTGCGGTGTTAGCGCTGAAGCCGTGGTGGCCGCAATCAGCTTGCGGCCGGTGCTGCGCCGGCACATAAACGGAAAACAGCCGGCCGGCGAGCCGCTTACGCTGCGCGCGTTCCTCAAGTTTTATTGGCCGCTTATGCTGACCCCGTTCATAAACTTTTTTGCCATGCCGCTGGCGGCTGCCGGTATGAGCCGCATGCCCGTGGTGCTTGAGAGTTTGGCTGTATGGCCTGTGCTCAACGGCATCGCTTTTGCAACGCGCAGCACTGGCTATGCGCTGAATGAAGTGGTGGTTGCGCAGCTGGACCTGTGGCGGCCGGTTCCGGCCCTGCGGCGCTTTGCCTGGATTCTGGCTGCTGCCACCAGCGCCCCGCTGCTCTTGATGGCGCTGTCGCCGTTGGGCATGTTCTGGTTTCAGCGGGTTGCGGCGCTTACACCGGAGCTGGCCCGGCTGGCTACGGTAGCATTCGCCATGACCATTCCGTTGCCGGCAATGGCGGCAATCCAGAGTCTGTATCAGGGCGTGCTGGTGCACAGCCGGCGCACGCAGGGCATCACCGAGAGTGTGGTGGCATTGTTGCTGGGCACCATTGCGATGCTGGCGCTGGGCATTGCCTGGCAGGGGCCGGAAGGAATTATGTTTGCGGCCGCGGCGCTGGTTGCGGGCAATGCCGCGCAGACGGGCTGGGTGTGGTGGCGGGCGCGCAGCGAGCTGGCGCTGCTGGAGGCCCGCGACGGTGCGGACATAGCGGTATAGAAAGTGCCCAGCCGGTGGAGTTGGCCGCGCAGAATAGTTGCGGAGCTGCAGAATTACGGTGTCGGCAACGGCCGAAAAAACTTGGCGGCCACGCGGCTAATTGTTGTGGGCGCACTGTCTGCAGGAAACGCCGGGCTGGCGGGTATGGCGTTGTGCAGTAGCTGTCAGTCTTTGATCTCGAAGCTAAACGGCACTGCGTGGCACTCGCCGCAGCCAATCTGCGGCTCGGGCACATCACGCTGCGATTTTTCGCAGTGCGCTGCAATCTGCACCCGGCGTTGAAGCAATGCGCGCCACGGACGCACAACCGTTGCCCGCAACTTTAAGGATTGGCACGCGTTGGCGCGGGTGATTGCCGGCACCGCACAGGTCTTGCACAGGTCGGGAGTCCATCTCTGGCGGGCTGCTTTCAGCGCCCGGCACTCTTCCGTGTTGCGGCCGCGATGATAGTCAGAATAAAAGTACGGGCACTCATGGCCGGCTGGTGTCTTCATGGCTCGGTAAACCGCTAAAGTGGCACAGCCTATGCAATCAGCAATGCGCTGTGCCCGCTAGTGTGCAACGCTTGAATTATAGTTGCGGCGTCCAAGGGCGGTAGCGGATTAAAGCTGGCGTTGACCCGCTTCACAGTTGCTGTGGCCGGATGTGCAAGCACATGGAAGGTGCTGCTCGTTAAGCCCGCTGGCGCGCATCCTTAACTGCAATTGGAAACAACGTAGCATTTCCGGGAGTGAATTCCAAGCAACCGTGCAAAATGCGCATCGGCCGGTTGGGCAGATTTGCAACTGGCACTACTGTAAAATTATCAGCGATGCACAACAAGTGCAATGCTTATGTAGCAGTCTAGGTGCAAACCCGACGAGCATTCCTAAAATGACCATTGTCGAAAATCCGGGCCAAGGAGCTGCAAACTTATGAAACTGGTGGTAACGGGATCAAAAGGACTGATCGGCCGCCATACGGTCGAATATGCCCAAACTCAGGCGGGCGTCGAAGTGTTTGGGGTGGATCACATTGGTGTGGGCAGCGGGCCCGATCGCTATCGGTTGGCGGATCTTACCGATCTCGGCCAAACATACAGCGCTTTGTGCGGGGCCGATGCCGTTGTGCATTTGGCAGCCATCCCTGACCATGACCTGGTGGAGGAGCCTAAGTTGTTCATGTCCAACATCGCCAGTACCTACAACGTGTTTGAGGCTGCTCGCAATCTGGGGATCAAACGGGTGGTGTGGGCCTCTTCCATTCAGGTGAACCGCACTGTGGTGATGCAGCATGACACCCGCTACCAATACCTGCCGATCGACGAGGCGCATCCGGTTGACCCGCAAAATGACTATGCGCTCTCAAAATATGTGGGCGAGGTGATGGCTGAAACCTATGCCAGAACCTACGGGTTGTCGGTAATCAGCCTGCGCTTTACCGCCATTAAACCTCCTGAAATTATGAAGGATTGGCCGTGGCCGCAAGCCAAAGCGCCGCACTGGGCGATGTACGCGTATGCGGACGTGCGCGATGCTGCCCGTGCCTGCTTCCTCGCAGCAACGGCAGATCTGCCTCCAGGTTCGCACCATGTTGCTTTTGTTGTTGCCAAAGATACTCTGGTGGATACGCCCTCAGCTGAAATTGCCAGCCGGTTCTTTCCGGAAGCCAAGGTGCGGGGTGCGCTCGCGGGAAATGCGTCGCTTGTAAGCAACGAAAATGCCAAACGCTTGTTTGGCTTTGAAGCACAATATGGCTGCCGCAAATAACGCCAACCGCGGCGCGGTAATGCCGGCAATCGCCGCTGCGCTCAACACATTCGATTGGCGGATGCGGCAGATTGCTAGGTTGGTTGCTGGCCAAATGTTTGGTAAGAAGTTGAAGCGCATGCGGTTTTCCACAATACGCGGCTGCAAAATCACTCACGGATTGCAGGCACTGCTGATCAAGCGCGGGTTGGGTGCAGGACCCCGCGCTGTTCGGCTCGCAAATTGTAGAAGCCGGGTAGCATCCGGCGCCGTACACCGGTATCGGATCTGCCAGCTGCATGCGCTGAGCAGCTGAATTTGTAAGATGGCCTTGTTCTGGGCTTGAGCATCAAAGAGATTAGCATCCGCTGCCGCTTTTTACCGTGGCGCAACTATCCACATGTTATCCTTCGCCAGCCGCAGCGTTCAAGGTCCGCGCAGAAAATATTTTGAGGATGTTTAGAAATGCGAGCACTGATTGACAGCCATGTTCATTTTTGGCAGCCACAGCAGCTGCGCTATTTGTGGCTGGATGAAGTGCCGGCTATATGCCGGCCCTTTACCCCGCAGGAGTTAAGGCAGGCCACGCAGGGCGTCGATCTGCAAAAAATTGTTTTTGTGCAGGCTGACTGCGTGCCTGAACAAGGGCTGGACGAGGTGACTTGGGTTAGCGAGCTCGCGCGCAGTGAGCCGCGCATCCAAGGCATCGTGGCGTTTGCGCCACTGGAGTTAAGTGCGCCGGCCATCACTACCTACTTGGACAAGCTGGCCCGTTTCCCACTCGTCAAAGGCGTGCGGCGCTTGATTCAGTCGGAAGGCGCGGGGTTTGCGATCCGGCCTGAGTTCATTCAGGGAGTGCAGCAGCTTGCGCGCTACGGCTACAGCTTTGACATTTGTATTGTACATAACCAGATGGCGGATGCTGTTCAATTGGTGCAACAGTGCCCGGAGGTGACATTTGTGCTTGATCACTTTGGTAAACCGGCCATTGCTGCGCAGCAGATGGAACCGTGGCTAATGCAGGTGCAGGCGCTGGCTGCCCTGCCCAATGTGTGGGCGAAACTTTCGGGGCTGGTTACAGAGGCAGATCACGTGCTTTGGAAGCCGGCCGACCTGCAGCCGTACATCGCCCATATGCTGCAATGCTTTGGCCCGGCGCGCATGCTTTTTGGCAGTGACTGGCCGGTGGTGGAGCTGGCTGGCACCTACGAACGCTGGGTTGCAGCAGCGGTTGAGGCAACCAGCCACTTGTCACCCCGCCAGCAGGATGATATTTTTGTAAACAACGCCGCACGCATCTACCGGCTGGCGTAGCCTGGGAGGCAAATATGATTTATCGGCAGCTTGGTAAAACCGGCCTGCAAGTTTCGCAAGCTGGCTTTGGGTGTGTGTCGCTTGGGGATATGTATGGCGGCATCACTGATGAGAATTCCACCCGGCTTGTGCACAGTGCCATAGACCATGGCATCAATCTCTTTGATACATCGCCGTACTACGGCCGGACACTCTCTGAAACGCGGCTGGGGCAGGCGCTCGTGGGTCGGCGTGACGAGGTTATTCTCGCCACAAAAGGCGGGCGCTTTGATGCCGCGCTCGAAACCGGCTTCGACTTCTCATACGCCAGCATCATCCGGATGTGCGAGGACAGCTTGAAGCGCCTGAAAACTGACCGGCTCGATATTTACCAACTGCATGATATTGAGTTTGGCGACCAGGCGGTGGTAATCAACGAAGGCATCCCGGCCCTGCAGCAGCTTAAGAAGGACGGCAAGGTGCGCTTCATTGGGGTGACTGGTTACCCGCTGGCGCTGCTTGCCCACACCGTGACGACGCAAGATCTGGATCTTACGCTTTCCTACTGCCACTACAGCCTTTTGAATCAAACCCTGAACAGCGGGCTTGTGCCGGCGGTCAAGGCCAAAGGATTGGGCTTGATAAATGCCTCCATTACCCATATGGGCATGCTCACGGATCAGGGGCCGCAGGCATGGCATCCCGCGGCGGAGAGGATCAAGATGGTCGCCCGCGCCGCTGCGCTCCATTGCCGCACCCGGGGAGTTTCGCTGGCCGGGCTGGCCATCCAGTTCGCTTTGCAAAATCCGCATGTGGACTGCACACTGCTGGGGCCCCGCACCGAAGCGGAGCTGCTCAGCAGTCTGCCGCTGCTGACCTCTGTGCCGGACCCCGCACAGCTCGCAGCGGTGCAGGCAATTATTGAGCCGGCTGTGAACCTAAGCTGGCAAACCGGCCGGCCGGAGCACTTTGAGCCGGGGGCGCTGGCTTTGGAGAAATAGAATGTTGCGAACTACCCGCAAACGGGATTGCGCTGCGAAATTAGCGTGGCGAGGGGGTTGTGCGGGTTGCGGTGCGGATCTCCGCGGAACTGAAAGATTAAATTATTTGCAATCGGAGCGAGCTGCCAGGCAGTAGCCGGGGCGCGATTGGATAGGCTGATCTGACCCGCTTAGTCGTCCAGCTGGCGCATCAGTTCGGCCGTGTTTTCATACAGGCCCCGGAAGATTTTATAGCGCCGCTGATACATGGCAGCAGTTCCCTCATCGGCCACAAATTCAGAAGCAATTGGATTCCATATTTTGATGTCCGCCGGCTGGGCATCACCGACGGCGAGCGCCGCCAGAAATGCGTCGCCGTAGGATGCACCAATCGTATTGCTCCGGATAATCTGGGTGCGCCCGGTAACATCTGACGTGGCTTGCGCCCAAACTTTGTTCTTGGTTCCGCCACCAACACCCAAAATGTTGCGCGGATTTTGCCCGGCCTCAAGATAGGTTTCGAAAATGTGATTTGTGCCGTAGGCGATCCCTTCAAGCAGCGCCCGGTAAATATCGCCCCGCGTGTGCGTGAGGTTCAAGCCGAACAGCGTGCCTTTGGCGTGGGTATCGTAAATGGGTGTGCGCTCACCAGAGAAATAAGGCAGCAGTACCAGTCCGTTTGCGCCGGGTGCGGACTGGGCTGCCTCAGCTGCAAGCAACGGGATCGCGCCCGCGGGGTCAAGGTCGCGCGCCAGCTGGTCGCGGAACCAGTGGCTAAGCGTGCCACTGGTGCTGAGCCCGGACATCGAAGCGTGCTGATGCGGAAAAAGCCACGGCGCATACCAAAGGCGCGCATCGCGAACGCGCTGCTCTGTGATCATGATGATGAAGATGGTGGACCCGTACATGATCATCATGTCCCCGCTGTCCAGCACGCCCACGCTGAGCGCCTCAGCGGCTGCGTCTATTGTGCCAACGATGACGGGCGTGCCGGCAGCAAGCCCGGTTTCCGCAGCAGCTTTGGGTGTGACCGCACCGGCACTGTCTGTCGACCACGCCAGGTCCGGCATTAGTCCTTCATGGATGACATTTGGTGCCAGTGCATCGCTCCAGCATCGTTCATTGACCAAATAGAAGGGAGCGGAACTGGACGCCGTGTAGTGGTCGACGACAAACCTGCCGGTTAGCTGATGCACCAAATAGGTGGTGGCCGTCACGATTTTGCTGGTTTTAGCAAATACGTCGGGCCGGTTTCGCTTTAGCCAGAGGATTTTTGGCCCGACAGATTGTGAGGATAGTGCGTTACCGCACCGGTCAAGCACAATGGATTCTCCGATGCGATTGCTTAGTTCAGCGATCTCGGCTGCGGCCCGGTTATCAACGCCGTAGAGCACCCCGTTCATCAGGGGCTCACCTGCACTGTCCACCGGCAGCATGCAGGGGCCGATTGCGCTGGTGCCAATCGCCCTGATGGCTGCTGGCGGTACCTGGCTATCTTGGAGCAGCTTGTGGCAAATATGGGTGAAGTCCCCCCACCAATCTTCGCGAGCGCGATGTTCTGCCCATCCGGCTTGCGGCACGAGCATTTTGTGCGGCCTGGATGCAGATCCAACAACAGCGCCAGCAGCATCAACGAGTACACCCTTTGATTCAAAGGTGCCGATATCGATGCCCAGGTAATACTTCACTGCAAGTAATCGTCCCGATTGAGGCTAAGCTTGAAATCGATTTGTGCAATGCCAGCACTGAGCAGTTGCGTTAGGCCGGCCAGGTCAGAAAGATCGCAAACCTCCAGCGAGGAGTGCGAATACCGGGCGGGAAAACCGAGGTCGATACTGGCGACGCCGCTGTTAACAAGCTGTACGTACGCAGAATCAGTTAGGGCGCCTGTATGGGCACTGCGTTGCAGTGCAATCCCGGTCTTCCGGGCGGTGGCTTCGAAGTGGCTCACCAGTGCCGGGTGCGGAATGGTTCCATTCAACGTTCCCCGCCCGTGAAAACTATAGGTGCTCATGGCCGGTCCGGAACCCAGGCACACATTGCCGCGCGCGCTCATGTCAGTTGTATCTGTTGCAAGGATGAGGTCCAGCTGGATCGCAATGTCCGGCGCGAGGGCCTGAGCTGCCGTGACCGCACCGCGCAGATTGAACTCCTCCAGCACAGAGAACACCAAGTGTACGGTGGGGTGCGGGGCTGCTTGCAGCAGGGCACGGGCAACTTCAATCATTACTGCGCAACCAGCACGGTCATCAACGGAAGTTCCGGCAATGCGGTCGCTGGCAAGCGGCATTACTTTTGGCGCGTAAACAATTGGCGTGCCGATATTGATGCCGGCAGCCAGCACGGCAGCATCGCTGTCAAATCCGGTATCGATATAAAGCTCCGCGTAAGGTAGCACCCGGTATTTCTCATCCGGGGTGGTGGCGTGATGACTTTTGTTTGCAATTACGCCGGATACATCGCGACCTTCGCCAATACAAAAAAGAACAGCCTGCGAGGGCAGTGCCTTCTCGGGCACGCCGCCAAGGCGCTCGACCCGCACAAGACCGTTGCTTTCTATTTTTCTCACAATGAGCCCCAGTTGATCCATATGGGCGAACAGCATTACGCTCGGGGCCGCGCTGTCGCCGGCAATGGTCGCAATGAGGTTGCCCAGCCGGTCCGATCGTGTTGCAATGCCGATGGCTGCCAGTTCCCGGGCAAGGCGCTGGCGCACACGGCCTTCATACCCGCTTAGGCCGGGGATGAGCATTAGTTCGCTCAGCAGCGCACGCAGACGCTCTATTACTGAAACTACCGCAGTTGCCATCACGGGCACCTATTGCCGGGCATTTCGCACTTTGCGCACAATGGACATGAACTCTGCGGCCCGCGCCGGGTCAACAGCGTTCCATGTATTTCCATCAACTTTCAGGGAGGAGCCAACGATGCACCCGTCGGCAACCTTGAGTACGTCTGCCACGGTAGTGTGCTTAACGCCCGTGTTTGCCAAGACCGGTGTGGTGGGCAGCACTTTTTTAACCGCTTCGAGATCCGACATTGCCGCGGCCTCACCAGTGATTGCGCCGGAAACCAAAATCGCATCTGGAATGCTGGAGAAGACTGCACTTCGGGCACGGTCAGCCAAGCTGCGCTGGTCCAGCGAGTGCGCAAATTCAGCCGATATATTGAAGAGCACCGCAAGATCCCGCCGGCCGAGGCGGTTGCGGTAGCGCATGGCAGCCCCGGCGTCAGGGTTCCACGGGCCCATGTCTGAGGCGTAAGTGCCCGTCATAATTTCACGCACAAAAGCTGCGCCAGTAGCTGCGGCCAGAGCCATGCTACTGGCGGGGTCCCACAGAACATTGACCCCGAAAGGAACGCTAATTTCTGCCCGGAGCCGCCCAATTACAAAAGCCATCGTCGCCGTGGAAGCAGTGTCAACCTTGAACTCATACGGCCGGTCATTTTCATTGCCAAACATCACCGCGTCAAAACCGGCAGCCTGCAGGGCTGCCAGATCGCGACGTGCTCCATCGACCAGGCCTTCGAGGCCGGCGTGGTCGTCAAACAGCGGGGTGCCCGGTAGTGCGCCCACGTGCACCATTGCAATTACCGGCTTTTTATTGCCAAAGACATTCGTGAAATTGGTATTCATCTAATAATGGTTCGGCCAGTCGCTAATAACCGGTGCGCTACTTGTGCTTCATCGAAACTGCTGGCGCCAACCCATTGCAGTCCGTGGGCACATTTGCAATCCGCAGCCCGACTCTCATTTTACTGAACCCGCTGTCAAGCCTTTTACAATGTAACTCTCAAGAAATATGCCCACCAAGGTGAGCGGTGCAATTGCAGCAGTTGCCAGCGCTGCCATGGACCACCAGCTAATTCCTTGCGAGCCGGTTTGGCTGGCCACCATTACCGGCAGGGTTTTGGCGTCTGTGCTCGTCAGCAGCGCCGCAAAAAAATATTCGTTCCAGCACAGCACACAAGCCAGAATAAATGCAGCCACCATGCCGGGCAGGGCAATCGGCAGCATAATGCTCGTGAAAGCGCGCCACGAGGTGCACCCGTCTACAAGCGCGGCTTCATCCAGCTCACGCGGAATGGTGTTGAACTGGTCGCGCATGATCCAGATTACGATCGGCATTACTGTAAGTGCGTAAACTAGAATGAGGCCGAGGCGCGAGTCTAGTAAAGCCAGCTCCTTGTAGAGCACTAAGAACGGCAACGCGACAACCACCGGCGGCAGGATAAGCTGCGATACGAAGAAAAATGATATGTCCTTGTTGCGCATCCACCCGAATTTGTATTGAAAGCGGCTAAGCCCGTACGCCGCCAGCGAACCAAGCACCACCGCAAGCGACGCCGCCCCCAACGAAGTCATAATGCTGTTGCCGAAGCGCTTGAGGAATTCTTCGCGCACTGTGGAGGTTGAAAAAATGGTGTCGGGCGACAGGCCCAGTGAGCGCCAGCCTTTCCAATCAGGTTCGAAGTGCACCCAGGGAAGTAGGTGCCCCTGGGTTACATTGACTGCGGTTTTGAAGGAAGTGGAGATCGTCCAATAGACCGGGAAAAGTGAAACAAACGTCCAAAACAGCAGCAGGCTGTAAATTACAAAGCGGCCAACGGCATGCTTTGTGCGGTGGAACCCGGTATGCCCATGCTCCCGGCGGCGTGCGGCGCTGTTCGTGGTCAATGTTGCGGTCTCCTTTGGGTGTGCGGCGCAGGCGGCTAGCTTTCAGTGGTGTACTTCTGCACCCAGCGGTTTGCCACGCTCATGAGCCCGGTCATAAAGATGATGATCATGATCAGGTACACCTCGGCGAGCATTGTCCCGTAACCCACGTTTGAGCGGTCACGGTACTCCCGGTAAATGAAACTGGATACAGTGTCGGTAGCTCCACCCGGCCCGCCGGCAGTTACATTGATAACAATGTCCGCGAGCTTCAGCTGAAAAATCATGCGCAGCACAATTGCCGTCACGCTCACCGGCAGCATCAGCGGAAAAGTCATTTGCGTAAAGGACTGCCAGATGCTGGCGCCATCAACTTTGGCCGCCTCCAAAACTTCTTTGGGCAGGGCTTGCAGGCCCGCCAGCAGCAAGATCATTATGAAGGGAATGGATACCCAGGCATCCATGGCCATGATGCTCAAGCGGGCGATCCACGGCGCCGTAAAGAACGCCGGGCTTTCCCAGCCTAGAAGACGCGCCAGTTTGGCGGCCGGGCCAAACCGATAGTCCATCAGAGATTTGCCGATCATCCAGCTGACGGCAACCGGGCTAAGCATAAATGGCAACAAAAAGACCACGCGGAAAAATTTGCGCGCACGTATTTCTGCATTCAACAGCAAGGCCAGCCCGAAGGCAATGCCGTATTGAAAAAACACCGACAACATGTACCAAACCATGTTTCCGAGTGCATTCCAGAAATACTCGTCCTTCAAAAGAAACCGGATGTTATCCAGGCCATTAAAGTGGTGCTCTTCGAACGCACTCAGATTCCAGTCGGAGAACGCAATGTATAGCCCGAACAAGGTTGGAAATATGACGAGCGCCACTGTGAACATGACCGCCGGAAGCAGGAACAGTGCGCGCTGCCCGGCTTCGCCGCGCATCAAAACCTGCCCCGCGCCGATAGCCACCGCCCACAGCAGATAGGCGTACAGGGTTGGGCGCCAGTTGGAAAACCCAACTGGAATAATTCCGCCAGCGTGGAGCGCTTGCATCAAAACGACAGCCGCAAGACCCACGCCGGCAGCAATCATGAGACCCTGCCCTAGTGCGCGCCGGCCAGCAGACACAGAGCCGCGTGCATTTTTGTTTCTTACTTTACTCATCATTCAATCTGCCATGAATTATAAAGCCCCGCTGTTCGATATAAAAGCACCGGCTGTTGGCGCCTCAGGCGCCAACAGCCGGTGCAAGGGAAGAACCTTAAAGGAACGCCCCGACAGTCAATTACATGCCGAGTGAAGCCTTGTACAGCTCGATCTGCTTGTCACGCCCTAGTTGGTCGGTGATCTTTTCCCACTCCGCAGCAATCTTGTCCGCACCAGCTTGCGCAGTGGAGCCACCGGCAAAAATCTTTGCCAGTTCATCCTCTGCCACGCTGTAGTACTGGAAGATGCCCGGGATCCGCGGTTCGATCGCGGCGTTCGGGTGATTGTACGAATCTGCCTCGGACTTCAAGTATGAGGTGATGAAGGCCTCATCGTAGCCGGCAGCCACCCATTCCTGAATGTCGAACTGGCTGTTGCGATAGGGCTGGAAGCCGGAAGGATACGCTGCGCACCAAAGTGCCATGTCCTTGCCGCCGAGATGTGCCGCCGCACTCCAAGCCGCCTTTTGCTTCACTGGATCACTGTCAACCCGGGCCATTACATAAATGCCCCAGCCGATGTAAGCCATGTTCGGCGCAAAGTTCGGGCCGGTTGAAAGCGTGTCCCATTTGCCGGTCTTGGAATTGTAGACATCCTCAGATCCGGGCAAAATGGAAAATCCACATTTATCACCAATGACCGAGGAGTCACTGGTCTTCGCGTTAGATCCAATATCGCCCCACCAAGAGAGCATCGATCCGGTTCCAGCCAGAAACTGATTGAAGCCGGTTGTGCCCGGGTCGGCGTTCAATTGATCAGCAGGCTCATAAGGCAGGCAGTCAATCACGTCTTGGATAGCGCGCACCCAAGCTGGATTGTTGACGCGCGGCTTCATAGTGTCTGCATCGAACAACCATGCCTTGTCATCCGGGTGCTTGGCATACGCAGTGGCGCGGCTTCCCAAAAAGTAAAAGCCAAACCCGCCCCAGCCCTTGGCTGGATCCAGATAACCATAAGCATCCTGGCCGTCAACCTTCTTGCCTTTGAGGAATTTGGTCATGGCATTCACCTGCTGCCAGGTTGTGGGTACAGCCCATTCACCCTTGCCACCTTCCGTCTTCCAAGCTGCAGCCAGGTCGGCGTCAGCGAAGTAGTCAGTGCGGTAGTTGAAGTTGTGGCAGTCGCCATCAATTGAGACGCGATAGGTCTTGCCGTTCCATGTCCCGACCGGCGCTTTGAGGTAACCGACATAGTCATCCATATCAATCTGTGTCTTCACCCAGTCCGGCATCTCGGATGCCAAGCCTTTGCCGCAGACATCGCCTTCAAACGGCGCACCCATCTCGGCAATGTCAAAGTCGACCGTGCCGGTGGCGATGGACTGCTGCAGCCGGGCGTTGTAGTCTGCCTGCGCCAAATCGATCCAGCTGATCTTTGCGCCCGTGTACGCCTCCCATGGCTTCAGGAAGCCGCGGAAAAGCATGTTGTGCAGGTTCTGGTTATTGAGGCCCAGGAACGAAAGCTCCACGCCGGCAAACTCGCCTTCCTTGACATTTGCCTTTGTTGCGCCCAACAGCATCTCACCGACTTTCTGCCACTCCGCATCGGTCGGGGAGCCTTTGCCAACGCCCGGGATTTGCAGCAGCTGCTTGCGGAAGTCCGCAGAAGACACCTCTGGAACCGCTGTGGGTTCCGGCACTGCAGTTGCTGGAATGGCGGTGGGCTCGGGCATTGCGGTGGCTGCCGGCGCTGCCGGCGCCGCAGCTTCGGGGGCTGCAGTCGCTGCCGGAGCGGCGCATGCCGCCAGAATTATGGCACCGCCACCAAGAGCAGTAGCCTTCACGAACTCTCGCCTGCTTACTGTTTTCTTTGACATGTACTAGGTTCCTCCCAAAAATTAGTGTAACCGTCCCGAACAGATCAGTCTACTTCGAAGCAATTGATGTTTGTCAGCTCAAAGATTTTCTCCCCCCATTATCAATTATAACACAAGGTCTTATCATAACAGTTTCGATTTCAGCCCATTTGTAGAGGCCTAAATTCCCCTCTTTTTTTGCGGCAAAATCCACAGCCTTGGGCTTTTTGCTGTGGGTAGAGCGCTTGTGTTATTGTTGCGCTGTGAATGTAGAGATAGAACTGCCAAAGCCAAAGTGTTTTGGAGCCGAACTGTAATATGGAGCACCAATATGCCACCCGCTTGAACTCGTTTCGCGGGCACCCCCCGAATAGGCTTTCGGCAATTGATGCCATTCGCGCAATCGCTGGTGTTCCCGGCATATCGGCAGTCGAGCTGAATTACCCGCAACATTTTGTTGGCGAGACCGCCGCAGCAGTTCTGGCAGCTGCGGACGCTGCCGGCCTGCGGGTAACCGCACTTAACTTGCGCTTCGACGGTGCGGATTTTGCGGCAGGCGCCTTCACTCATCCGCGGGAAAAAAACCGGCGGGCTGCGATTCAACTGGCAATCGCTGCGGTTGATCTGGCAGCTGCAAACAACATTAGCCATGTGATCCTTTGGATGGGCCCGGACGGCTTTGACTATCCGTTTCAGGCAGACTACCGTGCACTGTGGGACTTGGAGATTGACGGTTTTCGCGAAGTTGCGCAGTGCAACCCGGCAATTCAAGTCAGCGTGGAGTACAAGCCCAGCGACCCGCGCCGCACTGCGCTGATTCGCTGCATGGCGGACGCGCTGCTGGCGGTGCAGGCGGTTGACCAGCAAAATTTTGGCGTCACAATTGATTTCTGCCACTCACTGATGGCAGGGGAGCAGCCGGCTGCAGCCGCTGCGCTGGCCCTGCGCAGCGGCCGGCTGTTTGGCGTGCACCTCAACGACGGCTATGGCGTGGCGGATGATGGCCTGATGGTTGCTTCTGTGCACTTGTGGCAGACGCTGGAGCTGCTGCTGGAGCTGCGCGCTGGCGGATTCAACGGCACCATTTATTTTGACACATTCCCGGAGCGGGTGGATCCAGCTGCTGAATGTGCTGCTAATGTCCGGACTATGCAGCGCCTAATGGAGCTGCTTGCGAACATTCCCGCCTATGAGCTGGGCCGCATTCGGAAAAATCAGGATGCGATTGCGGCAACGCTGTTGATTCAGAATTTGGTGCTTGGATCGAAAGATGCCTGACGCAACTGTACCAGCCGTCGTGGTGCTGGGCAGTGTGCACATTGACTTGATTGCCACGGCTGCGCGTTTGCCCGGGCGCGGCGAGTCCGTGGCGGGGGGGGTGTTTACCATGGCGCCCGGCGGCAAGGGCGGCAATCAAGCCTGCCAATTTGCGCTGGCTGGTGCGCGCGTGCACATGCTTGCGCGCCTGGGGGATGACTTGTTTGGCGGGCAGCTGCTGGCCGGTCTGCAGGCCAGGGGAGTCGACACCACATATGTGACAATTGATTCTCAATTTCCAACCGGTGCCAGTACCGTGCTGGCTGCGGAGGGTGACTACTCCTCTGTGATTGCGCCGGGTGCTGCCGCCCGCCTTTCTTTTGATGATGTGGATCGCGCCCGCGCTGCCATTCAGGCAGCCGGTGCGCTGGCTGTTCAATTAGAGCTGCCGGTCGCGGTCTCGAACTATGCGGCCAGCATGGCGGCACAGATGGGCACGCGCGTAATTTTCAATGCCTCACCCGCCCCGGAGCGTTGGTCGCAAGTGCCGGAGTCGCTTTGGCAGGCAACTGCAATTCTAATCATGAACCAAGTGGAAGCCGGCAGTTTGCTTGGGCGCAGTATTCAGCCGGTGCAGGCAGCCGTTGCACTGCGCGATCTGGCTGCGCGCTTTGGCATTCAGACGATCGTGATAACTTTTGGCGCTGCCGGCAGTGCGGCGTGGAGCGCTGGTGAGGTAGTGCAGCAGGCTGCCTTTCCAGCGGTGGTTGCGGATACCGTGGGAGCGGGCGATGCTTTTCTGGGGGTGTTTTCGCTGGCGCTGGTGGAGGGTTTGGCAGTGGCTACTGCCCTGCGCCGTGCGGCAGCAGCCGGTGCGCTGGCGGTGGCGCGGCGTGGTGGCTACGATGCGCTGCCGCAGCGCAAAGACGTGGACAACTTTCTGGCGCAAGCTGAATAGCAGCCCCAGTGCGCTGCGCTGTGATTGGCTTTTGCGGTTGCCAAACCGCTGCGCGTTATTTCGTTTTTGCCAGCAGCGCTTCCACTTCAGCGCGGCCCGGCATCGAGGGGGCTGTACCGGCGCGCGTCACCGAGATGCCGGCAACAGCGCAGCCGAAACGTGCAGCCTCAGCCGCGGTCGCGCCTCGCGCCATGGCCGCAGCAAAACCGCCATTGAATGCATCCCCCGCTCCAGCTGTCTCAACTACCGGCCCGGCCTTGAACGCCGGCACAATAACAGATTGCGACTTGCTGTGCAGCAGTGCGCCAGCTTCCCCCAGTGTGATCAACGCGCTGCCGACGCCCTTTGCCAGAAAGACATCGCCAGCTTTGCGTGCGTCGGCCACACTGGTGACGGAGACGCCGGTTAGCATGGATGCCTCGCTTTCATTCGGGGTTATGTAGTCAACGAGGGGGTAAATGTCGTCGTCGAATGGTTCGGCCGGTGCCGGGTTGAAGATGGTGATGACTCCGGCTGCCTTTGCAAGCTCCAGCCCGCGCCGGGCGGATGCCACCGGCTGCTCCAGCTGAGTGACAAACACTGCCGCAGCGCGGATTGCGTCGGCTGCGCTGTCCACATCGCCCGCGCTGATGGTGGCGGCAGCGCCGGGCACAACGATGATGGCATTCTCGCCGGTGCGCTCGTTGACAAAAATGTACGCTGCGCCGGTTGGCTGGTCAGGCGCTTCGCTTACGCGCGTGGTGATGCCTTCGTTGCGCCAGGTTGTGAAGGCGATAGCGCCAAATTCATCCCGCCCGACTTTGGAAATCAAGGTAACGGCGGCACCGGCGCGCGCAGCCGCAACCGCCTGGTTGGAGCCTTTTCCGCCCGGCCCCATCTTAAAGCCTGAGCCGGCAATTGTCTCGCCGATGCCCGGCATGCGCGCCGCGCGAAATGCAAGATCCGCAACGAAGATACCAAGAATTGCAACGCCGCTTTTCTGACTGGTCATTTTTGGAATCCCTTGCCGCTAGCCGGCATCAGGCGCAATCACGCCCTTCTTGAAAATAAAGCAGCCGTAGAAACGCCGCTCGCCGGTTTGGATCACACAGTAGGCTTTGCGGGCCAGGTCGTAGAAGGCAAAGCGCTCCACGGAGCCCATGGGCCAGCTGCGCCCCTCGGCAGCATTTATCTCTGCTTGAACTTCCGCCTGCACGGGCGGCACCTCGCTGGGCTTGCCAACAATTTCCATGCGCGCTGCGGGATGCTCAACAAAAGAATCAAGCGGCATAACCGAGAGAATGGCGCGGGCGGCGCGTCCGGCGGTAACGTTGTCGATGCGCAGCAGGCGCCCCAGCACGCTCTGGCGGGCAACCGAGTCAGCCGGGAAGTTCGTGTCCGTGATTACGAGGTCATCCCCGTGGCCCATGCTGCGCAGCGCATACAGAACGTCCGCGTTGAGAAATGGATCCATTGATTTCAACATGCTGTGCTCCTTTGAAAAGTTTACACCGCCACTTTACCAGAAATTTGGAACTAGCTGGCATACCCGCCATGAGAAACGGGTACTGGCGCCACTACCTGCGTTGTGGGCGCTTGTTCAGGGGGTTATCGGGTGGGCAAGTAAACTATTGCGAGCAGATCGGGTGGCAGGGAAACTGTCAGCCCGGCGTTATGGCCCAAAGAAAAGCGGAGCGCCGGGTGAATTGAAGCTATGCCAGCGCAACGTCATGTTTGTTCGCTTTTCGCTCAATCTAAATTGTGTTCCCAACTGATACTATGATCGCCACTTACTGCGTAATCCGCGCCAGCTCAAGCTCGTTGTATGGGTCGTCAGCAAAGTAGTACCGCAAAACATAATCCCCTTTCGCCATATTGTCCGGAATTGTAAAGGTTGTCGAGGCTCTGTAGCTGTCCCCCTGCAGATTGAAGTACTCGCGATAAGTTTGCCGGTGGCGCTGGTTTATCCCCAGCACGGAGCTGATGGCGCGCTTTATGTAGTACCAAAAGTCCCGCTCGAGCATCGATGCATAATCAAGTGAAAAGGTAAGCTCATTCATTATTTTGCTGCGGTCTGATTGCCAGCACAATTCGATTGCAAAAGTCTTGGTGGTTGGGCTGTATACAGCGCTCTTTTCCAGCAAGCGCACACCATTATGGGCTGTGGCAGTGTTATCAGACTGCGCACACACTGCAGCCGGTTTGTCGGTAAACAATTTAGCCTCAATTGCCTGCCAAAATTGGGTTGTCAACTGATAGATCCTTATCGGTGGGCCGTGGGTTCGGGAACTGCTACCCCAAAAAAAATCAAAGGCGCGCGACCACGCAACACCCTTGAATTGATAGCCAAAAGCTGCTTGCGGATCGTTTCCGATCCACTGGCCGGCAGGAAACTCTTTCAGTAAAACAGCATTTTCATTTAGGAGGGTTGTATATTCTGAATATGCTTCTTTTAATCCAAACCCAAACCCTGAGGGCGAAAGATTCTGTTTCAAGACCGGATACCGAGCAATATTTTCATCCGATATAAACTCAACTAAATCACTTCCGGTGACCGCGTATTCAGCAGAAAACACTTCGACGCCATTGCCGTGAATGATGTCTTGAAGACTATGTGTGATCATCCGCGAGCCGCCTTGAAAAGATGCATCAAAACTGCGACCACCAATATCGGAAATTCGCACGCCAAACGAATCCACCAAAAACCTTGAGTTGTCAGGTAAAGTGTTCAGTATCCACACCCGGGCGAGAACGGCGTTGGATGCCTGCGCATTGAGCAAATTTTGAGCCACAATTCTTGCGATGCCCTGAGCAGAAATACCGGCAGTAATGAGAACTAGTACTAAATAATATAGTTGTGTATGGTGCCGGTGAGAATCATGTTCCATCGCTGTGCCGCTCTCGCGCGGCACAGAAGACTGGCCGCGGGACAGCGAAAGCAAATATCTTTCCGGCTGGGAACCTTTCCAGTTTTCAAGCCCTGAAACTATTCCGTGCGCAGCCAGCAGCAACAGTATTGGATATGCGGTAGATAGGGAATAACTGGCTTTGTATAGCGGAAAAGCTAAAAGGAATAAAAATCCCGCGAAAAGAAAGGGAGCATTTCGGCGAGAATAATTTACGGCAGCGTAGACCAATCCCGCAAGCATGCTCCCGAGGAGTGGTAGCCCGATCTCGTCCCGGAGGTGAAAAACACTTCCGGTCAATCCTGTGTACACAAACGGCAGCAGAGTGTCTGCCCGCCGATCCAGAGATAAGGTTTGGCGTCCCATCGCAAAGAAATCCAGCAACATTGTTGGAGCATGGGCAAAAACGCGCGGATTGCAAAGGATAAGTGTAACACTGACCGTTAGCAGTGCAATAAGCATGCGCTTGTCGAACCAGAATGGCGCAACCCCAAAATTCTTCTCGGACTTGATTACCATTGCATGGGCTACAAACAGAACTAGTAGACTAAGTGCGCTAAAGTAACTAATGGAGCATGCAAACCCCACCCCTAGTCCGGTATAGAAATATTGTTTCGGGGATGGATTTTGCATCAATCTGCATGTCAAATATAAAGATAACAGAAAAATAAAAGTTGCTGTTGCCGGGTATTTCGCAACTAGAGACAACATCACGAAAGGATATGTACTTAACAGTAAAATGGATGCAATTAAGCCCACACTCCGGTTTTGAAAATAGTCTTTGCCGATGATGTACACCAATAGCACAGTGGAAAAGCCAAACAGTGATGACATGCCACGGGCGCCAAGGGTGAAAAATATGCGCCCTTCCTCAGTGGAAATATCGGCAACAGCCATGAGCAATCGGCCATAGGGTTGATTGGCCATCTGGATTTCAAACGGGGGTAGTTTTCCGGCGAGTGTGGCTGCGGATACAACAACCCCATAGAAAAGCGCCAACAGAATTCCATACCCTTGCTGGTATTCTTTGAAGCCAATGTGCCAGTTTTCCTGCAGGTTGTAAAGGTAGCCAAGCGCTTCGGAGATACCTCCAGAGTCAGGGTCTAACCCGTATCCCCCAGTAAGGTCCAGACGATCCCAGTTCAAACCGACTACTGACAGAAAATAATATAAAACGACTATGGTGATAATGCACAGCAAGTCGTACTTGTTCCAAGTGGATTTCATAACAGTTGAACCTGTCTGATAAATATGCGCTTGGTATGTGACAAAAAAAGTTAGAGTCTATGCAAAAGCTGTTACTGTTGCCGGCGCTTTGGTAGACCTAGCCTTTGCCGGCGCAAT
>Ga0233424_10000964_pt1 | contig 29628 bp, 33 predicted proteins | sample Watercolumn_Towu_FD_181011 | JGI IMG/M metagenome (GOLD analysis project Ga0233424, IMG submission 181011) | Freshwater microbial communities from Lake Towuti, South Sulawesi, Indonesia - Watercolumn_Towuti2014_125_MG | ecosystem: Environmental > Aquatic > Freshwater > Lake | place: Indonesia... | reverse complement strand
GCTTGATATCAATTTTAATGTATTGAATTAGGTTTTTAACTTTACCATATTTCTTATATTTTAATTCTATCTCTCGACAGCAACTTCTTTCATTTATCAAAGTACTTAAAATATTAAGCATGGCCTCATTATTAGTATGCTTTACGACCAACAATGAGACCTATATTAATTTCGATCTTAAGCTTGTATTACGCTTCTATCTTTTTGTCTTTACTACTTGAATAGATAAAATATAAAGCAATCCCTAAGCAAATTAATGCACCTAATCTATACGGTGAAAAAGAGAGCATTTCATTACCAAACCAGCCAAAGTTATCAATCAAGATACTCATCAAAAGTTGCCCAAAAATTACAGCTACCGTAGCTACGGCAGTTCCAATTCTTTGCACAGCCAGTACCATAATGACAATATAAGGCACTCCACACATGGCACCTAACAACTGCCATTTAGGAACATCCAACAACGTTAATGTTTGTTTTGGTTCAAAGTAAAAAATAAGGAGTGCAGTAATTAGAGCACCGACTGAGAAAGTCAAAAAAGCACTACGAAATACACCAATTTTTGCTCCAAGTTGACCATTAATTGCAGCCTGTACACTCAATAAAGCACCACCAATGACGGCGAGAAGGATCATTAAAATTGTCATGCGGGTCTCCTATGCTTTTGCGACAAGTACAAGTGCAGCAACAATAAAGATGAGTGCCAAAATTCGTTTACGGTCTACCTTTCGGTGTGGAGTCCCCAACAAACCATAGTGGTCGATGATCAGGCTTTTAGACACCTGACCCGCTAAAATGCCTATCATCGTCATGGCAATACCGATAATTGGAGTGGTAATGGTCAAAATAATGACGTAAGCAGGCCCTAAAACACCACCCAGTAATTGCCAAGATGGAAGTGTAAAAAATGAAGGACTATTACGTGGACTAAAAAACAACATGAGTAAAAAGGTAAGTGCTGCACCCACGCCAAAAATACTAAACGTGGCCCATAACTCACCCACTTCCTTTCCTAACGGCCCTAAAAGCCCTGCTTCGACCGATAGCCCCATTCCCCCTAAAATAGTTAGGAGTAGTAATAGAATTTGCATCTACATTGCCTCATCTGTATCTAGGCAACGAATACTAAAGTAGCCAATTCATCAGAAAAACAGCATAATTCATGAATCACTTTTGCAGAAATTGCACAAATGGATTTAACAAATTCGATTGATATCCGCACGCTTCGCTTCTTTATTAGTGTTTATAACGCACAAAACTTCTCAAATGTAGCGCGTAAAGAAGACGTATCTGCATCTATGATTTCTCGAACCATTCAACAACTTGAAGATGCGTTGGGGCAGCAACTTTTCTACCGAAATACACGGGCAATCACACCGACAGAATCGGGCAAATTATTTTTTGAATATGCGAAAAGAATTACCGAACAATTTGATGAAGCACAAAAGGCATTACAAGATAAAACCATAGAACCATCCGGACTCGTCCGCATCAATGCTCCAGTGTTTTTTGGTCAACGGCATATTGCGCCGTGGTTGGCGGGTTTATCAGAACGTTATCCAAAACTTTTAATAGAATTGATTCAAACCGATGAATTTATAGATCCGTTACGCGAAAGCACCGATTTAATATTTCGCATTGGAACGCTAACTGATTCATCATTTCATGCACGTATTTTTGCTACACAAAAGTATCATTTGGCCGCCTCTCCTCAGTATGTTGCCAAATACGGTACGCTTGATCACCCAACAGAACTTAATCAACACAAATGCCTAGTCTATAAAGGTTTTGAAGGTCCTAACCGCTGGTTAGTGAGAAAGCCTGATAAAGAATGGGTACATTATCCAATTACCCCCTTACTTTCTTCAAACAATGCCGAGAGTTTAATGACAGCTGCGCTTCATGGTATGGGTATTGTTTTATTTCCTGATTGGTTGATTGGGGAAGCTTTAAAACAAGGTGATTTAATAAAGCTTTTACCTGAATATGAAGTCGCGATTAAATCGCAACCCCAGCATATTGCAGCCATTTATCCAAATGTCCGCCATCCCCCACTTAATATTAGAGCAGTGATAGATTATTTTTCAGAAATCTATGGAGACACACCGTATTGGCAGAATTAATTTTGTAAATAGAGTAAAAGAGATCAATTAACTAGTATCTTTTTGATTTATAACAAATCTATAAAGACTTAGCCGCAAATACTAGCTATTATTCTTTTTGTTTTTGGATCGATAACTATCGTGACTCTGTCTGGGCGAAATTCTTCTGTAACTGGCTCCCCAACATAAGCACTTCGATAAACTCTCGTATTAGTTGCCACCCATAAGCCATATAGAATAAGGCTTACGGTATAATAACAATCTATTAATTTATAAAATAAAATCAGGTAATTGCGTTTATTGTAGGAAATTGAAAGACAAATATCATACATCACAAAACTTGCTTAAGCTTGAACACTTCATCCATATTTCTAGAATATTTCTCCACTTTTCCCGCTCTATGTTGAAAATATTTTTCCAAAATCCCCTCTACTCCACAAAATTTAATAATTTTTCTCTAGCTCTTATAAGAATATCGATTGGGCTATTCTTTTTAACGACTGGATATAACAAGCTTTTTGTAGAAAAGAATCAACAAATTATGTTGGATACCATAATTCATGCAGGAATACCATTTCCTGAGTTCATGGCTGTCTTTGTATCACTTTGTGAGTTTGTACTAGGACTAATGCTTACCATCGGGCTTTTTACTCAACTTTCTTGTTTGATCTTAATCTTTATTTGTTTTATTGCCTTCATCACAGTAGGCATCTATACAATTCCATCAGGACTAGATTTAATAACTTGGACAAGTTGGTTTTTTTATATTCATGATCTAATTTATATATTTATTCTAACTTTTATTCTTTCCAAAAAGCCTGACTCTTTAACCCTTGATCATTTATTATTTAAAAAGTTTATGTAAATAAAAAGCCCTGCTAACAATCAGTCTTTAGCTGGGTTCTCTTTAGTGAAATATGTTTGACTAATTTAACTAATTTAATACTGATACTTATAATTAAGATATAGAAAATAGAGAGCGTACAATACTCCCGCGACAATGAGAGTAAGAAAGAATGAAACTAAACATATGATTTTCATTTCAAATGATATATTCGCTTTAATTCCTGTCTCTTGCTCTCTTCTCTTTATAGAAAGATAACCTTTCATATTCCAAAAAGTGAAAAATATAATCGTAATAATTATGAGACAAAGCAAAAGATAGTATTCAGATGTGAAAGGATTATTGATAGCGTCATTGCATTTTTGCTTTTCTATTATTTCTGCTTGAGTTAATTCAGTTTTCACTGAAACACCCCATTTCTGACTATCAGGTAGAAAATACTTATATTCACAATAATCTATAAATTTTTCTTTCTGATCACGTCCATCTCCTTTAGTTCCAGAAGATGATGTGTGATTAAGTCTTACTGTAGTTGTCATTTGCCATTTGTATTTAAAAATTTGGAGCAATTATAAATACCAACTTGCTCCAAACTCAATAAACACCACTACAATAAAAAAGCCCATCTTCCGATGAGCTTTTTATTTAATTAAGATTATCAAATGCATTAGGCTTTAAATTCTGCTAATACAAAGTTTTTTACTATTTCATCAAAATTAGGTTTTAGTAGAGTTGGCTTGATATTTTTTATAGTTCTATAACAATAACTCGCTGCAACTCCCATACTAATCAAAGCTAACAATTTCATTGCTCACCTCACTTATTGGGAAGAGTGAAACTTAAAGTATCATTCGCGTTTGTAGTGTTCCAACTCGTTTTAGGGAGGTTTCTGTATATTTTTTAAGCAATGTGTAATAGAAAAAGCCCATATCTTGGTGAGCTTTTTTTAAGGCCAGTAGTGCAATTTACTTACATCGCATCCAATATAACGCAAAAAAGATTTATTCTTCGGTTTTAACTTCGTCTGTAGCTGGAGTAATTATAAATGGTTGACTGAAGTAAACTGGATAATCCAGATTCTTATATCTAAGATTCAGCTTTTCCTGAAATTTCTTAAAGTTTGCAGCTCTGATCATTTTTAAAATTTTTTCATCTTGCTCTGGATCACCACTACTCTTTGTAAGAATTACCTCGAACGAACCATTTTTATATAGTTTTATACGTGCCTCTGCTGTTAGATCTTTTGGTCCTAGTTTAGTGGTTTGAGCACTTAGAGTCTCTCCATTTGCATGAATATTCATGCTGAGAATTAAAGCAAATAATCCACTTATTAAATATCTCTTTATCATATTTTACCTAGTTACGTTTACATATATTTTATAAGCGATACGAACAATCATTTAAAATAACTTTATTGCTTAATTTAAAGTTTGGAATTTCTTTTATAAAAAGTTTAAATTTCTTCATTCCCTTCACCCTTTTTTTCCAAAAAATTTTTTAATTTTATTTTTACTTTTTCATAAAATTCTTTTTGTTTTTTAAGTATGCGTTGATTTACTATTTCATCCTCTTTTAATCCTATTTCGATTCTCAGTTCTCTTTGCAAGTCTAAAGCTTTAATTCCATAGTCACGCATAAAATCCATCACCTCAATCTGCATTCTAAATCTTTCTGGTTCATTTCCTTCAAAGTCATAGAACTGCGTACCATAGTGCCTAATCTTGAATAAATCCTCTATCAGTTGCATTGTAAAATCTAATACTTTTTCTTTGGTCAATGGATCAGAAATGAAACTAGTCTCATGTAAAGAGGCAATTAATTCTGTCAAAGCTAAACTAAAATTTTCTTCGTAAACGTCCTTATTTAAGTTAATGAAAGAAAAAACTGCCATCATAAAGTTTTGCCAGTTACGGACTAAATCCAGATAGATATCTCTTTTTGCCTCAGCTAATTTATCGATTTTATATGCTTTTAAAGTAAATTGAGCAGTAAAAAAAAATTGAAGCTAATAAAATGCACCACCTAAAACAGCTGCCCAAAGTGCGTAATTAGCTTGAATTTGTGCACCTTGAATTGTTGCAGCTGCTGAAATCAGTTCATCCATAAGATTTAAAATTTAGTTTTTAATAATCATAAATATAATATAAAAAAGTTAATAATATTTTCTAAATATTATAAATAATTAATCTCCTACCGCATGATCTTAAATTCATCAATATAAATTTAAAGAAAGTAATATTTCCTATTTAAAAAAACCGCCACACCACCATATCCCTCTCTTCCAAACTTTTTGAGCTTAAAATCTGGAACATCAAGCCATCAATTAAGTTTAAAACCATGTTAGCACTTGGTTTTAACGTATGGTTTTCCAAACTAAAAACCAAATCAAAAAGTTCTTTAAGCAGCTATTTTCTATACTCAATTGCCATGTGGTAGGCCTGCGAGTAAATCTGTTTAGTTTCAAAAATGGCTTTAAGTATGCGGTGCCGCCCAATTATGCCACCACACCTCAAGCAGTAAAACTAAGAAAAAAGAGACCTTTTATGGCCTCTTTTTCTAAAAAATAGAACTTGGTAAAAGATTTTAAATTTATTTTTTCATTAGTTTAAAAGCAACTACATAGTCACCGGGCGGTGTTTGCATAAAGTAATGGCCACCTGCAACAATAACAACATACTGCTCTCCATCAATAGAATAAGTCATAGGTGTTGCTTGTCCACCCGCAGGTAATTTGGCACTCCAGATCGACTTACCAGTTTTACTGTCAAAGGCATGCAAACGGTTATCAGTTGCAGCAGCAACGAATACAACTCCACCATCTGTAATAATAGGCCCACCATTATTAGGTGTACCAATATTAATAGGTAAATATGTTGGCAATCCAAATGGACCATTGTGCTCTGCAGTTCCCAAAGGTTTTTGCCAAATCACTTTCTTGGTGTTCATATTAATAGCAGTAACCATTCCATATGGTGGTTCATTACAAAGCACATTGGTAATTGGAGCATAGAATGGTTGAACATTTACTGCATAAGGAGATTCAGCCATTGCTGCAATTGAGCCATTTTTCTTAGCACTAAATTTCGGATCATCCATCGGTAAAATACCTTCTTGATCTGCTTTAGCTCTTGCAACCAACTGGTTGTACATTGGGGTATTACTCCAGTTAGCGATCAAAATACCATTTTTAGGGTTATAGGCTATGCTTCCCCAATCACTACCACCATTAAATCCAGGATATTGAATCCATGGTTTATTAACCGTAGGAGGAGTAAATTCACCCACATAATATGCTTGTCTATATTTAATACGACAAAGCATTTGATCAATTGGTGATATGCCCCACATTTTTGATTCTGTTAAATCTGAAAACCCTAATCGAGGAATATCTACAGACCATGGTTGTGTAGGCGAACGCACATCATCTGGAATAACAGATTTAGGAGCTTGGCGCTCGACAACTTTTGAAATGGGTTTACCTGTAATTCGGTTTAATACAAATGTCTGTCCTCTTTTTGTTGGCATAATGAGCGCTGGAACAATCTTTCCTGATTGATCTTTATAATCAAGTAGAGTTGCTTGTGATCCTAAATCATAATCCCATGCGTCCTTATGAACAGTTTGAAAGCTCCATTTTTTTACCCCTGTTTGAGCATCCAATGCAACAACTGTGGTAGAAACTTGATTTTCTTCTTCTGTACGTAAAGCGCTATAGTAGTCGGGGGCCGAACTTCCTGTTGGAACATAGACTGTATTTAATTTTTCATCAACAGTCATAACTGTCCAAGAGTTAGGCGTACCACGGCTATAGGTTTCACCTTTTGGAGGTAATCCATGTCGATTTGGTTGTCTTACATCCCAAGCCCATTTAAGAGAGCCAGTATCAACATCGTATGCACGTATTACCCCGGATGGTGCTGTACGGCGTTGGTTATCTTGAACTTTATGGTTGACTACAATTACTCCATTTACTACAGGGGGTGGCGATGTAACAGCCATGAATCCTGGAACTGTATGACCAATCCCTTCTAGCAAGTTAACATGTCCATTTGTACCAAATTGGGGACATGCCTTTCCTGTTTTTGCATCTACCGCTATAAGTTGCATATCTAGTGTGCCTTCAATCACCTTTTCATGACATATTTCATTCTCAGGAATTACTTTTGAAGTATAGAACGTGACACCGCGACACACTGCGGTCGACGGTAATTTTTCATAAGCTAAATTATGCTTATATTCCCAAATTTTCTTACCAGTACGCGCATCTAATTTCAGCATGTTATTGGTAGCAGTACACAAGTAAAGAGCATCATTGACTTTAATTGGTGTTGTTTGGGCAGCCCATTTATTTTTTTTATCTACAGGAGGCATATCTCCTGTACGCGTTACCCAGACTTGTTTTAACTGATTAATATTTTCAGGGTTAATTTGATTAGTGGGTGAAAAACGGGTTCCCTGCGCATCTCTTCCATAATACCGCCAATCACTATCTGGTTGAGTACTATCCGCATGGTATACATTTGAAGTATTTTGAGGAATTTGGCTTGTATCGAGAGAAGTGAAATAGGGATACCATGCTAATGCACCTGCTATAACAAAACATGTAACAATAAAGCCGGTAAAACTATAAGCAACTCTTTTTCGTATACCATGCGCAATATATGGCAGGAGTAAAGATAAAAAAAATACGAATACAGCTATGGTCGCTACACGAGGTATCCAGCCCCAAAATCTTGTACCAGACTCCCAAATTGTCCAAATGAGTGTGTACACAAAAACTATGCCAAAGATTTTAGCGCCTATAATCTTGTTTAGATATAGATATATACTTGATATTATGAGTAATAATCCAGTAATGCAGTAATACCAAGATCCATTTAATATTATTAAATATGCTCCACCACCAAACAAAGTCAGAGCAAACAATAACTGTATCACTGCATAAGCTTTTATAAAAAAGCTTGCACTCCCTATAGATTTAGAGCCCATTATTACCTCTTTTTAAATTATTTTTAAACATAATTCCAAGCCATATCTTTAAAATCACCGTATATAATTTCTATTCACAGTCACAGTATCTAGATTTAAAAAATTTGCGAAAGGTTAGGTGAATTTTAAAGGAATAGAGAGTGTGAATAATGCTTAAAAACAGTAGAAGATAGATTTTTCTACAGACAAATACTTTTACAAAGACACTATTAATTATAATTTTTTTAAAAAGCTAAACTATCGCTAAAAATGAAATTATATGTTGCATTTTTTGCAACATAAAAAAATAAATAAAAAATAACAATAGTTTATATTAATATTTTTATAAAAATGTATTTAAAAAATATCTTTCACTCTCTCAAAATACATGGTAAAAATCATATATAAAAAACAAATAGATACACAAAAATTTCTTAAAAAATACTCTACTAAAATATACATTTATTTTTCTAGGTATTACTTATTTTCAGTAAAATTACAAAAAAATAAGCATATTATAGAAAAATAAAAATCTTAATTTTTGATGCAGCCCCTATGAAAGACCTGAACGATTTATACATTTTTTCCCTAATTGTAGAGCATGGTGGATTAAGCAAAGTTGAAGAAAAAACTGGTATAAGCAAATCCAAATTAAGCCGTAGATTATCTACATTAGAAAAAAATCTAAATATTAAATTACTACAAAGGGACTCTCGACAAGTCAAAATGACTGCTATTGGCGAACAAATTTATCAATATGTTCAATCTATGCTTAAAGAGGCTCAAAATGTTTATGATTTAATTGATCAATGTCAAGAGGAGCCAATAGGTACTATTAATGTGAGTGTTCCAATTGGAGTTGCAGAAAGACAATTACCTTTGATTGTTCCAGAATTTATGGAGAAATACCCTAAAGTTGCAATAAACTTTATAGTGACTAATAAAAAAATTGATATATTAAAAGAATCAATAGATATTTGTATTAGGGTCGGCTCTAGCAAAGAAGTTGATAACAATTTAGTAATGAGACATTTAGGCTATCTTGAATCCGTTTTAGTCGCTAGCCCTGAATATATTCAACGGTATGGAATACCTAAACATCCAAATGAATTAAATAATCACAAATTATTAAGCAACAACCTGGATAATGAAAATCAGATTTGGTTTTTTGAAAATTTAGAACAAAAGTTAAATACAAGTATAAAGCCATTTATTAAAGCTTCAAGCCTAACATTACTCATGTCATTAGCACAAGATAACCAAGGTATTGCTTTACTCCCTCTTATCAGATGCCGAGATTTAATAAATGAAAAGAAACTTATAGTTATTTTACCTGAATGGAAGCTTCCTAAAGGAAATTTTCATATAATATTTCCACCTAGAAGTGGAGCACTTCCAGCATCTAAAGTTTTTCTCGATTTTTTAATTGAAAAAATGCCAAATTTAATCAATAAAATGCAAGCTATAACATAATTTATTTTTAAATTATTTATTTAAATTTCATTCTACAAAATACGTTATTTCTATAATCTATTTTATGACTATAAAATATAAAAGAGGAACATACGGATGTTCCTCTTTTTACATAAAATTTATTGCGACAAACTTGATTCAAACTTTAGAACTTCTTGTATAGAACTTCTTTTTTCCAAGTTATATTTCAAATTGAGAATTTTAGGCCATTTCTCTAAGTCTATAGAAAAATAGTCACACCAATGTAGCATTACAAAGAAATAGAAATCTGCGATTGAGATTTCATTGCCATTTAAATACTGATTTGACTGAAGTTTATTTTCAATAAAATCAAAACTTCTTGATAACTTGTGTTTGGATACTTCAATCCAAGACTCAATCTTTTCTTTGTAGAAAAAAGCAGAGAAATTTTTATGTATATCCATACTAATAAATGACAATAGACTCATCATTTCATAACGTTCAAAAGAACTAGATTTGGGTATTAGATTTTTCTCTGGAACCAAGTCAGCTAAATAAGTCAGTATTGTTGTAACTTCAGTTATGACTTTACCATTTTCAAGTCCAAGTGCTGGAACTGCCCCTTTAGGATTAATCTTTAAATAATCCAATCCGGATCCAGTGACTTTTGTTGATAAGTCTACAAACTCTGTATCAAATACTTGCCCTGTTTCTTTTAAAGCAATATGAATCGCCATTGAACAGGCATGAGGATAAAAAAATAATCTCATTGATAATAACCATTATTTAAATAGAAAAATAAAGGTAAAAATACAAATATGTACCTTTACCTTTCTGAAATTATTTAAGTTTCTTATCTACACTCAGGCCACCTGCGCCAAAGATAACAAGAGCCAGTAGACCTCCAGCCATTGAAATGTTTTTCATAAACATAATTTGGCTGTTCATATCAGAACCACTGTGAAATAGCACTGCTGCCACTAACGAGAAACCAAACAATAGAAATGCTGCAAGTCGCGTTTGAAGGCCAATCAATACAAGGAAACCACCTCCAAACTCAACCAGAATTGCTAATGGCAATAATGCAGATGACACTCCCATAGACTCCATATATCCAGCATTACTCGAATATTGAAATATCTTTCCTAATCCGGATAAGACAAAAATTACAGATATCATTACCCGCATTAGAAGTGATGCAAATCCAAATACTTTTGGATGTTGGATAATTTTTTCGATTGCGTTATTAATTCTAGTCATAATTATTCTCTCTCAGTTTGGAGCAGGAATAGCAAACATTTGTGGAATACTATTAATTGCTTTACTAATTGATTGAGAACGAGTTGGAAAAGCCATTCCTTCAGCACGTACTACAAATACGTCTTGTATACCTAAGAAATTAAAAATATCTTTTAAATAAGATTCTTGATGATCCATAGGAAATTGATCACCATAAGCACTACCGCGAGCACTCACAATAATAACTTTCTTACCTGAAACTAAGCCTTGTGGCCCATTCTCTGTATATCTGAAAGTCCGACCTGCAATTAAAATTCGGTCAATCCATGCTTTCAAAGTGGTGGGAATACTCAAGTTGTACATCGGTGCCCCTAGTACAAAAATATCTGTTTCTTCAAATTGTTGAAGAATACGTTCATCAACTTGTGCTTCTTCACTCAAACTATCAAAGTGTTTTGAAAAATGTGGAAGTGGTTCTACATGCAAATCGCGATAGGTTACCTCTAAAGGACCATGTTTTTTTAACTCTTGAACTACTGCTTGCCCAATCTCCCGAGTAGCCGAGAATTCACCGAGAGCACTTGAGTCTAAATGTAAAAGTTTCATTTCATACCTATAAGGGTTTTAAGTCGTGAAATGAGTTTATTCGTTTTATATTTGCCACTTAAGCCCTATAATCGGGAACATATGTTGCAAAAAATGCAACCAACAAAGATAAAGTTCGAAGTAAGATAAATTATTGGTTCATTAAGGTTAAAACACCGATGAAAGATTTAAATGATTTATATATTTTTGCTTTAATTGTCGAACATGGTGGTCTAAGTAAAGTAGAACAAAAAACAGGTATATCTAAATCAAAATTAAGCCGAAGACTCTCAAATTTAGAGAAAAATTTAAACGTTAAATTATTACAACGAGACTCAAGACAAATTAAGCTTACTGCAATCGGCGAGCAGATTTATCAATATGTACAATCAATGCTTTTAGAAGCGCAAACTGTTTATGACTTAATAGATCAGTTACGCGGCGAGCCGATTGGATCAATTACTGTAAGCATTCCTATAGATGTTGCAGAAAGAATTATGCCTCTCATTCTTCCTGAATTTATGGATAGATACCCAAAAGTAGAAATCAAATTTATTGTTACCAACAAGAGGGTTGATATTCTTAAAGAATCTGTCGATATTGGGATCCGTATTCGACAGAACTTAGATAGCGATCACAATTTAGTGATGAGACATCTTGGTTATACACAATCAGTATTAGTCGCCAGTCCACAATATCTCAACCAATATGGTACACCTACGCATCCTAGCGATTTAAGTAAGCATAAATTGTTAAGTAATATCGAAAATGAAAATCAAACTTGGTTCTTTAGCAATCAAACTATTAATGAAAATGTAAGTTTGCCTATAAAACCATTTATCAAAGCTGCAAGTTTAACTTTGCTTAATTGTTTAGCTACCGATGGAAAAGGTATTGCTTTGCTGCCTTTATTAAAATGCAAAAGCCTGATATTAGAAAAGAAACTTATCGTCGTTTTACCTGAATGGGAACTTCCAACTGGAAATTTTCATTTAATCTTTCCATCTCGGAGCGGTGCTTTACCAGCATCAAAGGTTTTTCTTGATTTCTTAATCGAAAAAATTCCTCCTCTACTCAAAGAAATGCAGGATATTTAATTAAAATAAATATATAAAATGTCTATACCCGATTTTAGGTATAGACATTTTTTACTATTGATAGGCATACATTAATAAAGCTGTGATTTCACCATTCTTTGGAACTGAAGTTTCAAACCCATAATATTGTCCATATTTTGGTCGTAAATATTCAGTTGCCTGATTACCTATTGCATCAAGATATGCTGGTAGCTGGGCCATATGTGAATTTGTTTTCTGAGGATCAGGAGCTCCTACTCCCCACTGCACTACCCCATATGATTGGCCCACTGCTTGTTTCATATCTTTTAGGAATTCTAAATAGAAATCTACATCAGCTTTAGATCCAACATTTCCATGGCCACCACTCAGAAATACCCAATTTAAACTTTTTAATTCTTTTAAATTTTCTTCAAAATAAAGAGGAACTTCAGCACCAGCGAAACCCCAATAAGGTAATTGATCGGCATTTATTAGATCGGGAATATGTGCAACTTTCTCACTTGGAATTAACCAAACACCTGTATCGGCAGTATGTGCTGCATATTTGAAACCATGTACTTGAACATTCACCCCTTCAAAATTAAAACTACCATTTTTAAAAGGAATTGTTTCAGTAGGTTTTGGTAATTTACTTTTAATTCGGTTTAAAAGCTCTGCTGTAGCATCAGATGAAATAATACGTACTTTGACACCTGCCTTTTTAGAAGCTTCAACAATTACTGGAGCTGAGCTGATATGATCAGCGTGCGCATGCGAATAGACAATTGTTGTAACAGGTAATTTTGTTACTTCTGAGATCGCTTTTAAAATCTTTTCTCCAGCATTTTCAACTGGGTCAAATAACAGTACTCCTTTTTCACCTACATAAAACATCGTTCCATAAAATTGAGATTGAAAAAAATAAGTATGTTCTGTCATACGTTGCAGTACATACTCTTGCTGAAGATTTCGGTTATATAGACGGTCAATTTTTTCCGATGGATTTAAAGCTTTATTACTCGATTGGGAAACATAAACCGCATTTACAGTAGAGGGAGCTTCTGGAATATCTATCGTACTTTGAGCATTGGCTCCATGACTTATGTTCAAATACATTAAGCCTAGTAGTGTGGTATTTAAAAAGATCTTTTTCATTCGAAACCTCAGATATACAATTAAATTAAATGTTCTATACTTGATAAAAACATTCTTATATTTCTGATTTCGAAAGATTAAAACAAGCTACTAAAATAAGAACAGTCAGCAGTTATTTTTTAACTTAATATTCTCGTATTAATAAATTTTTTTAAATATAAATGCTCAACGCTATTTTCTAGATTCGTAACAGGCTTTTTTTAAGTTTTCCATTGCATCTGCTGGCATAGGTGCTGTCATCATTGCATGATAATTCATACATTCTGGGGTCTCTTCCTTTTGCACATTCTGATTAGTAACACAGGCAGAGATAATAAAAGGGATAGATAATATTCCTAACAATTTCATAAGCAAATTCCCAAATTATGATGAAATAATTCTAAATAATTTTATTTTAATATATGTTTGATTTTGTTAAATATACTCAAAAACCAAACAACTAAAACCATGTTCAATTCATAGTAAAAAACCTCCCCACAACCACATCCCTTTCCTCCAAACTCTTTGAGCTTAAAATCTGAAACATCAATCCATCAATCAAATTTAAAACCATGTCAGCACTTGGTTTTAATGCGTGAGTTTCCAAACTAAAAACCAGATCAAAAAGTTCTTTAAGCAGCCATTTTCTATATTCAAGCGCTATGCGGTAGGCCTGCGGGTAAATGTGTTTAGTTTCAAAAATGGCTTTAAGTAATAGATAGTACAGGCTATTAAAATTGACATGTAAAACAATAATCTCTTTGAGTTTATCGCTTGAGGTTCGGTAACGGCTTGAGTAGATAATTGCCAGCACTTCTTCTTTGAGTTTGCTTTTTTGAAAGGATACACACATTTCAATAAGTCGCTGTTTTGAGTGAAAGTAGTTATAAAAAGTGGCTTTAGGAATTTTGGATTTTTTGACGATTAAGTCCACACCCGCATTGTGAAATCCATAGAGATTGAACAGCTCTATTGCTGTATGAAGAACCTGTAATTTTTTGGAAGATCTTTCTAAAGTTGGCATCGTTTGACCGTTATAAATTCTTGTTGTTGCTAAAAGAGATAAAAAGCCTGTGCCTTTTCTGGGAGAAAAAAAGGCACAGCAAAGCCGTAAAGACTGTGCTTGGCACATCTCAAATTTTATTGTTGCTAAGTTTTAGACGTAATGATTTAAAACCTGAAAAGCCTATAGGCAATCAAGTTTCTTTAAATTGATTTAAGTTGTGTCGAGATAGATTTTGACAGTGACTGCCAATAATTTATGAATGTGCATAGCCAACTCCTTCTTTTGGGAGTTCTGCCAAAGCATTATAAATTATGGTGGCAGAACGGAAGCAGGTTGACGGACTGGGTAAGACTCCAGCACACCCGAAGGTGTCCCACTCCCGTCCTACCGCTACGGGAGGGAACGGGGTGTACACATATAAGTATTCCTCAGAAGGAATAACTCTGATGTGGTCTTACAAACTCGGTCCGTCAAAACCGACTGGCAATGTAGGCCAGCCCGCAAATGGTAATCTTCAATATTTGAGCTGTCAATGTGAAATTGGCTAGAAATTATTTAATTAAATTATTGTTTTTCATTTAATTACATAATTAAGGAAAACCTTAAATATTGGCTTAACAATTTACTTTTATAACAGCACTCTAACGCTTTCTTTTTATTGTGACTGCGCTTACTCGGCCATAAATATTTTAAATTTTGAGACAAAAAAAGGAGGTATTGGCCTCCTCTTTTAATTCAAACTCTCAACATCTGGTGGTAATTAAATACCTTTATCTGCCAGATATTACTGAAGATTCTTTGAGTATGTTTTAGGTGATATTTGCGTGATCTCTTTCTTTTCTAGACGATTTAACAATGTGCCAAAGATAGCTGCAACAATGTACATAAATAATGAGTAAACTGCCGCTGGCATAGCGGCCATACTGCTTGCCATTACTGTAAAAGCAATAGTCATGGCTAAGGTACTGTTATGAATTCCAATTTCAAACGCGCAAGCTTTTGCCTGAAAGCTATTTACACCCAATAATCTTGGAACAAAATAGCCAACCATTAAACTACATACGCAGAACAGCAAAGTTGCCAATCCAATTTGCCCAATATACGTCATCAGATTTTGGTAATCTCGTGCAATTGCTAATATGATGATCGATACGAGAAAAACGATAGCAAAGATACGCACAGGTTTATTGAGCTTTTCGGCCGTATGCGGCGCAAAATGACGGACTAACATCCCAATCCCAACGGGTACTAGAATAATAAGAAAAACTTGTATGATTTTAGAGAATTGCAAACCTACATTTTGCCCATTTTCCATAAAGTGCTGTATTGCAAAATTCACAATTAACGGAAGTGTAAAGGCAGCAATGACCGAATTTATAGCCGTTAAAGTAATATTTAAAGCAATATCACCTTTATAGAGATAACTAAATAAATTAGCAGTTGGCCCGCCCGGTGACGCAGAAAGGAGCATTAATCCAACAGCAAGCATTGGTGGTAAAGCAAGAACCTTACAAAGAATAAATGCAATACCGACTAAAATAACCAGTTGGCAAAATAATGCGATAAACACGGCTTTTGGGTGTTGTCGCACGCGTTTAAAGTCATTTATAGTCAACTCTAGACCCAAACCAGCCATAATAATTGCGAGTGCAATTGGTAAAAATACGGTAATTAATCCTGAACCCATAATCTCATTCCTTTTTTCATTTATTTATGGACCTTCTAGTCCCATACATTTATGGTTTTAATTAAAAGTTCTTATTAAACCTTTAGTTCTTTTCTTAAAATTTTACCCACATTCGACTTGGGTAATTCATTGATAAATTGAATATAGCGTGGTTGTTTGTAGCCAGTCAGGTTTTCTTTTGCATAGATTTGAATTTCTTCAAACGATAAAGAGTCATCCTTTTTGACAATAAAGGCTTTCGGTACTTCACCCGATTTTTCATCTGCAATACCAACCACGGCGACTTCTAAAATTTTTGGATGTTGGGCTAAAACTTCTTCAATTTCGTTCGGAAAAACATTAAAGCCTGAAACTAAAATCATGTCTTTTTTACGGTCAATAATTTTGGTGTAGCCTTTTTCATTCATAAAGCCAATATCACCCGTTCTAAAGAAACCATCAGCAGTCATGACCGCTTTCGTTTCTTCAGGTAAATTCCAATAACCTTTCATAACCTGCGGGCCACGAATTGCAATTTCTCCAGTTTCACCGGGTGCTAATTGATGACCTTCATCATCCAAAATAGCAATATCCGTGCTCGGTACAGGTATACCGATCGTGCCACTAAAAGTATTAGAGATTGGGGGGTTAAAGGTCGCAACAGGCGAAGTTTCTGATAAGCCATATCCTTCACGGATAATACGCCCTGTCAGTTTTTCCCATCCATCGGCAGTGGATTTCAAAATTGCCATACCGCCGCCTGTGGTAATTTCTAAACGGCTATGGTCCAGCTTATTAAAGCCTTCATGATTAATCAGTGCATTAAATAAAGTATTTACAGCAGGAAAAACCGTAGGACGATATTTTTCAAAACATTGTACGAGAGCATCTAAATCACGCGGATTTGGAACTAAAACAGTGGCATAACCTTTATTCATTGCACTATGCAATAAACAGACAGTAAAACCAAAAATATGATAAAGCGGTAAGGCACAGATCGCTATTTCATCTTCAAAAGCATCTCGGTCACCAAAATAGCTTTTAAAAACCACATTATTTTGTAATAAGTTGGCGACAATATTTTTATGGGTTAATTCTGCGCCCTTGGAGACACCTGTTGTTCCACCCGTATATTGCAAAAGCACAGTATCCTCAAGAACAAGCTTAGGACGTATATAGTCTTGGGCATTTGTCTTCAATAAGATTTGCTTAAAAGCGTATTTTTTAGAATCTAAGGTGTCTAATTCAGTAGGTTGCTCGACCAACATTTCAGTCATGGTGGTGGTAATAATCTGCTCAACTGACACCTGATCTTTAACCGCCTCATAAACAGGTAAAAACTGCTCTAATATAAATAAGACTTTTGCGCCAGCATCATTTAATTGATGCTTTAACTCACGTGCTGTATAGAGGGGGTTAATATTGACCAGAATGTAACCTGCACGAATGACGGCAAGTGAAATAATCGGGTACTGAATAATATTGGGCATCATTACGGCAACACGTGTACCTTTTTCTAGCCCTAAACTTTGCAAGAATGCTGCTACTTGTCGACTATATAAATCGATTTCAGCATAAGAAAAAGATTGATCTGCAAATATAAAAGCCTTTCTTTGCTGGAACTTATTAAAACTGTTGTCCCATAAATCGAGAAGTGAAGTTTGTTCATCCGGCAATGTAATCGTACTTTCTATATTCCATTGCTTATATTCATCTAACCAGATCTGATTTGTCATCTTATTGTCCTTTTATGAGAGGGAGAAATGGAACTGTTCCTACTCCACTTTTTATATTTTCTTTAATCTTTTAATCTGCTTACTCTCGTGCAGAAATAAACTATTTATATAACTAAGCGATCCATCAAATAGCTGAATTAAAATTTATAACCAATTTTCAAACCGTAACCGATTGAATAGTTATTTTTATATTCACCCACATAATATTCACTGCCTGCCTGAGCACCAAGCTGTCCTTTGGCATCACCGAGCCATAGATACTTCATCCCACCTGAAATAAAGTATTTTGAAGTTGGACTATATTGCGCACCAAGACCAACACTGTAATAACCTTTAGCTGGCCCACCTGTGGACACGCGCTCACCTGCTCCCGAGTCCCAACCTACAGAAACTGAACCCGACCATTTATCACTTAGGCGTTGCCCAATTCCAAAGTTGGCAGACCATTGATCATCATAATAACGAACCAGATTAAAACCGTTTGGACGACTTGGCGTTGATAGAACCCCAACAACTTCTGAGATTTCACCAAAACGATACGGTTTAAACTCAAAATCGTTCCAGTGAACCCAGCGCACGTTACCGAACAATAAAGTACCTTTGCGTAATCCGGTCTGAAATTCCAAATTTACTGACTCTGGCGCTCTAAACTTAGTTGATCCTGATGTGCCTGCTTCAGGTAAGCCGGCAACAATACGATTGAGTGCCTCCTTCCGCGATTCAGTGAGTTGTCCTATAGAAACCATATATGCCAAATGCTGATCAAGAAAATCACGGCCTTGCTGTGTACTTAACATATCAACCAGTGGCGCATTTTCATTGGCAGTCACTTCATGCATAATTTCTGAACGATAGGTCAATGAGGCTTTAATGGCTTTTTCGGGAATTTGATAACCAAATCCTGCCAACCATCCCCAATCTCCAACCTCTTTGGCATTAAAGTCATAGCCATTATATAAACTGAAAACTTGACCTCTTAAATTGACGTTACTTTTAAATGTCTGATAAACAGGACCTACATAAAAATTCCAGTTCTTATCCGGTTGATAACCAAATACCAGACTAAAATTTTGCATAACAAAATTCGATTTGGTGTTCCCTGTTACGACTTCTCCACCGGTCTTTTGGGCAAGTGTTGCTGAATCAATGCCTGGTACTAAAATCGTATCACTCGGCTTAGCAACAAAGCTGTTATTTCCATAATATTCAGAGTCGGAAGTAAAGGGCTGATCGTAAAGAAAACCAAATGAGAACTGAGGTGCTAACTGTAATTTCAAAGCTGCACTGGGACGATAATCAGAGTTTGCAATATCAGAAATACTATTACGCGTTGGGTTTGTACCTGCTTCTTGTCCTTCTAACGAAGTGTCTGAAACAGATAAACTTGCCTCAAAATAATTACCGGGTTGTAGAAATGCAGAAATTGATTGTCCTGTTCGATCAAATGCTGCTGCATAGAGTGAGCTCGTACAAAATGAAGCCATGACTATGACTAATGTTTTCTTTTTCATCTTTTAATCCGTCCTAGATTTTTATTTTTACTTATTAGAGCGCTCTTTACTGAACGCCTGATATTTGTTTTTACATAGTGATTCTTATTAGGCATTTTCTATAAAATCAGGTTGTTCTCCTTTATATTCAACGGCGCGGTTAAGGAATGGTTCTTACTAGAACCATTCTTCTGACATATTGAGTGGAGTCGTCTCTACTGGATCAAGTACCGCTAACCAACTCATAATTTTCGGCATTTCCCAGCCAAAGAAATAATCACACGCGGCAAGCTTCCCATGCAGAAAATCGGGGTCTGTTGAGTTCGGCATGAGTTTATGAATGACTACCGCTTGATCAAGCCATAACCATCCCACCACAAGATGCCCAAAAGCTTCCAGATAATTGGCTGCATTTGCCAGTTGAAGTTCTATATCGGTTAAGGCATGCAATTTCTCTGTTACATTTCGGATGAGTTGCCATTTTTGGTCTAATTGATCTGCATGATCTTTTAAAGAAGGCTCTGCTTTGGCTTGTTCAATCGTATTCATGATTTTTTCATGTAATAGCTTCATCGACAGTCCCTGATTAAGACGAGTTTTTCGTCCTAATAAATCGAGCGCTTGAATGCCAAATGTTCCTTCATGAATTGGGTTGAGTCGATTGTCCCGATAAAACTGTTCAACATTATATTCACGGGTATAACCGTAGCCGCCATGAACTTGAATGGCTAAATCATTTGCCACCAGCCCCCATTCAGAAGACCAGCTTTTCACCACTGGTGTTAATAGATCAAGTAATTGATGGGCTTGATCGCGCTGCTCGGCATCTTCAAGCGAGTGGATATCATCGGTTAATCGGGCTGCATATAGACACAGTGCCAACGCACCTGAGACATATGCTTTTTGGGCTAAGAGCATACGGCGTACATCTGCATGTTGAATGAGCGGGATTTGTGGAGAACTTGGATTATGTTCATTACGAGAACGACCTTGTACTCGAGTTTTTGCATAATCTAAAGCATGAAGATAACCTGTATATCCCAATGCTGCTGCCCCAAGTCCAACCGAAATTCGGGCTTCATTCATCATATGGAACATATAGGCCAGCCCTTTACCAGCTTCGCCGACTAGCTCACCAATTGCGCCTGCTTCTCCTTCGGGTGTGAAACGACCTTCCCCAAAATTCAGCACACAATTCACAGTTCCCCGATAACCCATTTTGTGGTTAATTCCAGCTAATACCACATCATTACGTTCACTTGGCTGTCCATTTTCATCGAGTAATTTGCGCGGTACGGTAAACAGAGAAATGCCTTGCACACCTGCTGGTAATTGTCCATTTTCATCTGGAATTTTTGCCAAAACCAAATGAACAATATTGTCAGAGATATCGTGCTCGCCACCTGAAATCCACATTTTATTTCCAAACAAACGATAACGACGATCTTTTGTTTTAATCGCACGTGTACGAATATCAGCCAAACTTGAACCTGCTTGCGGCTCAGATAAACACATCGTTCCGAAACATTTGCCTTCTATCATAGCGTTGACATAGGGTTTAACTTTTTCAGGTTCACCATGAGCCATTAATAAATTTGCATTACCAATGGTTAAAAAGGCGTAGCCCGCTGTTCCTGAATTAGCACCGAGTAGATATGCCATACCTGCACGCTCAATGGTATTGGGTAAGTTCATCCCATTCCAATCTGATGGAAACGCTGCACTCATCAAACCTGCATCCGCAAAAGCCTTAAGTGCTACCCCGACTTCAGGATTGACAGTTACACGTTCACCATCAAAAACAGGTTCGTTACTGTCATTTTTTTTATTATGAGGAGCAAATAAATCGGTTGCCAAAGCCTCGTAAACGTTTAAAACAGAGGTATATTCAAAACGGTCCTGCCCTGCAAAAGTATCGCGTTGGCTGAGTTCTTCAACTTTTAGCCAATCGAATAGCAAAAAATCGACATCACGGCGAGAGAGAATTAATTCATTGCTCATGGTTTATTCCTATACATTTACAAGTGTAAGCCACTCAGCCACAAGTGCTGGTTTTGCCTGATCTTCGATTTCAATCGTGACTTCCATGATCAACTGATAACTTCCCTTATTTTTTTGGGAAACATTTTTTAAGTGAAAATTTCCCCGCACCCGCTTACCGCTATGTACAGGACTAATAAAACGCAAATTATTGATGCCATAATTCACGCCAGATTTCTGCCCCTGAACAGTCGGCAACACCTGAGCGGCCATCGCTGAAAGTAAAGAAAGTGTTAAAAAACCATGGGCAATCGTGCCACCAAAAGGTGTCTGACGAGCAGCTTCTTCATCCACATGAATAAATTGATGATCTTGTGTGACATCCGCAAAGGTATTAATCATGCTTTGACCAATGGTTATCCACTTCGAACTACCTAATGCTTGACCTTGCAACTCAACCAGTTGGTCGATGCTTAATGTATTTTTTTTCAAAATTATTCTCCTGCCATTAATGAAGCTTTTTTCAGCTCAAGCTCACCCTGAGCGCCTCCTCTGACAGGAACAAACTCATCTGTTCGGTCTGAAACATCAGCTAAACGTTGTGCTAAAACATGCGGAACTTGTTCATCCGTACCTAAATAAATTCCTTGCGTAAGGGTAATGTGGGCAGCTTCAAAACTACCTGCGCCAGCACAAAGAATCATACGGGTAGGTGCATCTTCGCTAACCAAAGTCGCGATTGCAGGACTGACCGCACTTGGAGCAAGAGCTTTAAGGGCTTTTTCGGGTAATAATCCTTCAAGCATACGAGTTGCAGCTGTTGGTGCTAGACAGTTCACCCGAACATTCGATTTTTCACCCTCTAAAGCCAGTGTCTGCATGAGTCCAACCAATGCCATTTTTGCAGCGCTGTAGTTGGACTGCCCAAAGTTGCCATATAGACCAGAGGATGAAGTCGTCATAACGATACGGCCATATTTTTGCTCGCGCATGATATCCCATACCGCTTTAGTGCAATTTACTGCCCCCATTAAGTGGACATCAATCACGGTACGGAAGTCATCTAAGGACATTTTGCTAAAAGTTTTATCTCGAAGAATTCCAGCGTTATTAATTAAAATATCTACACGTCCCCAACGGGCAATTGTTTCATCTACCATCTGTTGAACTTGTTCAATATCAGTGACTGAAGCACCATTTGCCATCGCCTCGCCACCAGCCGCAATAATTTCATCCACGACTTTTTGGGCCGCCATGGTTGAGCCACCTTTTCCGTTCACATCGCTACCAAGATCATTCACGACCACTTTTGCACCCAAACGAGCCAGTAACAATGCATGTTCCCGCCCTAGACCTGCGCCTGCACCTGTAACAATAGCCACTCGATTGCTTAAATTAATTGTCATGATTTTTTCCTAAATATATGAATAAGATGTATTTAATAAATGTTTTAATAAGCTGTCACGCCGCCATCAATTGCAATGGCTTGACCTGTGAGATATGAGTTTTCTTTGGCACACATCATCAGCATCATTGCCACCACTTCACTTGGAAGGCCAAGACGCTTCATTGGCGAGGCCTGCGCTAAAAAGTCTTGTTTCTCTTTGAGTTCACTGTCGACCACCATCGGAGTGGTTGTATAAAATGGACAAATTGCATTAACTCGAATGCCTTTATTTGCATATTCAACCGCTGCTGTTTTGGTTAATCCCACCACAGCATGCTTTGCCGCAGAATAGGCAGCCAATTTGGGAGCCGCACCTAAACCTGCAACAGAAGCAACATTCAGAATAATGCCACCCCCTTGTTGCAACATCTGACGAATTTGATGCTTCATTCCAAAGAACACACCTTTGGCATTGACGGCAAAACTCAAATCCAGATCTGCTTCATCGGTATCAATAAAGCTTTTCATAGGCGGACTCATACCTGCATTATTGATCCCGACATCGATTCTACCAAACTGAGTAACTGCACTTTGCACCAAAGCCTGTACATCTGCTTCAGAGCTGACATCACACACTTGCGCAACCACCTCCACTCCTGCTTGGCGTAGCGGTTCAACTACAGTATTTAACCCTTCAATATTCAAGTCACCCAACACTAATTTTGCACCATACTTCGCCAGTTGCTCTGCCAGCAATGCACCAAATCCACTCGCCGCACCTGTGATTAAGACCACTTGACCTGAATAATGTTCGTACATTGCTATTCCTCCCTAAATAGTTAAACCGCCATCAACCACAATACATTCACCATTGGTGTAACTCGCAGCATCTGACACTAAATAAAGTACAGTTCCAGCCATTTCACGCGGTTCTGCGTGACGGCGTAATGGAATTGTGTCCATCCAGCTTTTATAAATATCTTCATTTTCAAATAGCGCCGAAGCAAATTTGGTCTTGGTAAGACCCGGCAATAAAGCATTCACTCGAATGCCCAATGGTCCACATTCTTTTGCAAAGGCTTTAGTTATATTCACCACCGCAGCTTTGGTAATAGAATAAATACCTTGTCGATCTCCTGGTTGCAGGGCATTTACAGATGCGGTATTAACAATTGCACCGCTGCCCTGTTCTTTCATTAATTTGCCCGCCTCGACAGACATGAAGAAATATCCACGAATATTGACTTCAACCGTTTTGTTATATGCAGCAATATCTGTATCCAGAATATGACCAAAATAGGGATTGGCGGCCGCATTGTTGACTAAAATATCTAAACGCCCATGTTCTTAACGGATATATTCAAAAATTTCTGCAATATCTTCTAACTTACCCACATGGCAAGCAAAAGCTTCCGCCTTTCCATTTGCTGCAATAATTTCATTAGCAACACGTTGGCAATCTTCAATCTTGCGACTAGATACAATTACATGTGCGCCTTGTTCTGCTAAAAGTTTGGCAATTTCCTCACCAATACCACGGCTTGCACCTGTAACTAAGGCTACTTTTCCAGTCAAATCAAATAAATGTGTTGCCATATCATTTCCTTATGTTCATAGGTTTTATAAAAATTAGTTGTAATCAACGCTTTCTAAATGCTGTTACCACAAGCGCTACACTCAAAATTCACAGTATTAATCACTCTATTTCTTATGCTATTTCCTGACCATATCTAACTTGTTACAATGAATAAAATGAATTGTTTGAATAACAAACTATGAATGAAATGAATAATAATATTGCCTCTCTTGCTCGTATTGACCTGAATTTATTTCGTGTATTTGTGGCAATTTATAAAGAAAAAAATCTAACACGGGCCAGTGAACAACTTTTTCTAAGCCAACCTGCTGTTAGCCATGCATTAGCTCGTTTACGCGATCATTTTAATGACCCATTATTTATTCGAGATGGACACGGTGTTGTTCCATCACCTTTAGCCAAACGTTTATGGCCTAAAATTGAACAGTCATTACAACTTATGCATCAAGCAATTCAGAGCACACATGACTTTGTGCCAGCACGAGATTTAAAGCATCTCACAATTGCTATGAATGATGAGTATGAAGGAATTTTTTTACCCTCTATTATTCAGCACTTAACTCAATTTAATCCTAATTTGCAGTTAAATAGCGTACGCATTGATCGTAAAAACTTAAGACATGAGCTTTCTACGGGGAAAATCGATTTTGCGATTGATGTTCAACATTCGGTTGAAGATAGCATTGGTTATGAATGCCTTACTAAAGATCAATTTGTAGTAATAAGTCGTAAACAGCATCCCTTATTATCCAAAACAAACCTAACCAAAGAAATTTATTTAGAAGCTAAACACATTACAGTGTCCTCTCGTCCTACAGGTCGTGTTTTTGAAGATTTTTTCTTATCTAAACAAGGTATCAAAAGAACGATTAGTTTCCGCTGCCAACAATATGAAACGGCAATCCGATTAATTACACAAATGGACCATTTACTCACGATTCCTCAATGTCAAATTGCTCATTTTAAAGATACTTATCCTCAAATTAAGGTGCATCCACTACCGATTGATATTGTTGGATATCAAATGAATTTATATTGGGATCAGCAAAAGTCCCATGAACACCAAATCGTATGGTGTAAGAGCCAAATATTGCAGCTTATGAATAGTTTATAAAATAGTAAATTTATGACAGTAAAATTCTATTTCGCTTGCGCTACTCATATTTTTATGTATGATTGAGTAATCACTCAATTAATATTTTTATATATGGCTCGTCCTCGTAGTGAAGATAAACGTAATGCAATTTTAAGTGCTGCTATCGAAACATTGGCAGAGCTTGGCGAGCGTGCGTCTACCTCAAAAATTGCCAAAGTTGCTGGTGTGGCAGAAGGTACTTTATTTACCTATTTTAGTAATAAAGAAGAACTGCTGAACCAGTTATATCTTTCGCTAAAGGCCGAACTGCGTCAGGTGATGATGCTTAGTTACCCGACTAACGCTGACCTGCAAACACAAATGTCGCATATCTGGCAAAGCTATTTGGACTGGAGTTTAGAAGCTCCCCTTAAACGTAAAGTAATGGCGCAGCTTTCAACATCGGAACAAATTACTGAGCAAAGTAAACAAATTGGTATGCAAACCTTTTGTGACCTCACCCAAAACATTCAAGAATGTATTAATGACGGAAAATTAAGAGATTACCCACCGTTATTTATTGCTTCAATTTTAGGTGCGCTTGCTGAAGTTACACTCAATTTTATTGCCCAAGACCCTTCTCAAGCCGAGCGTTATCGCAAATCAGGTTTTGAAGCCTTTTGGCATGCAGTTTCAATATAGATAAAAGTAAGGATGCGCGGCGTCCTTATTTTTGAATGAATTAATGAGTGAGTAAATACTCATTTAAATAAATCAAAATAAGCACTTAGCCCAAGTTCTTATTTATACATATAGGTTTGTTCCAATAAGGAAAAACAAAATGACTATTTCAAACACAACAGACTTGCCTGCTCCCCTAATGCCATCTCAACAACACAATGGCAAATTTAGAAATACGCGTCCAAATCAACACAAGCCTTCTTTTGGTAAAACGCTTCAGCTCATGTGGAAGTTTTTATTTAATAAACCAAAAGACACCGTTCCAAATAGAGAAATTCCTGTTTTAAGTTTGTCGAAAGAACAGTTATTAAGTGCGCCCGATCGCTCTCTATTTCGTTTGGGCCACTCAACCATCTTGTTAAAACTGCAAAATGAATTTTGGTTAACCGACCCAGTGTTTTCAGAGCGTGCTTCGCCTTTTCAATGGCTTGGACCAAAACGTTTCCATCAGCCACCAATTAGCATTGCGAACTTACCACCTATTAAAGGCGTGATTTTGTCGCATAACCACTACGACCACCTCGACTACCATGCAGTGATGCAACTTCACGATAAAGTTGAGCATTTCTTAACACCGCTTGGTGTGGGTGACACACTCATTAAATGGGGAATTCCAGCAGAAAAAGTTCAACAACTTGATTGGTGGGATACTACCCATGTAGATGGACTAAAATTGGTGGCTACCCCTGCTCATCATTTTTCAGGCCGTGGTATGGGCGATAGCAATGCGACGCTTTGGGCCTCGTGGGTGATTATTGATAATGATTTACGTGTATTTTTTAGTGGAGATACGGGCTATTTTGATGGGTTTAAAGAGATTGGATATCGTTATGGCCCTTTCGATCTGACCATGTTAGAAACGGGTGCTTACGACCCCGAATGGCCTGATGTTCACATGCAACCAGAGCAAACTTTACAAGCACATATCGATTTAAAAGGACGTCATTTGCTGCCTGTGCACAACGGTACTTTTGATTTGGCCCTTCATGCTTGGGATGATCCATTTGAACGTATCGTGGCTTTGGCTCAACAAAATGAGTTAGCGATTAGCACACCGCAAATGGGTGAACTTTTAAACTTAAATGAGCCAAATGTTGAGAATTATTGGTGGCGTTCGTAAGTTTGAAGAAATTATTTGGAGAGTAAAAGAATGCTTTTACTCTCCAATTTTAAAATTTTAACTTCTCTGATGTGCCTTCCAAGGAAACTTAATTGTGCATAAAACAAAAACCAGAAATAAAAATTGGGAAATATACATATAGTTAAGCAAGTCTCGCCCCACTTTTAATGTAATCCAAGTGTTGTGAATGACATCACTAAATATAATAAGAAAAGTTAGAATTAAGCCGATACGAGGTCTATAAAATAGAAGAATTGCTGCAAGTGGATCAATAAACGTTAAAGATGTCCAATAAATACAAGTAAATAAAGGCGCATTGTTATAGTCCCAAAACAAACCATGCATCAAAACTGTTTGTAAATGGTTGAACCCTGCACCAATAAGGCAAAGTGCATAAATACATCTAATAGTAAATTCAGTTTTCAAAAACAACTCTCTTATTCATTCATCATGCTATGTAAAAAATATTTTTATTTGGATAAAGCTATTCAATATTTTAATTGCAACAATCTACATAAATATAATTTAAAAGACTCTAAAAATAAATGATAAATGGCTATCCCCTTTCATCAATCTTACTTATAAGTTGTGAACTATTTGATTAAGCATCTATTAGACATTCATACGATTAAAAGAACTCAATAAAATATTTTTTATAAATTATTAAAATTTTTTTATTTAATAAAATTTAAATTATTCAGTTAGATATATTCACAATTAACACTTTTAAATAGCTTACTTAAAACTAGGACTGATTTTGTCTTAGTTTTATTATTGACTTAAAACACAGACTGCATTAGTCTGTGTTTGTAATTGATCAATTATGAAATTAAATGGCTTATATCACTAGTAGCGTTGAGTATGCGATTCACTGTCTTCTTTTTCTTGTGAACAATGAAGATAAACCTTTAAGTAGTAAGGACCTTGCTGAATTACAAGGAGTCTCTCCGAGTTTTATGGCCAAGATTTTTCCTAAACTTGAAAAGGCAGGTCTCGTTATTGCTCAAGAAGGTGTTCGCGGCGGCTATTTACTCGCCCGATCTGCTCATGAAATCAGTTTTTTAGATATTGTGAATGCCATTGAGGGTGAAAAACCGCTTTTTGAGTGCCAAGAAGTTCGTGGGAAATGTGCAGTCTTTAACACTGCCCCGCCAGATTGGGCAACCAGTGGTGTGTGCGCAGTACATGCAGTCATGCTACAAGCCGAAAAAGCCATGCGAGATGCTTTAGGTGCTCATACACTTGGCGATATTGCAGACCGTTTTGGCCGTTATGCACCTGACGTGTTTTTTAGTGATGTAAATGGCTGGATCAATGAACGCATCGAAGGAAGAACAGCAAAAATGCGTAAAAGTAAAATATCGCGGGATACCCCCGACTAATAAGTTAGTAGGGGTTCGCACCCTAATATAAAACACCCTTAATCCTTTTTAAATGCCTTCTCAGATTTTTTCGGACAATCAGAGAATGGATTCGCTCACCTTAAATTTTGTGATGAGTAGGAATATGTTGTCCGAAAATCTATCAAAAGGATAATCAAATGAGTAAGCGTATTATTATTGCAGGTTCTGGCTTTGCTGGCTTATGGGCTGCACTCGCTGCACAAAGAGCAATTCACTTAGCGTCGCAAGAACAAAACATTGAGGTACTGATTGTTTCCCCGAGCCCGAATGTTGGGATTCGTCCTCGTCTTTATGAAGCTGTGCTTGAAAACATGAACCCTGATATTTCAGAGTTATTAAGTGTGGTGGGAGTTAAATTTCTGGCAGGTTGGGTAAATAAAATTGATGTCGACCAACAGGCAATTGAGGTTTCAACCACCGATGACAACAAACAATCCTTAAGGTATGACCGTTTTATTCTGGCAACCGGAAGTACGACGTTTATGCCGCCTATATCGGGTCTTACCGAATATGGCTTTAGCGTAAGCACACTAGAAGATGCTGAAAAACTAGACCAACATCTTAAAAACTTAGCTAATAAACCTGCAAATGCAGCGCGTAATACGGTGGTCGTTGCAGGTGGTGGTCTTACTGGGTTAGAAACCGTTACTGAAATGCCTGAACGTCTGCGTAGCATTTTAGGTGAAACTGATGTCCGTGTAGTTTTAGTTGATTCCTCAACAGAAATTGGCGCGGCTATGGGGGATCAAGCATCTACCGTTATTCGAGAAGCTCTTAGCGAGCTTGGTGTGGAAGGTAAAGCTGGGCTACGAGTTACAGCACTAGATGCATCAGGGGTAACACTTTCTAATGGCGAAAGAATTGAAACAGAAACCGTGATTTGGACTGCCGGTATGCGGGCTAATCCACTCACCTCTCAAATTGCTGGTGAAAAAGATAATTTAGGCCGTTTGATTGGGGATTCTTATTTACATGCACCTGAAGCAAAAAACATTTTTGTGACTGGCGATACTGTAAAAGTTCCAACCGATGATTTAGGCAATTTTAATGTGATGTCGTGTCA
>Ga0233424_10000961_pt1 | contig 29754 bp, 32 predicted proteins | sample Watercolumn_Towu_FD_181011 | JGI IMG/M metagenome (GOLD analysis project Ga0233424, IMG submission 181011) | Freshwater microbial communities from Lake Towuti, South Sulawesi, Indonesia - Watercolumn_Towuti2014_125_MG | ecosystem: Environmental > Aquatic > Freshwater > Lake | place: Indonesia... | reverse complement strand
CCCCTCCGCACTTCTGGGCGCTCGCGATCCGCCACGCCGACGACTACCGCGCCGCCGGCGTGCCGATGCTCCCGAGCGTGGTGCCGATGGCGCGCACGGTGCGCACGATGGTGGCCTACACGGTGGTGCTGGTGGCGCTCACGCTGGCGCTCGCGCCCGTGGCACGCCTGGGCGCAATCTACCTCGTGTCGGCGGGCGTGCTCGGCGTGGCGTTCCTCGCGGTGGTTGCGGGTCTCGCACGGGACGCCACGCACGCGCGCTCGATGCGCGTCTTTTCGTTCTCGATCAGTTATGTGACGCTGTTGTTCGTCGCGCTCACCGTCGACGTCCTCCTGGCCTGACGCACCACGCTCACCACGGGTGGGAGGTCGCGCGGCTCTGGCGACGATGGGTCGACCATCACGTGCAATGGTGAATGCGCGTGCGTCGTGCGCGACGCACGCGGCGGGTCGGAGCCGAAATCCGCGCCACCATTAGCATCGGCGAGGTGACGATGGCCCTCGAGTCCCGTCCCGGGTCGTCCCCGGCGGCGCTTGCGGCCCCCCTCACCACCGTCGACCACGCGGGCATCGCCCGCCTCGTGCACGCCGTGGCGGGCCTGTGGGCCCTCGTCGCGGCGGTGCTCGGCGCACTCATCGGCCTCGAACGACTCGACGCGGGCTCGGCGCTGCTGGACGCGGGTGCGCACGTGCAGGTGGTCGCGCTCGCGCGCGTTGCGCTCACCTTCGGCCTGCTCGGCGGCATGCTCACGAGCGCCGCACTCGCCGCGGTGCCGGGCCAGGTGGGCGCCGTGGCGCTCGCCTTTCCCCGCGGCGCGAGCCTCGGTGCGTGGCTCTGGACGCTCGGCAGCGCGCTCGTGGTGTGGTCGATCCTCGGCAACGGCGGGCCGGGCGGGGGCGAGCCCGCGATGGTGGAGCTGTACCTCATGGGCCTCGGGACGATGACCCTCGGCCTGCTGGCGGTCGCCGTGGTGCTCGCCGCGACGGTGCTGGCGGGGCGCGGCCCCGCTCGTTCGCTCGCCGACGCGCCCGGCCTCGCGTGGTCCACGCTCGTGGCCTCGGTCGCGCTCGTGGCGACGCTCGCGACGATGCTCGGCTCGCTCGTGTACGTGGCGGTGGACTTCGCCTACGAGCGCGTGGCGTTCGGCGGCACCGACGGCGTGGCCGCGTGGGTCGGCTGGGCGATGACGCAGCCGCACACGGCCCTGTTCGCGCTCCCGTGCCTCGGCGTGCTGCTCGACGCCGTGGACCGCGCAACGGGGGGCGGGCTCGCGGGCCGCGGGATCGCCCGCGTGGGCGTCGGCATCGCCTCCGTGGCGATGCTGGAGCCCGTCACCCAGACGACCTTCGTGCTGCGCTTCTCGGGCTCGGGACGCGCGGTGCTCGGCAGCGTGCTGCCGTGGCTCGTCTTCTCCTCGCTCCCGCTGCTCGGCGTCGTGGTGGTGCTCGGCGTCTCGCTCTGGTCGATGCAGGCCGCCCGCGCGCGGCCCACCGGCGCCTTCGTCGCGGCCTTCCTCGCGGTCGGCATGGTGCTCACGGGGATGCTGGGCAGCGCCGCGCAGCGCATCGACGCCTTCGGCCTCGCGGGCAGCGTCTTCGAGGAGGGTGCGCTCGTGTACGTGGCCTACGGCGCGGTGCTCGCGACCATGGCGATGCGCTCGCTGCTGCTCGGCACCGACGGCTCGCCGCGCACCCTCGGTCTCGCCGCCCTCGGCTTCCTCGGCATCGTGGTCGCGGCGCTTCCGCTCTACGTGGCCGGGATCCTCGGCCAGACGGGCGGCGTGCTCGCCGGCTTCGACGACGGCGGCGTGGTGGGCATGCTGAACCTCGTCTCGGGCGTCGGCCACGCGATCTTCGCGATGTTCCTGCTCGGCGTCGCCGCGGCGACGGGCGGACGCATGTCGGCCGCGTCCTCGTGAGCGTCGCGGCACTCCCCGCGGGGGCACCCCCCGCCCCGCGGCGCCACCTGCTCGCCCTCGCCGTGCTCGTCGCGGCCGCCTCGGCGATGGCGATGGGCTCGATGCTCGCCGTCTGGCTCACCTTCCGCGCCAACGCCCCGCTGCGCGAGTCCCCCGACGGCCTGCGGATGATCCGCGACTGGCTCCCGGCAGACATCGCGGTGCCCGAGGTCGTGACCAACACGATGATGATCACCTTCGTCCTGCTGTGCGTGATGGTGCAGTGGGCGGTCCACGCAGGCCGCAGGGGGGACTCGCGCCACGCCGCGACCGCCCTGTCGGTGGCGTTGCTGACGGAACTGGCGCTCATCAACGCACAGTTCGCGGTCTGGACGCAGATGGGCATCGGCGTGCGCGACGGCGCCTACATGACGATGTTCTACGCGGTCACGGGCGCGATGCTCGCGCTGATCGTGGTCGGCACGGTGCTCACGCTCGCCGTGCTCTTCCGCGCGTTGGCGGGGCGCATCGGCGACCCCGGCCTGCTCGGCGCCCACGCGTTGCACTGGTATGCACTCGCCGCGATCTTCGCGACGATGTGGTTCGTCGTGTACGTGCAGAAGTAGCGCAGGCGCCCGTGTTTCGCCCCGGATCCTCCCACTTCATCGGCCTCACGGGCCTCACGGGCGTGTCGTTCCTGGTGCTGCTGTTCACCGCCGACCAACTGGCGCTCGCGGGCGTGGCGCTCAGCATGCTCGTGGCGGTGTTCGCACTGCTCGCGTGGTACGCCGTCCTCTCGCGCGACGGCGAGGTGTCGCCCGCCGAGGCGGTGCGCACGACGCCGACCGCGGGCGCCGCCGCCTGGCCCGCGGTGAGCGCACTGGGGATCGCACTCGTCGCGGTCGGTCTCGCGACCAACGCCGTGATCGTGCTGGGCGGCGTGGTCGTGCTGCTCGCGGGTCTCGCGGAGTGGATGGTGCTGGCGTGGAGCGAGCGGTCCTCCACCGACGAGGCGTACAACCGCGGCGTGCGGGCGCGGCTGCTGCACCCCATCGAGTTCCCCGTCGCCGCGGCGCTCGGCCTCGGCGTCGTGATCTTCCTCTTCTCGCGGATCATGCTCGCCATCGACAAGGCCACGGGCGCGCTGCTCTTCGTCGTCTTCGGTGCGCTGATCCTCGCCGCCGGCTCGTTCTTTGCGGTCGGTCGTGGCCCGCGGCGGCTCATGTCGGCCGCGATCCTCGGCGTGGGTGCCGTGGGACTGCTCGCGGGCGGCGTCGCGGGCGGCACTTCGGGCCCGCGCACCGAGCTCGTCGAGGCGCGCGAGGAGGGCCACTACCTGCATCCCGAGTGCGGGGCGGAGAAGTCCACGTACTTCGACAAGCGCGCCGAGCGGACCGTGTCGTTGCGCGCGAGCGTGTCGGCCATCGTGGAGATCCGCGACGGCCGCCTCGGCGCGTACCTGCCGCAGCTCGTCGACCGCCCTGCGGCGACGCTCACGATCCCGCGGTCCAACCCCACCACCATCATCTTTCGCAACGAGGACGGCGTCGATCGGCGCCTCGTGGCGAACCTCGGAGTGAAGACCTTCGAGGACGGCAGCACCGAGGTGATCCAGGAGTGCACGCAGATGACCGAGTCGGGCGCCGAGCAGGCGCTCACGCTGTCGATCCCCAAGCCCGCCCCGGCCGACGCCCCCTACACCCTCACGGTGGCGGGCCTCGAGGGTCAGGCGATCACGCTGGTGGTGCCGTGAGCCACAGCGACAGCGCAGGAGCGGCGCGCCGCGGCCTCGGTACCGTCGGGCGCGTGACGACGGGACGCAGTGCGCGCCGGCGCGGTCCCGCCGCGCGTCCGCACGGTCCCGCCCCGCGCCTGCGCCGTGCGACGAGCGGCCTCGCGCTGGCCGCCGGGGTGGCCCTGCTCGGCGGTTGTGCCACCAACGCGCCGCAGGACACCTGGCAGCCCAAGGGACCGAACGCCAAGCTCATCGACGACCTGCAGAGGCCCGTGTTCGCCGTGGCCGGCATCGTGGGCGTGATCGTCGTCGTTTCGGTCGTCTGGGCGATTTGGCGCTACCGCGACCGCGGCCAGCCGATCCCCGCCCAGACCCACGGCAACCCGGCGCTCGAGATCACGCTCACCGTCATCCCCGCGTTGATCCTCACCGTGATCGGCATCCTCACCTTCCGTACCGTGCTCGAGCTGGCCCAGACCGACGACACGGAACTCATCGTCAACGTCACCGGCCAGCAGTGGTGGTGGGAGTACGACTACCCCGTGCAGGAGGACTTCGGCATCACCCAGCCGATCATCACCTCGGGCCAACTCGTGTTTCCGGCGGGCACCAAGGTGCTGCTGCGCGAGACGAGCCGCGACGTCATCCACTCGTACTGGATCCCGGCCCTCAACGGCAAGCGCGACGCGGTGCCCGGGCGCGTGCACACCCTGCGCATCGAAGCCGACGAGCCGGGCATCTACGCGGGGCAGTGCACCGAGTTCTGCGGCCTGTCGCACGGCAACATGCGGATGGAGGCCGTCGCCCTGAGCGCGGACGACTTCGCCGCGTGGGTCGCCACGCAGCAGGAGGCATACGTCGCGCCGGCTGCGGGCACGCTCGCCAAGGCCGGCGAGGAGGTCTTCCTCAACCAGTGCGTGCGGTGCCACCAGGTCAACGGCCTCCAGCGCGCCGACGGCACCCCGGCGATCGCCGCTCCCGACGAAAACGTGTGGTCGGGCGCCGCGCCCAACCTCACGCACCTCATGACGCGCAACACGTTCGCGGGTGCGAAGTTCGACCTGCTCACCCCCGCGTGTCGCGAGCGCGTGTGGGGCGCGTCGGCGGCCGACTTCGGCGGGCGATACCTCTCCGGCGTGAGTCGCGAGTGCCTCAACGAGAACGCGCTTCGCGCCTGGCTGCGCAACGCCCCGGCGGTCAAGCCCATGTACGCCAACCCCACCCAGCTCGAGGTCACGGGGGGCAAGTACCGCGGGATGCCGAACCTCGGCCTGTCCGAGGCCGACATCGACAAGCTCGTTGCGTACCTGATGACCCGCCAGTGACCGTCACAATGGACGCCTAGAGGACCATTCATGGCCATCATCGAGCGCCCCGCCGTCGGGACCCCGGTGCTTCCCGAGAGCCCGGTCGCGCCGACGCCCGTCGGCACCTACGGGGTGCTGCGCCGACCCGTGACGACCACGGGCTGGAAGCGCTGGGTCTTCACCGTGGACCACAAGAAGCTCGGCATCATGTACGGCGTCACCGCGATGTTCTTCTTCATCGTGGGCGGCATCGAGGCGTTGCTCATCCGCCTCCAGCTGGCGGCCCCGGACGGCAAGGTCCTCAACGCCGACCTCTACAACCAGATGTTCACGATGCACGCCACCACGATGGTGTTCCTCTTCGTGATGCCGATGGCGGCGGCGTTCGCCAACTACTTCCTGCCCCTGCAGATCGGCGCCCGCGACGTGGCCTTCCCCCGCATCAACGCCTTCGGCTTCTGGTGCCTGCTGTTCGGCGGCATCTTCCTCAACGCCGCGTGGTTCCTCGGCGGCGCGGCGGACGGCGGCTGGTTCATGTACGCGCCCAACTCGGGCCCGATCTTCTCGCCGAGCCACGGCGTCGACTTCTGGGCACTCGGCCTCCAGATGACCGGCATCGCGTCGCTCTCCGGCGCGGTCAACCTGATCGTCACGGTGCTCAACATGCGCGCGCCCGGCATGACGATGCTGAAGATGCCGATCTTCACCTGGATGATCCTCGTGGTGCAGTTCCTGCTCGTGTTCGCGATGCCGGTCATCACCGTGGCGCTGTTCCTGCTCATGTTCCAGCGCAACTTCGGGGCCACCTTCTTCGACGTGGCCGCCGGTGCCGACCCGCTGCTCTGGCAGCACCTCTTCTGGATCTTCGGACACCCCGAGGTGTACATCCTGATCCTGCCGTCCTTCGGCATCATCTCCGAGGTCCTCCCCGTGTTCAGCCGCAAGCCGCTCTTCGGCTACCCCTTCGTGGTGTTCTCGGGCGCCGCGATCGGGTTCGTCGGGTGGGGCGTGTGGGCCCACCACATGTTCGCGTCGGGCCTGGGTCCGGTCTCGGTGGCCGTCTTCTCGGTCGCCACGATGGCCATCGCCGTGCCGACCGGCGTGAAGATCATCAACTGGACGCTCACCATGTGGGGCGGCAAGCTCGTGTTCTCCACCGCGATGAAGTTCGCGATCGGGCTCATCGTGCTGTTCACCGCGGGCGGCCTCTCGGGCGTCACGCACTCGGTGGCGCCGTCCGACACGCAGCAGACCGACACGTACTACGTCGTCGCGCACTTCCACTACGTGCTGTTCGGCGGCGCGATCTTCGGGCTCTTCTCCGGCTTCTACTACTGGTGGCCCAAGGTGTTCGGCAAGTTGCTCAACGAGCGCCTCGGCTCCTGGAACTTCTGGCTGATGACGATCGGGATGAACCTCACCTTCGGTCCGATGCACATCCTCGGCCTGCAGGGCCAGCCCCGGCGCATGTACGTCTGGACCGAGGCCCGCGCGGGGGAGGGCTTCTTCAACTTCGCGTTCTGGAACCTCGTGGCGTCGGTGGGGTCGCTGATCCTCGCCGTGGGCGTGCTGCTGTTCCTCGTCAACGTGTGGATCACCTGGCGCCGCCCGGAGCGCGCCCCGCTCGACCCGTGGAACGCCCGCAGCCTCGAGTGGATGACGAGCAATCCGCCCAAGGAGCACAACTTCGACGCGATCCCCGCCGTCGCCCACCTGGACGAGTTCTTCCACCGCAAGTACGAGGAGGACCCGGCCACCCACACGATGCGCCAGGTGGCCACGGCCGAGCAGGTGCTCGCCGACCTCGAGGCCCGCGCGGATGCCCACATCCACATGCCGTCGCCCTCGTACTGGCCCATCGTCGTCGCGCTCGCGCTGCCCGTCATCGCCACCGGCCTCATTTACTCGCACCTCGTCGCCCTCGTGGGCGGCATCGTGCTGTTGTTCGGCGTGTACGGCTGGTCGCTCGAGCCCTCCACCGCGCCCGACTCCGACATGGACCCGCCGACCAACGGTGCGGTACCCGCGGTGCACCATGGCTGAGGCCGCACTCCACGGGGCGGCGCACGGCGCGGCCCACCCGCACACGTCCACGGGGCTCTCCAACGTCAAGTTGGGGATGTGGGTGTTCCTCGGCTCGGAGTGCCTCCTGTTCGGCGGCCTGATCTCGACCTACATGCTCTACCGCGGACGCGTCTCGCAGGGCCCGACCCCGGCACAGGTCTTCGACATCCCCTTCACCTCGGTGAGCAGCTTCGTGCTGCTCATGAGCTCGCTCACCATGGTGCTCGCCGTGAGCGCCGCCAAGCTCGGCGACGATCGCCGCACGAACCTCTGGCTCACGGTCACCGCCCTGCTCGGCGCCACCTTCGTCGGCGGCCAGGTCTACGAGTTCACCGCGTTCTACAACGAGGGGCTGGGCTTCGGCACCAGCCTGTTCTCCTCCAGCTTCTACACCCTCACCGGCTTCCACGGCGTGCACGTCACCGTCGGGATCATCATGCTCATGTCGCTCGTCGGCATTTTTCGCCGCAGTCGCGTGCCCGGGTCCAAGTCCGAGACCGTCGAGATGGTCGGCCTCTACTGGCACTTCGTGGACATCGTGTGGATCGTGATCTTCACCCTCATCTACCTCATCCCGGTGTGACGTGACGACCGCTCCTGCCGACGCGGCCGTGCCGGGCACCTCGGGGGTGTCCGACGCCGCCCACGGCGGCTCCCACGGGCTCACCGGCCGCGGCTACGTGCGCGTCGCGGTGATCCTCGCGCTCATCACGGCCCTCGAGGTGTCCACCTACTACGTGGACTTCGGCCCGTTCTTCCTGCCGGCGCTCATCATCATGATGGTCGTCAAGTTCCTGATGGTCGTGAGCTACTTCATGCACCTGCGATTCGACCACGGGCTCTTCAGTTTCCTCTTCTACTCGGGTTTGGTGCTTGCGATCGGGGTCTACGTCGCGTTCCTCTCGACGCTGCACTTCTTCCTGCGCTGACCCAGGCCGCACTCGGCCCGCCCCGCCCCGACCACACTCAATCCGGCCCGACCCGCCCGACATGATCGCCGAGTCCGCCGACCTCCTCGCGAGTCCCTGGCGTTTCCAGGCGCACGTCGAGGTCTGGCTGCTCGTCGCCGCCCTCGTGGCGTCGTGGATCTATGCCGTGCGCGTGCTCGGCCCGCGCCTCGCCCCCGCCGAGCCCGCCGTGTCGGTGCGCCAGCGCGGTGCCTTCGTCGCCGCGGTGCTCATCCTCTGGCTCGCGAGTGACTGGCCGATCCACGACATCTCCGAGGAATACCTGTACTCGGTGCACATGTTCCAGCACATGGCGGTCGCGTACTTCGTGCCCCCGCTCGTGCTGCTCGCGACGCCCGAGTGGCTGTTCCGCGCGCTCGTGGGCAACGGCGTGCTCGCTCGCGCGGTCCGCTGGATGGGCCGCCCGGTGCCGGCCGGCCTCACCTTCAACGTGGTGGTGATGATCACGCACATCCCCGCACTCGTGAATCGCAGCGTCACCAACGGTCCGCTGCACTACGCGCTGCACGTGGCGGTCGTGGTCTCGGCGCTGTTCATGTGGATGCCGGTCTGCGGCCCCGACCCCTCGCTCCACGTGGGGTGGGGCGGGCGCATGATCTACCTGTTCCTCATGTCGGTCGTGCCGACCGTGCCCGCGGGCTGGCTCACCTTCGCCGAAGGGATCGTGTACCGCCACTACGACATCCCCGTGCGGGTCTGGGGACTCTCGGCCACCATCGACCAGCAACTCGCGGGCGCGATCATGAAGGTGGGCGGCGGCATCTTCCTCTGGACGATCATCGGCACGATGTTCTTCCGACGCTTTGCCGCCTCGTTCGGGCGCGAGCAGTCGTACCTGCGCACCGACTCGACGGCGGTCGGATCGTCGATGCCCGACACGCTCACCTACGAGCACGTCACCGACGCGTTCGGTCGCGTACCACCCGCCCCCGAACCACCGCGTCGTTAACCGCGCCCACGCCCGCCCGAGCCGCCTCACGGCCGTGCCGGCATTAGCCTCGCCGTGCCGTGATCGACGTTCGACTGCTCCGGAGCAGGCCCGACGAGGTCGTCGCGGCGATGACCCGGCGGGCCAAGCCGGCGGTGCTCGAGGACCTGGACCACGCACGGCGCCTCGACGAGCGTCTGCGGGCCATCACCGTGGAGCGCGACGGGATCCGCGGTCGGATCAACGCGCTCTCCAAGCGGGTGGGCGACGCCAAGCGCACGGGTGACGACGCCACGAGCGCGGCCCTCGCCGCCGAGAGCCGTGCGCTCGGGGACACCGAGACCGGCCTGCGCGACGAGTATGCCCAGGTGGAGGCCGCGCTGCGCGAGCTGCTGCTGCAGATCCCCAACCTGCCGCACCCCGACGCGGTCGGCGGCGCGAGCGACGCGGACAACCGCGTGGTGCGCGGCCCCGTGGGCATGCCCGCCGAGTGGGCGCCCCACCAGCGGGTGGCGCACTGGGAGACGGCGGCGGCGCTCGGCATCCTCGACGACGCGCGCGCCGCGAAGATCAGCGGTGCGATGTTCACCCTGCAGCGCGGCCCCGGTGCCACCCTCGCACGGGCCCTGTGCCAGTACGGGCTGGACCGCAACGCCGACGCCTACGAGGAGATCCGACCCCCGTCGCTCGTGACGACCGCGACGCTCACGAGCACGGGTCAGTTGCCCAAGTTCGCCGACGACGCCTTCGCGATCGAACGCGACGACCTGTGGTGCATCCCCACGGCGGAGGTGCCGCTCACCTCGCTGCACGCGGGGGAGGTGCTGGCCGCCGACTCGCTCCCGCGCCGCTACATGGCCCACACGTCCTGCTACCGACGCGAGGCCGGCGCCGCCGGTCGTGACACGCGCGGCATGCTGCGCAGCCACGAATTCGACAAGGTGGAGATCCTCGCGGTCGCCACCGCCGAGCAGGCCCCCGCGATGCTGGACGAGATGCTCGGCCGCGTGGTGGACGCCGTCGCCGGTCTCGGCCTCGCGTACCGCGTGCTCGAGATCTGCACCGGCGACCTCGGCCAGTCGCAGCACCGCAGCTTCGACGTGGAGGTGTACGCCCCGGGCTGCGACCAGTGGCTCGAGGTGAGCAGTGTCAGCTGGTTCTCCGACTACCAGGCGCGCCGCGCCGACATCCGCGTGAAGCGCCCCGACGCCAAGGGCACCGAGATCGCCCACACGCTCAATGCGTCGGCGCTCGCGGTGCCGCGCGTGTGGGCCGCGATCCTCGAGCACCACCGCCGCGCCGACGGCGGGGTGGACGTGCCGCCCGCGCTGCACCCCTACATGCGCGGCATCACCGTCATCCGTCCCGCGGTGCGGCCCGCGTGAGCGCGCGCGACGCCCCCACCGGCCCGTGAGCGACGACCTCGTGCGCGACCGGCGCACGCAGTACGAGACCGCCGGGCTGGACGTGGCCGACGTGGACCCGGACCCGATGGTGGAGTGGCGGCGCTGGCACGACGCGGCCGCCGAGGCCGGCCTGCCCGAGCCCAACGCGATGACGCTCTCCACGGTGGCGTCGGACGGCACGCCCGACGCGCGGGTCGTGCTCGTGCGGGGCGCGGACGCCCGCGGCCTCGTGTTCTACACGCACCTCGAGAGCGCCAAGTCGCTGCAGCTCGCCGCCCGCGCGAGCGCGGCGGGGACCTTTGCCTGGCTGGGCCTGCACCGGCAGGTGCGCGTGCGCGGCACGGTGACGCGCGTGGCGGACGCCGAGGCCGACGCGTACTTCGCCACGCGCCCCCGCGGCTCGCAGATCGGCGCGTGGGCGTCCCCGCAGTCGCGGGTGATCCCCGACCGCGCGGCGCTCGAGACACTCGTCGCCGAGGTCGAGCGCCGCTTCGACGGGCGCGACGTGCCGCGCCCCCCGCACTGGGGCGGCTGGCGGCTCGTGCCCACCGAGTGGGAGTTCTGGCAGGGGCGGCCGAGCCGCCTGCACGACCGCGTGCGCTACGCGCCGGCCCCCGGCACCTGGCGTCGGGAGCGCATCGCCCCCTGAGTCGCCGCGGCGACCGCCGCGACGAGCACCACCGCGCCGGCCACGAGCCCGATGCGCCACGAGCCCTGCGACTGGATCCAGCCCACGAGGCGCGTCTGCAGCGACTCCACGCGGCGCACCGCACCCGCCGAGCCGCGGCCCGAGATGGCCGACCACCAGTACCAGGTGAGATACACGCCGGTGAGCGTCACCGCCACGCCCGCGATCGGGTCCAGCACGCGCGAGACGCGCCGCAGTCCGCGCACGAGCACGTCGGTGGCGAGTGCGAGGCTCACGGTGAGCGCGACCACCACGAGCGACATCCCGGCGCCGTAGAGCGCGAGGCTCGCCACGCCCGACGCGAAGCCCTCCGTCGCCACCGTCCCGAGCACCGCCGTGGTGAGGAAGCCGATCGTGCAGCCGATCGACGCGACGGCGTAGGCCACGCCGAAGAGCACCGGCCCGCGCCGCTCGCCGCCCACGTCGGGCAGCACGAGCCGCGGCCGCCAACCGCCGAGCATCCGCAGGCCGCCCACCACGAGCGCGAGCCCGATCGCGAGCGCGGCCCAGCGCGCCTGGCGCTCCAGCCACTGCGTGGCGAGGCGCGAGACGAGTCCGACGGCGAGGAACACCGCGAGGAACCCGGCCGACACCCGCGCGCCCACGCCGAGCGCCCGGCCGAGGCGCCGCGGGAGCGGGTCGGCGCGCCGCGACTCGCCGCCCATGTAGGCGATCAGCCACGCGGGCAGCAGCACGAACCCGCAGGGGTTCACCGCGGCGAGCACCCCGAGGAGGAACGAGTAGGCAAACGACCCCCTCACGGCAACACCCCGAGCGCCGCGAGCAGGCGCTCCAGCCGGGCGGCGTCCAGTTCGCCCGCCGCCTGGTCCACCACGGTGCCCGCGGCGTCCACCGCGAGCGTGACGGGCGCCGTGGCGATGCCCGTGGCGCGCAGGAACGCGCCGTCCCGGTCGAACCAGGTGTCGTACCCCACGCCGTAGGTCGCGACGAATCGCGCCGCGGTGGCGTCGTCGTCCTGCGGGTTGATCCCCACCACGTCCACCGCGGCGCCCCAGGTGCGGTGGGCGTCCGCGAGCAGGGGCATCTCGCGGCGGCACGGCTCGCAGGTGGAGTACCACACGTTCAGGAGCGCGGGTCGGCCCCGCAGGTCGCTCGTGCGCACCGCCACGCCCGTGCTCGTCACGAGTCCCACGTCGGGCAGGGGGCGTCCCCGCAGGTCGGCGTTGGTGGGGTTGACCGGTGCGTCGCGGCGCAGCTCGTACGACGGCACGCCGTCCGAGTCCGCCGCCGGCTCCGCGGCGCACCCGGCGAGCCACGCCAGCGTGCCGAAGCCCCACACCAGCCACACGCCGACGCGCACGGCCGTCCACGCCGCATCCTTGAGGCGCCCGCGTCCCACCCGCACGGGAGCAGGCTACGAGCCTGCGGCGCTACGACGCGGCGTGTGCGGGCAGCGGCACCTCGGGGATCACGACGATCGGTCGTCCCGCACGGGCGGGTCGTCCGTGCGGCCGCTTGTGCGCGCGCACGCGGCCGTCCTCGAGCAATTCGCCGCCCCACACGCCCCACGGCTCGGCCCGCTCCAGCGCACCGTCGAGGCACTCGCGCCGCGAGGTGCAGCGCGCGCAGATCGCCTTGGCACGCGCGACGTCGACGAAGTCCTCGGAGAAGAACAACGGCGCGAGCGTGCCGTGGCCGTCCGCGCAGCGGCGCGCCGAGAGCACGAACTCGGGTGCGTCGTCGATGACGTAGCGCACCGGGCCCTCGTGGTCGTCCATTGCTCGTGCTCCGTTGTCGTGGATGGGTCGTGGATGGTTCGTGTGGCCTCCCCTCGGCGGGTCAAGGGGGTGTCCCGCCGAGGGGAGAAGTCGCGCCGAAAACGCCGAGGCCGCCGGGGAAATCCCCCGGCGGCCTCAGGATCGTCTCCGACGTCTGGTGGATCGTTACGTCGGCGGCGTCCCGAGGTCCGGGGCGGTGCGCGTCATCGCGCGCTTCGACATGCAGTTCACGCACGCGCGCGGCGCGGCGACGCGCGCGCGACGCCACGCCGCGGGGGCGAGGCCGTGCGCGAGGCGCGGCGAGACGACTGCGGCGTGCGACGACATGGGACGATCAGGCAACCATGGCGCACCGCCGTTTGCAAGCGGGTTTCCGAGCCGTCCCGACCCCGCCAAAATCCACTCGTGGCTAGGGTTTCGGGGTGATCGCGGATCCCGCGCCGTATCCGTCGGCGGGCCGCCGCTACACCACCGCGCGCCGGGTGCGCCTCGGGGACGTCACCCCCTCGGGTCGGCTCCGCCTCGACGCCCTCGCCCGGTACCTGCAGGACATTGCGACCGACGACGCCCTGGACGGCCGCTACCGCGACCCGCACGGCTGGGTGGTGCGCCGCACGCAGGTCTGGGTGCACGAGTTCCCGCGCTACCTCGACGACCTCACGCTCGCCACCTGGTGCGGGGGCATCGGCTCGCACCACGCCGAGCGGCGCACCCAGCTCTGCCGCGGCACGCAGGCCCTCGTCGAGGCCGCCGCGCTGTGGGTGCACGTGGACCTCGCCACCATGCGACCCACGCGGCTCCCCGAGGACTTCGCGGCGATCATCGGGGCCGCCGCCGCGGCCCGCCGCGTGTCGGCGCGCCTCGAGGTGGCGCGCGCACTGCCGCGCCCCGCCGAGTCCTCGGGCGTGCGCTCGCCGTGGAGCGTGCGCGCCACCGACATGGACGCCGTCGGCCACATGAACAACGCCGCCTTCTGGGAACCGGTGGAGGACTGGCTGGCCCGCCACCCCGGCCCGCGCACGCCGATGCACGCGACCCTCGAGCACCACGGCGAGGTGCGCCCCGGGGACGCAGTCCAGATCCTCGCCGAGGACGCCGCGCACCTTGCGGGGCCGGGCGCCGTCGCGCTGCGTCATCTGGTCAATGGCGACGGCGTCGCCGCCGTCGCCCTCGTGCGCCCGCCCGCCGCGTGACCCGCGGGGTGCTCGTCTTTGCGGTCTGCTGGGCCGCAGGACTCGTCGGCTTCGCACGCCTGCGCCGCTTGGAACACCCCCGTCCCGACCTTGGCGCCGCCGTCGGGGCTGCCGCTCCCCCTCCCGCCCCTCGCCCGCGCGTGAGCGTCGTCGTGCCCGCGCGCGACGAGCAGGCGGCGCTCGCCCGCACCCTGCCCGCGCTCGTGGCCGCACTCGGGCCCGGGGACGAACTCCTCGTCGTGGACGACGCATCGGGTGACGCGACGGCCGAGGTGGCCCGCGCCCACGGCGCACGCGTGGTGCCGGCCGGGCCGCTGCCGGAGGGCTGGCTCGGCAAGCCCCACGCGTGCAGCGTCGGCGCGGCGCACGCGCACGGCGAGGTGCTCGTCTTCGTGGACGCCGACACGCGTCTCTCGGCGGGGGCGCTCGCGGCCCTCGCGCGGCGCGTCGGGCGGGAGCCCGGGTTGCTCGCGTCGCTGCAACCGTGCCACGAACGCGGTGGCCTCGCGGAACACGCGCAGTGCCTGCCCGCGCTCGTGTCGGTGCTCGCATCGGGCGCCGGTGTCGCGGGGTGCGGCGCGCGGCCGCTCGTGTTCGGGCCCGTGGTGGCGGTCGGGCGCGCCGCGTACGGGGCCCACGGCGGCCACGCGCACCCCGCGGTGCGCGGCGCGGTCGCCGAGGACGTGGCGCTGGGCCGCGCGTGGGTCGGGCCGCTCGCGGGGTGCGTGGCCCGTCCCGGCGAGGCCTCCTATCGCATGTACCCGGCGGGTCCGGGGGTGCGGGGTGCGGTCGCATCGCTCGGCGACGCGTGGCGCGGCTGGACCAAGAACCTCGCGGTGGGCCTCGGCGCGGCGCCGCCGTTCCCGACGCTCTGCGCGATCGCCTGGGTCGCGTCGATCGTGGGCGGACTCGTGACCTCGCCGTGGATGGCGCTCGCGAGCGCGCTGCAGGTGGCGTGGCTCGCCCACCGCGTCGGGGGCTTTCCCGCGTGGACGGCGCTCGGGCTGCCGCTGCACGCCGCGTGGTTCGTCGCGCTGGTGGGTCGCAGCGTGTGGCTGCGGGTCGCCGGCGGCACGGTGCGCTGGCGCGGCCGGTCGGTGCGCGTGCGCTGACCGGCGCGTGCCCCTGCGCCGGTCAGGTCGGCGAGGGTCGGGCCGGCGTCGTGAAGACCTTCTCGCGGTAGTAGCGCAGCTCGGCGATGCTGTTGCGGATGTCGGTGAGCGCGCGGTGCTTGCCCGACTTGGGGGGCCGGTCGAGGCCGACGGCGGGATACCAGCGCTTCGCGAGTTCCTTGATGCTGGAGACGTCCACGCATCGGTAGTGCAGGTGGGCCTCGATCTCGGGCAGGTGCCGGGCGAGGAAGCGCCGGTCGGTGCCGATCGAGTTGCCGCAGAGCGGCACGCTGCGGGGCTCGGGCACGTGGGCGCGGATGAAGTCGAGCGTCGTGCGCCCGGCCTCGGCGAGCGTCGTGGTGGAGGTGCCGATCTCGCCCAGCAGGCCCGACGCGGTGTGCATCTCCACCACCACGGGCTCCATGCGCGCGAGCACCTCCGCGGGTTGGTGCACCACGAGGTCGGGGCCCTCGGCCACGATGCCCAGTTCGTCGTCGGTCACGATCGTGGCGATCTCCACGATGTGGTCCCGTTCCGGATCCAGCCCCGTCATCTCGAGGTCCATCCAGACGAGCATCCGCGCCAATCTACCCGTGCCGTCCGATGCCGTATCGTCGAGGCGATGTCCACCGACGCGCCGCGCGTGTGCGTGCAGGTGCGGCGGCTCGACGACGGCCTGCCGCTGCCGCGCGTCGCGCACGCCGGCGACGCGGGCGTCGACCTGCACGCGCGCGGCGAGGTGCGTCTCGCCGCGGGGGGTGGTCGCGCGCTCGTTGCGACGGGGATCGCCGTGGCGATCCCCGAGGGACACTTCGGCATGGTGGTGCCGCGCAGTGGGCTCGCGCTGCGTCACGGCGTCACGCTCGCCAACACCCCGGGCATCATCGACGCCGCCTACCGCGACGAGTTGCAGGTCGTGATGATCAACACCGACCCGCGGGAGGACTACCTCGTGCGCCGCGGCGACCGCGTGGCGCAGCTGGTCGTGCAGCGCGTCGAGACCGTGGCGTGGGAGGTCGTGGCCGAGTTGACGGGCCCGGACCGCGGCGGGGGGTTCGGCCACTCGGGCCGCTGACGCGCCGAGGCTCGCTGGCCCAGGCGCGCGCCGAGGCGGCGCGCCCGGACGGCTAGCCGAGGCGCGTGCCGAGCGCGCGCATCGCGAGCGCGGCGTAGAGCGCGGTGCCCTGGCGCATCGCGTCCTCGTCGAAGTACACGCGGTTGGAATGGTTGGGCGCTGCGGTGGACGGGTCGGTACCCGGCGGCGTGCCGCCGAGGAACACCATCGCCCCGGGCCGCTGGTGCAGCACGTAGCTGAAGTCCTCGGCGCCCATGATCGGGTGCGGCATCCGCAGGGCCTTGCCGTCCCCGAGCAGTCCCGTGGCCACGTCGAGGGCGAAGTCCACGCTGGCCGGGTCGTTGACCGTCACGGGATACCCCAGCGTCAGGTCCACCTCGGCCGACATCTCGTGGGTCTCGGCGATGCCCTCGGCGACGCGACGGATGCCGTCGTGCACGCGGGAGCGGGTGTGCTCGGACACGGCGCGGATCGTGCCGCTGATGGTCGCCGTCTCGGGGATCACGTTGGAGGTGGTGCCCGTGTGGATCTGGGTGACGGTCACGACGGTCGGGTCGAAGACGTCGATGCGGCGCGTCACGAGCATCTGGAGCGCCTGCACGATCTCGCACGCCACCGGGATCGGGTCGCGCGTGCGGAAGGGCTCCGAGGCGTGGCCGCCCTTGCCCGTCACGACGATCCGCATCGTGTCGGACGAGGCCATCTGCGGGCCGCCGCGTGCCGCGACCATGCCCGAGGGGATCGAGGAGGTGATGTGCAGCGCGTACGCCGACTCGATCGGGGAGGGCGTGCCGTCGGCGAGGGGCGGCACCTCCAGGAGCCCTTCTTCGAGCATGTAGCGCGCGCCGTGGTGGCCCTCCTCGCCGGGCTGGAACATGAAGAGCACGCGCCCCGCGAGCTCGCCGCGCCGCTCGGCGAGCACCCGCGCGGCCCCCACGAGCATCGCGGTGTGGGTGTCGTGGCCGCAGGCGTGCATCACGCCGTCGTGCCGCGAGGCGAAGTCGAGGCCCGTGTCCTCGGGCATCGGGAGCGCGTCCATGTCGCCGCGCAGCATCACGGTCGGCCCGGGTCGGGCGCCCGTGAGCAGGGCCGCGATGCCGCTCGTGGTGGAGTGCAGCGTGAGGTCGAGGGGCAGGCCCTCGAGCGCCGCGAGCACCTGCTCGCGGGTCGTGGGCAGGTCGTTGCCCACCTCGGGCCACTCGTGCAGCGTGCGGCGCAACGCGACGACCCCGGCCTGGCCGTCGGCCACCTGGTCGTGCAGCGCGGTGGCGTCGCCGTGACGCTCGGCTGACGCGGCCGCGGTCGTCGCCTGCGACGCGGGCGCGGCCATGCACCCATCGTAGGCCCGTGCCTACCATCGGCGCCTTCGGTTCGGTGTGCACGCTCGCCGATGCCGATGCCCCGCGCGCGGTCGGGGCGCTGCTCGACGCGGCTCAGAGCCTGCGCAGGTGTACGTGCGAGATGCGGTGGTCGGCGCCCTTGTGCAGCACGAGCGAGGCGCGGCCGCGGGTGGGCTCGATGTTCTCCCGCAGGTTGCGGCCGTTGATCTCGCGCCAGATGCCGCGCGCGGTCTCGATCGCCTCGGCCTCGGAGAGCGCGGCGAAGTGCCGGAAGAAACTGTCGGGGTCCTGGAACACGGTGCGCCGCAGCGCGAGGAACCGCTCCACGTACCAGTCCTCGATGTGGGCCTCGTCGGCGTCGAGGTAGATGGAGAAGTCGAAGTAGTCCGACACGTACTCGGTGGCCTCGGTGCCGACCTGCAGCACGTTGAGACCCTCGAGGATGAGGATGTCGGGCCTGTGCACCGCCACGAGTCGGTCGGGGAGCACGTCGTAGACGACGTGGCTGTAGACCGGGGCGTCCACCTCGGGCTCGCCCGCCTTGACCGCACGCACGAACTCCACGAGGCGCCGCGTGTCGTAGCTCTCGGGGAAGCCCTTGCGGTGCATGAGGCCGCGCCGCTCCAACTCGGCGTTGGGGTGCAGGAAGCCGTCGGTCGTCACGAGCTCCACGCGCGGGTGGTCGGGCCACTGGGCGAGGAGCGCCTGCAGGATGCGTGCGAGCGTGCTCTTGCCCACCGCCACGCTGCCCGCGATGCCGACCACGTACGGCGTGCGCGGCGCGACCGTGCCGAGGAAGGTGGACGACACGCGGTGCAGCTGCTGCGTCGCCAGGACGTAGAGGTTGAGCAGGCGCGCGAGGGGCAGGTACGCGGTGGCGACCTCGTCCAGGTCGATGCGCTCCACGACGCCGCGCAGCGCCTCCAAGTCCTTGGACCGCAGCGTGAGCGGCGTCTGGGCGCGCAGCGCCGCCCATGCCGCGCGGTCGAAGCGCTCGTAGCGCCCGGCGTCGCGCTCGTTGATCACGCGCTACCGCGTGACGCGCCGGAGGAAGTCGCGCAGCGGCGGGTTCACGAGGTGCGGGTGCGTGAGGTTGGCCGCGTGCGCGGCGCCCTCGATCGCCACGATGGGCTCAGCGCCGCGCAGTCCCGCGCGCGCCTTTTCGGCGCGCGCCATCGTGATCGCCGTGTCGGCCGTGCCGTGGATGATCTGCACGGGACAGGTGATCTCGCCCAGCCGGCCGGTGAGGTCCTCGCGGCCGAGCAGGCACTCGGCCGCGGCGGCGAGCGCCTCGCGGGGCAGCGTCTGCCACTTGGCGATCCATCGGGCGTTCTCGGCGGGCTCGGCGATGATGATCGTCGCCACGGCCTCGGCGAGCGGAGGGATCGGGCCCTGCGTCATCCAGGTGTCCACCATGCCGCGGTAGGCCGCGAGGGTGGCGTCGTCGTCCACGTCGCTGCCCGAGTCGATGAGCACGATCGCGCGCACCCGCTCGGGTGCGAGCAGGGCCGCACGCAGCGAGATGAAGCCGCCCTGCGACATGCCGGCCAGCACGGCCTCGCGGATGCCGAGGTGGTCCATGAGCCCGAGGCAGTCCCGTGCGGAGTCCCAGTAGGTGAAGGGCGCGCCGTCCCAGCCCGTGGCGCCGAAGCCGCGCTCGTCCCACGCCACCACGCGGTAGTCGGGTGCGAGCGCCTCGATCTGCGACGCGAACATCGTGTGGTCCATGAGGAAGCCGTGCGACAGCACGACCGCGGGGCCCGTGCCCCCGGTGTCGACGAAGTGCAGGCGCTGGCCGTTGACCGTCGCGGTGGCCATCTCAGGCACCGCCCTCGGCGGTGAGCACCTCGGCGCCGTCGTCGGTGACGAGGACCGTGTGCTCGAACTGCGCGGTGCGCTTGCCGTCGGCGGTCACCGCCGTCCAGTCGTCGTCCCACATCCTGTGCTGGTGCGCGCCCAGGGTGATCATCGGCTCGATCGTGAAGGTCATGCCCGGGCGCATGAGGGTGGAGTTGCGCGAGTCGTGGTAGTGCAGCACCTGGATGTCGGTGTGGAACTGCTCGCCGATCCCGTGGCCGATGAACGCCCGCACGACGCCCATCTTGTGGCGCTTGGCGTGCGCCTCGATGGCGCGGCCGATCTCGCTCAGCGGGTCCCCGGGCCGCACCGCCCCGATCCCCTCCCACATGCACTCGCGGGCCACGCGCACGAGCAGGGCGCTCTCGTCGTCGATCGTCCCCGCGGCGAAGGTCGCGTTGGTGTCGCCGTGCACGCCGTCCAGGTAGACGGTCACGTCCAGGTTGACGATGTCCCCCTCCTCCAGCTCGCGCGAGTCGGGGATGCCGTGGCAGATCACCTCGTTGACGCTGGTGCACAGGCTCTTGGGAAACCCCTGGTAGTTGAGCGGGCTCGGGTAGGCGCCCCGCGAGACGATCAGGTCGTGCACGAACGCGTCGATCTCGTCGGTGGCGACCCCGGGGCGCACGCGCGCACCCGCGAGGCGCAGCACCTCGGCGGCGAGCGCACCCGCGCGGCGCATGCGGGCGATCACCTCGGGGCTCTTCACGGCCGGCTCGGGCACGCGCCGCACGATGCCCGTCTCGGCGTACGGGGGCCGGCGGATCGCGTCGGGCACCGCGCGCCGCGGGCTCACGACCCCGGGCTGCACGCGGCCGTCCGTGGGGCGGTGGCAGCGCTTGTACTTGCGGCCGCTCCCGCACCAGCAGGGCTCGCCGGCGGCGGGCAGCACCGCGGGTCGTGTCGGGCTCGTGCGCACGGTTTCAGGCTATGCGCGGGGATCGGGGCGCACACACGCATGTAATTCACCGCAGGGTGCCGCGCGTCGCCGCGCCGTCTGGTTCCATCTGCGGCACACACATAGCCCCGCAGTCCGTCGGACCCGCGGGGCGAACGAGAGGATCACCATGGCGGAGCGAACCGCTGTCGACAATCTTGCGACGTCTCGCATCCGCGTGGTGGAGGATCTTGGGCCTCTCCACGAGGAGGACGCAGCGTCGCGTGCGCGCCCGCGCACGGCCGAGCTCGTGATCGGGCTCGCCCTCGTGCTGGGTGGCGCACTGCTCGCGCTGCTCGCGCACCGTGCCGCCACCGACGAGGTGGTCGTCGTCGGCGCCGCCCGCCCGCTCGCCCGCGGCACCGTGGTCGCCGCGGGCGACCTGCGCGCCATCGAGGTGCCGGCCGAGATCGCGGGTGCGTTCGTCGCCGCCGACGAGGCACGCGGACTCGTGGGCCTGCGCGTGGTGGCGGATGCGGCCGATGGCGCACCGCTGCAGAGGTCGCAGTTCGCAGCCGAGCCGCCGCTCGCCGCCGACGAGGCGCTCGTCGGGGTGCGCGTGCGGCTCGGCCATTACCCCGAGGGCCTCACGCGGGGCGACGCCGTGCGCGTCGTCACCGTGCCGGTCGCGGGAGCCACGGGTGAGGCGGTACCCGCGCTCTTCGACGCCGTGGTGCGCGTCTGGGCGGTGACGCCCCCCGACGAGTTCGGCGACGACGCACTCGTCACCCTGCGCGGGCCGCTCGCACTCGCGGCCGCGGTGGCGGGGGCCGAGCAGGTGCGCCTCGCCGCGGTGGCGCCGTGACGGTGGCCGTGCGGGAGGCCGCCGCGCGGGTCGGCGACATGCTCGCCGACGAACGCCTCGAGCGGCGCAGCCGCGACCTCGGCGACCTGGACGACGCGCAGGAGCGCGACTTCGCGCGGCGGTGTGCGCGGGTGGAACTCGGTGATGCCGCGCCCGACGACGAGGTGGAGGCCGTCGTGGCACGGGTGCTGGGCCTCGGCCGCCTGCAGCCGCTCCTCGAGGATCCCGACGTGAACGACGTGCACGTGCGCGGCAGCGACCCCGTGTGGGTCAAGTTGCGCGACGGCCGTCGCGAGCGCCGTGCGCCGATCGTGGACGGCGACGACGAGCTCGTCGAGCTGGTGCGTCGCGCGGCCACGCGCATGGGCCGCCACGAGCGTCGCTTCGACGCGGGCAGCCCCGAGCTCAACATGCAGTTGCCCGACGGCTCGCGACTCTTCGCCGTGATGGACGTCTCCGCGCGGCCCAGCCTCGTGGTACGCCGGCATCGCTTCGACCTGTCCTCGCTCGTGGAACTGGAGGACAAGGGCCTCATGGGCCGCGGCGCCCGCCGGCTGCTCGCCGCCGCGGTGCGTGCGCGGCGCAACCTCGTGGTGGCGGGCGGGACCGGTACCGGCAAGACCACCCTGCTGCGGGCGCTCCTCAACGAGGTGCCAGCCGACGAGCGGATCGTGACGATCGAGGACGCCTACGAGCTCGGCCTCGAGCACTTCGCCGAGTTGCATCCCGACCACGACGCGCTGCAGTCGCGTCCCGCCAACGTCGAGGGGCGTGGCGAGATCACCCTCGCCGACCTCACCCGCATGGCCCTGCGCATGGATCCCGACCGCGTGATCGTCGGCGAGGTGCGCGGCGGCGAGGCGTTCCCGATGTTGCTCGCGATGAGCCAGGGCAACGACGGGTCGATGTGCACGATGCACGCCGACTCCACCCGGTCGGTGTTCCCCAAGCTCGCGGCGTACGTCGCGATGGCGCACACGGGTCTGCCCGTGGAGACGACCAACTTGCTCATCGCGAGCGCGGTGCATCTCGTGGTGTACGTCGGCATCCGCGACGGCCGGCGCCGCATCGCGTCCATCCGCGAGGTGGTGGATGCCGACGGTGCGCAGATCGTGTCCAACGAGGTGTACGCACTGGATCGCGACGGGGTCTTGCGCGCCGCGTATCCGTTGCGCGAGGAGACGCGGCGGCTGTTGGCCGACCACGGGTACGACGCGCGCGACGATGGGCGGGCCGCGTGAGCGCGTTGCTCGTCGCCTGTGCAGGTGCGCTGTGCGGTCTCGGGCTCCTGCGCCTGCGCGTCGCGTTCGCCGCGGCCGGACTCTCGTCGCACGGCGCCCGCCACGCGGCCGTCGCGCGCCTGCGCACGCTCGACCGTGCGGTGGTGCTCCGGGTCGCGGGGGCACTCGGCGCGGGCGTCGGGGCGTTCGCGGTCCTCGGCTGGCCGGTGGTAGCGCTCGGCGTGGCGGCCGCGGTGTGGTTCGGCGGTGGTCTCGCGGCCGGCGGGTCGCGCCGTGACGAGCGGGCACTCGTCGAGGCGATCGCACAGTGGACGGAACAGTTGCGCGACACCATCGCCGGCAGCCACGGCCTCGAGCAGGCCATCGTCGCCACCGCGGCGCACGCACCCGCTCCGCTCGTGGTGCCCGTGCGGCGGCTCGCCGCGGGGGTGGCCTACGGGCGCCTCGGGCCCGGGCTGCGGCGCCTCGCCGACGAGGTGGGTCACCCCACCATGGACTTCGTGTGCGCGGCGCTGTTCGCCGCCTCCGAGCACCGCGCCCGCGAACTCGGGGCCCTGCTCGGGCGCCTCGCCGACTGCGCCCGCGACGAGGGTCGCATGCGCACCCGCGTCTGGGTGGGCCGTGCCCGCACGCGCTCGGCGGTGCGCATCATCTCGGGCGTCGTCGCCGCCTTCGTGCTCGGACTGCTCGTGTTCCACCGCGCCTACCTTGCGGTGTACGCCACCTGGGTCGGCCAGGTGATCCTGTGCGGCATCCTCGCGGCGTTCGTGACTGCGCTCGTCGCGCTCGACCGCATGTCGGGCATCGACGTGCCCGACCGCTTCGTGCGCCGCCGCGAGGTGCCCGCATGATCCTGCTCGGGGGTGCGCTCGGCGGGCTCGGCGTCGCCGCACTCCTGCGCCGCGGTTGGCTCGTCGCGCTGCGCGACGAGGCGGGCGAGGGGCGCCGTCGCAGCATGGCGGTCGTGCGGGCCCGCGCCGCGGCGCGCCACCGCCATGACCTCGCGTTGCTCTCCGTCACCCCCGAATTGCACGCGGCCCGCACGGTCGCCTGGGCACTGGCGGGCGCAGGTGCGGCCGTCGGCGTGGGGCTCGGCGTCGTCGCCGTCGCCGGTGCGCCCGCCATCGCGGCGTGCGTCGTCGCCTTCGGCGTCGTCGCGGGGGCGCTGGCGCCCGGGGCGCGGCTGCGGGCCGCGGCCACCCGGCGGCGGCGCGACGTGTTGCACGCCTTTTCCAGTTACCTCGATCTCGTGCAGGTGCTCCTCGCCGGGGGTGCGGGCGTGGAGACGGCCCTCGTGGCCGCCGCCGAGGCGGGCGACGGGTGGGCGTTCGAGCGGCTGTGCGAGTGCGTGGTGCGCGCCCGCAGCGCCCGCCGCTCCGTCTGGGACGAGCTCGCGCGCTTCGGTGCGCGGGTCGGCATCCCGCAGATCGAGGAAGTGGCCGGCAGCGTACGCCTCGCGGGCGAGCACGGCGCGCGCGTGCGCCTGTCGCTCGCCGCCCGGGCCGACTCGTTGCGTCAGCGTCAGATGGGCGAACTGGAGGCCGCGGCCCAGTCGGCCACCGAGCGCATGGGTGTGCCGATGGTGGGGCTGTTCCTCGCGTTCATCGTGCTGGTCGGGTACCCGGCCGTCGCGCTCGTCCTGGACGGGCTGTAGCCGCACACATCGTCACCGACCTCATCCACACCAGAGAAAGGACCATCACATGCACCTGCGACACCACTGGGAGTACTACGCGACGAGGTTCCTCGCGTCGCGGGAGCGAGACGCCGAGCGGGGCGAGGTGAGCGCCACCACGGTCGTCATGGCTGCGGCGCTCATCGCGCTGGCCATCGCCATCGGCGCCACCATCACCACCCGCGTGCGCGACAAGGCCAACACGCTCGACCTGGGCTGAGCATGCCGGCCGCATCGCGGCGTCGCCACGACCGGGGCGAGACGAGCATCGAGACGGTGCTCGCGGTCCCGGTCGTGTTCGGCATCCTGCTGCTCGGCGTGCATGCGTCGCTCTGGTACCACGGGGCGCACGTCGCCACCGCGGTCGCCGCCCACGGTGCGGCCGCGGGTGCACGGCACGGGGGTGGCCGGCCGGAGGCGATCGACGTCGCCGTGCGCACCGCCGCCGGGCTCTCGGGTCGCGTGGTCGGGGTGCCCGACGCGGAGGTGAGCGCGGACGAGATGGTCGTGACGGTCCGCGTCGCGGTGCCCCGCCTCACGCCGCTGCTGCCCGCCGAGGTGGTGCGCTCCGCCCGCGAACCCGTGGAGCGGTTCATCCCGGAGCCCGACCGATGAGGCGCACCGAGCGCGGCTCCGCCACCGTCGAGACGCTGCTGCTCGCCCCCGTGCTCGTCGGGCTCGTGCTCTTCGCCGTGTTCGCGGGCCGTGCGGGCGAGACGCTGGCCCAGGTGCGCCACGCCGCCGACCAGGGCGCGCGGGCCTCGGTGCGCGTGCGGGCCGCGTGGCGCGAGCAGGTGGCGCGGGAGGCCGCGCTCGCCGCACTCGCCGCGTCGGGCCGAGCGTGCCGCCGCGCCGACGTCCTCACGACGGTGCTGCGGGAGGACGACCTGGAGGTCGTGCGCGTGCGAGTGGCGTGCGAGATCGATCGCGAGGGGTTGTCGCTGCTCTCCCCGTCACCCCGCGTGGTGGAGGCCGAGTCGAGCGAGGTCGTGGACCGCTGGCTCGGTGACGAATGACGGCCTTCGTCGTGGGTCTCGTCGCGAACCTCGCGTGTTGCGCGGGGCTCGCGGTGGACGGTGGGCGCGTCCTCGCCGCCTCGCTCGAGGCCGCCGACCACGCGGAGAATGCCGGCCGCCGCGCCGTCCAGGAGCTCACCGACCTGCGTTCGGGCGATCCGGTCGTGGACCCGGGCGCGGCGGCCCGCGTCGTGTCGGACTATCTGGACGCCGTCGGCCTGGACGGTGAGATGGCGGTGACGGGTCGCACCGTCGCCGTGACCGTGCGCCGCGAGGTGACGATGACGCTGCTCGGCCTCGTGGGGGTCGATGCCCGGGTCGTCGAGGTGACGCGGGTCGTCACCGCCCGCGATGGGTAGGCGCCTCGGGGCGCTCGTGCGAGCCGCCGTCGGCCTCGCGGTCTGGGCCGCGCTCCCCGTGCTCGGAGTGCTCGCGCTACGCGGCGTGGGCGACGGCGTACGCCCGGGAGCGTGGCTGGACCCGCTCGTGCCGATCGACCGGCGCGTCGTCGCGGTCGCCGCGATGGCGCTCCTCGCATGCTGGGCCGCCGCGACCGCCCTGGTCGTGCTCGGGCCGGCCGTGCGTGCCACTGCTCGGCGCGCCCGGCGTCGCGCGGCGCGGCCGACCCGCGACGCCGCCTCCGGTTGGTGGGTCGCACGGGGCTGGGTGCTTGCGGTGATCCTCGGCGGCGCCGTGCTCGCGACGCGCCCCTCCGTCGCCGCCGCTGCGGCGCCGATGGCGGCGGAGCTCGATGCGACCAGCGACGCGGATCGCGCACGCGCCCCCGTGGGTGCGCTGTCGGTGCTCACCTGCGGACTCGTCGCCGCCGCCGTGCTTGCGCGCGTCCACCGCGGACGCCTGCGCGCGGGCGTGGCGCAGACGCCGTCGACGATCGCCGTGCCGGTCACGCCGCTGCCCGCAACACGGCCTCCCGCAATGCCGGCTCCCGCGACGCCGTCACCCTCCGCGCTGGAGCGCTCGCTGCGGCGTCACGCCGTGCACACCGACTCGGCCGACCAGGGCCCCCGCGTCGTCGCGCACGAGCGCGATCCATGGACGGCGGTGCCCATCGGGCTCGGCCCCGAGGGCATCGTCACCGTGGACCTCGCCCGAGGTGGATGCATCCTGCTGGTACCCGCCGAGGCGTCGTCGCACCACCCGTCCCACGACGCATCCGACGGCGGGTCGGCGTCACCGCGGGACGTCGTGGCGGGTCTCGTCACCGCGCTCGCGGGTGCGTGCGGGTTCGACTGCACGGCTCGGGCGAGCGACGACCTGCGCGACCTGCCGAGCCTCGTGCCACTCGGCCCGCTCGAGGTGCCGGGCTCCGCCGTGCGCGTGGCACGCCGCGACGCCGGCCCGTCGGTGGAGGTCGTGCTCGGGACCGCGCTCGCGGCCGTGCCCCACACCCGATCTGCCGCCTTCGCACCGGCCCCATCGATCCTCACGCTGGAGTGCGCAGGGCCGTCGTGGCGCTGCCTCGAGTTGGGGGTCGAGCTTCGGCCCTATCGGCTCTCGGCGTCGGATGCCGCGGGCGTCGCGCGGCTCGAGGCCGTGCGCCCCACGCGCCATTCACCGCACGCGTGGTCGCCACCCGATGCGTGGCAGGTGCTCGTGCGCACCATGGGACCCGTGACCGTGGAGTTGGCCGATGGTCGCGAGGTGGAGTTTGCGCGACCCAAGTCGGTGGAGTTGCTCGCGTGGCTCACGCACCACCGCGACCGGCCGACGCGCATGGCCGCCCGCACCGCCCTATGGGCCGCGGACGTGAGCGATGCGACGGTCTCCAACGTGGTGTCGGACGCCCGGCGTTCGCTCGCACGGGCGGTGGGTGGTGACGAGGCGCACGACTGGATCGCGCGCACCTACACCGAGCGGCTTGGCGTCGATCCGCGGATCGTGGCGGACGTGGATGTGTTGACGGCCGCGCACCGGGCCAGCCTCCGCGACCCGACGGCCGACTCCGTGGCGCGGGTGGATCAGGCGCTCGCGTGGGTGCGTGACCTGCCGTTTGCGGGCTCCGACTACCTGTGGCCCGACGAGGAGGGGCTCACCTCGCACGCCGTGCACCTCATCGTGTCGGCCGCGCGGCACTCGGCCGAGTGGCACCTCGAGGCGGGGGGTGCCGACGCGGTCATCGCGGCGACGGGCGCCGGTCTGCGGGCACTGCGCGGTGACGAGGACCTGCTGGCCCTGCGCGCCCGTGCGACGCAGTGCCGCGGGGCCAGGCGCCCCTTCGCCACCCGCTAGTCGCCGAGCGCGAAGATGCGGTGGAAGTTGGGTGAGATCTCCTCGTGGCGCAGCCCCGCGGGGAAGTATTCGGCCCACTGCTCGGGCGTGGGGTTCGGCTCGGCCCAGTAGACGAATTCGTAGAAGGTGCCCAGCTCGGCACTATCCGGCCGCGTCCCCTCGGGACGCAGCATGAGCCCCTTGCGGTCGACGGTGTAGAGGAATACAGGACTCCAGTCCATGCCCACGACGAGGAGATGATCTTCGGGCGTGGTGGTCGCGCCCACCTCCTCGAAGATCAGCTGCTCCGCGGCGCTCCCTGGTAATGAGTTGTTGAGGTTCTCCACACCCTCGGGCGAGATCCACGAGAGGCCCACCACGACGAGTGCCGCTACGACTGTCGCGTGCATGCCGAGTCCGGTGTGCCACGAGCGGGCGATCCAGCGACGGACCGTCTCAGTGCCGACGCCCCCAAGAATGGCGAGCGCCGGGCTGACCGCGATGAAGTAGTAGTCGTGGGCAAGATAGAGACCGGTAAACGTGAGCGGTGGCGTGAGAAGTACGACGACGAGGAGCCGTGAAGGGCGGGCGCTCCATGGTGTGATCGTTGCGAGGAGTGTCAAAGCGACCGCCAACAGAACAGAACCGACGACTGGCTCCGTCGCGTGTTCGATCAGGGACCGCCACTGCGACGCTTCAAGGAGTTCGCGGGGCGAGCGAAAATGGTGAGCGTTCAGATGCCAACTCGTGAGCCACTCGGTGTGGGGATTATCGCCCTTGACCGAGTCGGCAAAGCGATTCCATGCGACGGCAGGCACCAATGCTCCGCTCATCCACATCACGACGCGCAAGAGGCGCCGCCGATCCTGACGTGATTGCCACGCGAGCGCAACTCCGCAGATCACAACCCATGGGTAGGCGGTGGTGACCTTGGTGAGGGCGCCGAGAGCCGAGAGTCCGGTCGCAGCGACGAGCGTCCATCTGGAGGCGGTCATCGTTCGGAGGACGCCTACAAGTCCTGAGATGCACAGCGCGACGCTCAGGTAGTCGATGAGCACCTCGCTTCCCCAGTTGAAGCCGTATGCCGACCACGCGAAGATCACGTATGACGCGACGGCAGCGCGAGTGGTGAACAAGGATCTGGCCAGGAGGTAGACGGCGGCAGCCGCCAACGCAAACACCACGGTGGCGACCAGTCGACCGGCGACGGCCGGGTCGAGGACGAGGACACGACCGACCACGGCGCAGAGGAGTTGAAACAATGGAAACTCGAAGGGGATCTTCCACGGCGGACCCAACACGGGAACCTGCATCTCGAATGGGTTGAGGCCGTCACGCATGAGCGACCTGATGCCGTATGCCGTCTGTGTGTACCGAAACGCCCAGCCGCTCGATGTGATCGGATCGTCGATCCGGTAGAGGCGAGAGGCGACGAGAGCAACACTCGCAATGCCCAGAAGGGCGACCTCGCGGGCGTGGCGTCGAATGTCTGAGGGACGACTCATGATGACGGGCGGCGCAGGCGCAGGGCGAGGCCCCAGCGCGTGACGCGCAGCATCGAGTCGGCGATGATGCGCGAATTCATCTTGGAGGTGCCCCACTTGCGGTCCTCGAAGACGATGGGGATCTCTACGATCCGCCCCACCCCGCGGTGCACGGCCCGCAGGATGCCCTCGGAGGTGAACGAATAGCCCTCGCTCACGGTCCCGAGGATGTCCATGCGTCGCAGCGCCTCGGTGCGAAACGCGCGGAAGCCCGTCGTGGAGTCGGCCACGGGGAGCCGCAGCATCAGCGAGGTGTAGCGGTTGCCCCAGCGCGACAGCCACCGCCGGTACCAGGGCCAGTGCACCGTGCGCCCGCCCGGCACGTACCGCGAGCCGATCACCACGTCGGCGCCCGCCCGGATCGCCTCGAGGAACCGCGGGATCGCCGCGGGGTCGTGCGAGAAGTCGGCGTCCATCATCATCACCACGTCGGGGTTGGTGGGCAGCACGCGGGATATCGCGTCGCGGTAGGCGGTGCCGAGCCCGCGCTTGCCGGGGCGGTGGAGGACCGTGACGCGCCCCAGCTCCGCAGCCACACGGTCGGCCACGGCGCCCGTGCCGTCGGGTGAGGCGTCGTCGGCGAGGTAGATCTCCACCTCGGGCGCGGCCGTGCGCACCGCGCGCAGGAACGCCTCGACGTTCTCCACCTCGTTGTACGTCGGGACGATCACCACGACGCGCACCGCGGCGAGGTTACTTGCCGAGCACTCCCGTGACCCGAAGTGCATCCACGACGCTCGCGATGGGCTCGATGCGCAACCCCGCCGCCGACACCGACGCCGCCGCGCCGTGCGGCACGAGCGCGCGCGCAAAGCCGAGCCGGGCCGCCTCGCCGAGTCGCCGTGCGAGGTGGCCCACCTGGCGCACCTCGCCCGCGAGGCCGACCTCGCCGACCGCCACGATCTCGGGCGACACGGGCACGCCCGTGGCCGCGGAGGTGAGGGCGAGGCACAGGCCGAGGTCGGCCCCCGGCTCGCCGAGGCGCACGCCCCCCGCCA
>Ga0233424_10000960_pt1 | contig 29774 bp, 27 predicted proteins | sample Watercolumn_Towu_FD_181011 | JGI IMG/M metagenome (GOLD analysis project Ga0233424, IMG submission 181011) | Freshwater microbial communities from Lake Towuti, South Sulawesi, Indonesia - Watercolumn_Towuti2014_125_MG | ecosystem: Environmental > Aquatic > Freshwater > Lake | place: Indonesia... | reverse complement strand
CCATTACCGCCCGGAGATCATCGAGCCGGAAGCACAACAGCACTGGGAAGAAAAACAGATGTTCCGGGCCGTGGACGATCCGGCGAAGCCCAAATACTACTGCCTATCCATGTTTCCCTACCCCTCTGGCAAGCTGCACATGGGCCACGTGCGCAATTACACCATCGGCGACGTCCTGGCCCGCTACCATCGCATGCGGGGCTACAACGTCCTGCAACCCATGGGCTGGGACGCATTCGGCCTGCCCGCCGAGAACGCCGCCATGGCCAACAACGTGGCGCCCGCCGGTTGGACCTACGCCAACATCGACTACATGCGCGGCCAGCTGAAACGCCTGGGCCTGGCCATCGACTGGTCGCGCGAGCTGGCCACCTGCAAGCCGGACTACTACCGCTGGGAGCAGTGGCTGTTCACCCGACTGTTCGAGAAGGGCCTCATCTACAAAAAGATGGCCACGGTGAACTGGGACCCGGTGGATAACACCGTGCTGGCCAACGAACAGGTCATCGACGGCCGCGGCTGGCGCTCCGGCGCCCTGGTGGAGAAGCGTGACATTCCCATGTACTTCTTCCGCATCACCGCCTACGCCGAGGAACTGCTGCACGAGCTCGACAACCTGCCCGGCTGGCCCGAGCGGGTGAAGACCATGCAGCGCAACTGGATCGGCAAGAGCTTCGGCGTGGAGATCCATTTTCCGCTGAACGAGCGCCATGAGGCCGGCCAGGATGTCCTGAAGGTCTTCACCACCCGTGCCGACACCCTGTTCGGCGTCACCTACGTGGCCGTCGCCGCCGAGCATTCCCTCGCCCAGAAGGCCGCCGAGGCCAACCCGGCCCTGGCCGAGTTCATCGCCGAATGCAAGCGCGGCAGCGTGGCCGAGGCCGACATGGCCACCATGGAAAAGAAGGGCATGGACACTGGCCTCAAGGTCTACCACCCCTTCACCAACGAGCCGATCCCGGTGTATGTCGCCAATTACGTCCTCATGGGCTACGGCGAGGGCGCCGTGATGGCGGTGCCTGCCCATGACGAACGCGACTTCGCCTTCGCGCAGAAGTACGCCCTGCCTATCAAGGCGGTGATCAAGCCGGCAGATGGCGAGCTGGACTTGCCGCTTGAGGCCGCCTACACCGGACCCGGTGTGCTTTTCGAATCAGGCGACTTTTCCGGCCGCACCTCCGAAGACGCCATCGACAAGATCGCCCTGGTGCTGAAGAACCTGAAGCTGGGCGAGAAGCGCACCACCTTCCGCCTGCGGGACTGGGGCATCAGCCGCCAACGCTACTGGGGCTGTCCCATCCCCATCATCCACTGCCCCGACTGCGGCGACGTGCCGGTGCCGGACGACAGGCTCCCCGTGGTACTGCCCGAAGACGTGAAGATCGACGTGGGCTCCCCCATCAAGAAGATGCCTGCCTTCTACGAGACCGCCTGCCCGAAATGCGGCGGCAAGGCGGAGCGGGAGACCGACACCATGGACACCTTCGTGGAGTCCTCCTGGTACTACGCCCGCTACGCCTGCCCCGACAACGCGGGCGCCATGCTGGATGAGCGCGCCAACTACTGGCTGCCGGTGGACCAGTATATCGGCGGCATCGAGCACGCCATCCTGCACCTCCTGTACGCCCGCTTCTTCCACAAACTCATGCGCGATGTGGGCCTGGTAATAACCAACGAGCCTTTCGCCAACCTGCTCACCCAGGGCATGGTCATCGCCGACACCTATTACCGCGAGGCCGGCGACGGCAAGAAACAGTGGATCAACCCCGCCGACGTGGAAACAGTGGACGGGATTGCCGTGCTCAAGGCGGACGGCCAGCCGGTCCAGGTTGGTGGCACCGAGAAGATGTCCAAATCCAAGAACAATGGCGTCGATCCCCAGTCCCTCATCGACCAGTATGGTGCCGACACCGCCCGTCTGTTCATGATGTTCGCGGCGCCGCCGGAACAGTCCCTGGAATGGTCCGACGCCGGCGTCGAGGGCGCCAACCGCTTCCTGCGCCGCCTCTGGAAGACGGTGTACGAGCATGTGGAAGCCGGCATCGTGGCGGCCTATGCCGGCGGCGAACTGGAAGCTTCCGCAAAGGACTTCCGCCGCCAGTTGCACCAGACCATCGCCAAGGTCAGCGACGACATCGAGCGGCGCAAGCAGTTCAACACCGCCATCGCCGCCATCATGGAACTCATGAACGCCCTGGCGAAGCTCGAAGGTACGGGTTCTGCCACCCGAGCGGTCAAGCAGGAGGCCCTGGAAGCCGTGGTGCTCATGCTCTCGCCCATCGTGCCCCACATCTGCCGCACCCTCATCAAGGCCCTGAAGCCGGGCGCCTGCATGGTGGGCTCGCCCTGGCCGGTGGCGGACGAAACCGCCCTGGTTCGGAACGAGATCGATCTCATGCTCCAGGTCAACGGCAAGCTGCGCGGCAAGGTGTGCGTCGTGGCGGATGCGGCCAGGGACACCATCGAGGCGGCCGCGCTGGCGAGTCCCGAGGTGCAGAAGTTCATGGAAGGCAAGCCGGCCAAGAAGGTGGTGGTGGTGCCCGGCCGCCTGGTCAACGTGGTGGTTTGAACGAGGAGAAGGCGGTGAAGCGCTTGGCATTGACTATTCTGGCCGGCCTGCTTTTGCTGACCATCCTCGCCGGCTGCGGCTTCCAATTGCGCGGCATGTCCCAGCTGCCGTTCGATTCCGCGCATGTGGAAGCCCTGCCGGGTTCGGTTCTCGCTCCACTTCTGCGCGACGCCCTATCGAGCCAGAACAAGCTCGCGGCGCGTGCGGATGCTGCGGCGGTACGCATCCTGTTGGCCGAGGAGAGCCGCACGAAAAGCATCCTGGCGCTGTCCGGCGGCGGCAAGGTGCGGGAGTACCGCCTGACCTATCGGGTGGTGATGGCGGTTGTGGACAGCAGCAGCAAGGAACTCAGCACGCCTACAGAGGTCCTTCTGACTCGTGATTTTTCCTTCAGTGACGCGGAAATCCTGGCCAAGAGCGCGGAGGAAACCACCCTGAACCGGGCCATGGAGCAGGATGCCCTGCGTCAGGTCTTGCGCCGCCTGTCCTATCTCAAGCGTTGATGAAACTGCGTGGCGAGCAACTCGATGGCGTCCTGGGCAAGAGTCTCGCCCCGATCTGGCTGATCGCCGGCGACGAGCCCCTGCTGGTGGACGAAGCCGTCGTCCGCATTCGGGAGGCCGCGCAGGGCCGGGGCTTCGATGAGCGCCAGTCATTCCAGGCGGAAAGCGGGTTCGACTGGCGTGGCTGGCTGGCCGGCTTCGATTGCCTTTCCCTGTTCGCCAGCCAACGCGTAGTGGAATTGCGCCTGCCCACCGGAAAACCCGGCATTGAAGGCGGCAAGACCCTGGAAACCTGGGCGGCCAATCCGCCCGCCGACACCCTCCTGTTGGTGATCACGCCCCGGCTGGACAAGGCCTCGCAGTCCAGCAAGTGGGTGTCAGCCCTGGAGAAGGCCGGCGTCTTCCTGCAATCCACACCGCCCACCCTGGACAGGCTGCCGGACTGGATCGGCGTGCGGCTTGCCCGGCATGGACTCAAGGCGGATCGTGACACCCTGGCCTGGCTGGCGGGCCGGGTGGAGGGCAACCTGCTGGCGGCGCACCAGGAGATCGAGAAGCTCGCCTTGCTGTTGCCGCCCGGCCCCCTGGACATGGATAGCGCCCGGGCGGCCGTGGTGGATGTGGCACGCTACGACGTGGGCGATTTGTCCGAAGCCTTCCTCAAGGCCGATGCCGTTCGCTTTTGCCGCATACTGGACGGCCTCAAGGCAGAAGGCGAAGGCCTGCCCCTGGTCCTGGCGGTGGTGGGCAACGAAATACGTACCCTCTACCGCCTCGCATCCGGCCTGGCTCGGGGCCAGCGTCTGGCCAGCCTGATGCAGGAAGCCCGCGTCTGGGACAGCCGCCAGGGCTTGGTGGAGCGGGCACTGAAGCGGGCCGGTCCGGAACGGTTGGCCTGGGCCATGGGGGCTTTGTCCCGCCTGGACCGGGCAGCGAAGGGCCTGTTGAAGGAAGACGCCTGGGACGAATTGAAGCAGTTGGGGCTGGCCCTCATGCACCGGGGCCAGGCGCCGGCATTTACGGAGATCTAGCCTGCGGAGACGGCAGGGTGCGGCGTCCGCCGCCTGGACCGCTTCCCTGATTCACGGAGCACGCGATGGACATCAAGACCTACATGCAGACTCTCGGCCAACAGGCCCGGACGGCCTCCGCCGCTATGGCCCGCGCCTCAACGAAGGCCAAGAACGACACTCTGACGGAACTCGCCCGCCTGCTGCGCACCGCCGGCGCGCCCCTGGCCGAGGCCAACGCCAGGGACATCGCCGCCGCCGAGGCGGCGGGCCTGTCCGCTCCGATGGTGGATCGCCTGCGCCTGACCGAAAAAGTCATCGAAACCATGGTCGAAGGTTGCGACCAGCTCGCCGCCATGCCCGATCCCGTCGGCGAGATCACCGGCGTCAAGCGCCGCCCCACCGGCATCAGCGTCGGCCAGATGCGCGTGCCGCTGGGCGTGTTCGGCATGATCTACGAGAGCCGGCCCAACGTCACCATCGAAGCCGCCTCGCTGGCCATCAAGAGCGGCAACGCCTGCATCCTGCGTGGTGGTTCCGAGGCCATCCAGTCCAACCTGGCCCTATGGCAGCGGGTGCGCCAGGCCCTGGAATCCGCCGGCCTGCCCGGTAACGCCGTGCAGCTGGTGGAAACCACCGACCGTGCTGCCGTCGGCGAACTCATCGCCTTACCCGCCTTCGTGGATGTCATCATTCCGCGCGGCGGCAAGGGTCTCATCGAACGCATCAGCAACGAGGCCAAGGTGCCGGTCATCAAGCACCTGGACGGCAACTGCCATACCTATGTCGATGCCGAGTTCGACATGGACAAGGCGCTGGTCGTGACCGAAAACGCCAAGACCCAGAAATACAGCCCATGCAACGCCACGGAATCGCTGCTGGTGCACGAAAAGGCCGCCGCCCGCTTCCTGCCGCGCATCGGCGCCCTCTTCGCCGCCAAGGGCGTGGAAATGCGCTGCGACACCGGATCCAAGGCCATCCTCGCCGGCGTGGCCAATGCCAAGGTGACGGACGCGACCGAGGAAGACTGGTACACCGAGTACCTGGCACCCATCATCAGCGTGAAGCTGGTGGGCAGCGTGGACGAGGCCATCGCCCACATCAACAAGTACAGCTCCCATCACACCGACGCCATCCTCACCACCAACCACCCCAACGCCATGAAGTTCATCCGCGAGGTGGATTCCAGCTCGGTAATGGTCAACGCCTCCACCCGCTTCGCCGACGGCTTCGAGTACGGTCTGGGCGCCGAGATCGGCATCTCCACCGACAAGATCCACGCCCGCGGCCCGGTGGGCCTGGAGGGCCTCACCAGCCAGAAGTGGGTGGTGCTGGGCGACGGCCACGTCAGGGGGTGATGCGGAATGGGGGACGAGTGATGGGGAAAAGCCTTAAACCCCGGGGGATCCTATCCCCCATCCCCCATCCCCCATTCCCCCAGGCCATCGGCCTGCTGGGCGGCACCTTTGACCCCATCCACTATGGCCACCTGCGCATGGCCGAGGAACTGGCGGAGGCCCTGGATATCAATCAGGTCCGCTTCATCCCCGCCGGCAGTCCGCCCCACCGCGGCCAGCCCCGGGCGGAAGCCCGCCACCGCCTGGAGATGGCGCGGGTAGCGGTGGCGGGCAATCCCCGCTTCGTCCTCGACGACCGGGAGATCGTGCGGGAACGGCCCAGCTATAGCGTCGACACCCTCACCGACCTGCGCGTCGAGCTAGCCGCGGACACGTCCCTGGTGCTGTTCATGGGCAGCGACGCCTTCCTGGGGCTCACCAGCTGGCACGAATGGCGCCGGTTGTTCGAACTGGCCCATATCGCCGTCGCCCACCGGCCCGGATTCTCCCCGGCTCTGTGGGAGGACGCTCTGCCCGACGCGCTGCGCCGGCAACTTTCCAAGCGCCTGACCGCCCAACCCGCCGAACTGGCCGAAGCCCCAGCCGGCCGTATCTGTCTGCACGCCATCACCCAGCTCGACATCTCCGCCAGCCAGATCCGCGATTACGCCTTGCGCGGCAAGAGCCTGCGCTACCTGCTCCCCGATGCCCTCATCGACTACATCACCGAGAACCACCTCTATGCCTGACCCCCTGTCCACCGAACAACTGACCCGCATTGCCGTCGCCGCCCTGGAAGACATCAAGGGCAAGGACATCACCGTGATCGACGTGGCCCACCTATCCTCCCTGTTCGAGACCCTGATCATCGCCAGCGGCGATTCCAACCGACAGGTGAGATCGCTGGCCGACAACGTCCAGAAGAAGCTGAAGGAGGCGGGCGCCGAGATCATCGGCGTCGAGGGCGAGCAGGTGGGGGAGTGGGTGCTGGTGGATGCCGGCGGGCTGGTGGTGCACGTCATGCATCCGGCGGTGCGTCTGCACTACAACCTGGAGGAACTCTGGGGCGCGGCCAGGAAAGTGAAGCGGGCCGCTTGAGACGCCAGGCCGGCCGGCCAAAACGAAGGCCCCGGAATCTCCACCCCGTCACGGGTGACGACTCCGGGGCCCGGAGTTCTTCGGCGCCGGCGGTGATCAGCGCACGATCTGCGGGACCACGTCCAGAATCGCGTGGGTATCCCGGTTCACCAGAATGACGTCCGACCCCAGGATATAGCGGGTATAGGGTGACGGCAGGTGCGGCAGCTTGGCGTTCAGGTCGCTGGGCAGGGGCATGGGCCGTTGGCCGGGATCCAGCACGTCGCCAGCCTTGGCGCGCTGTGCGGGAAGGGGACCGGTGGGCTTGCCGTAAAAAGCCTCGATGATGCCGCGCTCCTTTTCCGAGAACACCATCCCGGAGGTGTCCGAACTCGTGGTGCCACCCTGGCCGGCGCAACCGGCGAGCAATGCGGCGGCCGTCATGATCAGAAAGTCGCGTCGTTGCATCGTTGTCCCCTCACGCTTTATGGATAAGGTGTTCTGTTTATCAAACCCATTCCGCAAACTCTTTGAGCGGCATCAAGAATTGCGGGGGGCGGGTTGGATTGGCGGAGGTGGACAGCCATCCTGACACCCTCCCCGTGCGGCCAGGGAAACGGCAAAAAAGCCGGCGCGAGGCCGGCTTTTCACATGGCGTCGAAGTCGCTCAGCGCGGCAGGTCGGATCTGCCCATGAGGAAGGCGTCCACCTCCCGGGCGCACTGGCGGCCTTCGCGGATGGCCCAGACCACCAGGGACTGGCCCCGGCGCATGTCGCCGGCGGCGTAGACCTTGGCCACGCTGGTGGCGTAGCAGCCGTCGCCGTCGGTGCTGGCCCTGGCGTTGCCGCGCGCGTCCTTCTCCACGCCGAAGGCATCCAGCACCGGAGCGAGGGGGTTGGTGAAACCCATGGCGAGAAAAACCAGGTCGGCCCGGATCTCGAACTCGCTGCCGGGCACCTCGGCCATCCTGCCGCCCCTCCACTCCAGGCGCGCGGCCTTGACCGCCTTGACCCGGCCCTGGCCGTCATCGACGAAGGCCTTGGTGACGATGGACCAGTCCCGGGCGCAGCCTTCCTCGTGGGAGGAGGAGGTGCGCATCTTGGTCGGCCAGTAGGGCCACACCAGGGGCTTGTTCTCCTGCTCGGGGGGATGCGGCATGAGCTCGATTTGCATCACGCTGGCGGCACCGTGGCGGTTGGAGGTGCCGACGCAGTCGGAGCCGGTGTCGCCGCCGCCGATGACCAGGACGTGCTTGCCCTGGGCGGAGATGGGGTTGGCGGCGTCGCCCGCCACCTGCTTGTTCTGGGGGATGAGAAATTCCAGGGCGAAGTGGACGCCCTTCAGCTCGCGGCCGGGCACGGGCAGGTCGCGCGGCACTTCCGAGCCACCGGCCAGGACCACCGCGTCGAAGTCGGCCAAGAGTTTCTCCGCTGGGATAACTTCCTTGGCATCGTTGACCACGCCCACGGGGGTGGTGGCGGCAGCCACCAGACAGCCGGTACGGAAGGTGACGCCTTCCGCTTCCAACTGCCGCATGCGCCGATCGATGAGGCCCTTGTCCATCTTGAAATCGGGGATGCCGTAGCGCAGCAGCCCGCCGATGCGGCTGGCCTTTTCGAACACGGTGACGGCGTGGCCCACCCGCGCCAGCTGCTGGGCGGCGGCCATGCCCGCCGGGCCGGAACCGACGATGGCGACCTTCCTGCCGGTCTTGTCCTTGGGCGGCTGGGGCGTCACCCAGCCCATTTCCCAGCCCTTGTCGATGATGAAGTGCTCGATGGACTTGATGCCCACGGGCTCGGCATTGATGCCCAGGGTGCAGGCGGCCTCGCAGGGCGCGGGGCAGATGCGGCCGGTGAATTCCGGGAAGTTGTTGGTGGAATGCAGCACGTCCAGGGCCTGCTTCCAGTTGCCCCGGTACACCAGGTCGTTCCAGTCCGGGATGATGTTGTTCACCGGGCAGCCGTTGTTGCAGAACGGGATGCCGCAGTCCATGCAGCGGGCGCCCTGAACCTTGGCGGCCTCGTCGCTCAGGGTGTGGACGAACTCCTTGTAATCGCGCAGGCGCTCGGCCACCGGCTCGTAAACCTCCGGCTGGCGCTCGAACTCCAGGAAACCGGTCATCTTGCCCATCAGGCGGCCTCTTTCAGTTGGCCGGCGGCGATTTCCTTGAGCGCGCGGCGGTATTCGTTGGGGAACACCTTGACGAAGCGTTCACGGGTGTCGGTCCAGTTCTCCAGGATGGCCCGAGCCACTTCGCTGCCGGTGGCATCCAGATGTTTCCGGATCAGGCCCTTGAGCAGCACCTCGTCGGCGGTGTGCTTGTGGCGGGTGCCATCGTCCGGCTGCTGCTCGGCGGGCAGCACCTTTTCTAGGGTGACCATGGAGAGGTTGCAGCGCTTGTCGAACATGCCGTCGGCGTCCAGCACGTAGGCGATGCCGCCCGACATGCCGGCGGCGAAGTTACGCCCGGTCTGGCCCAGTACCACGACGGTACCGCCGGTCATGTATTCGCAGCCATGGTCGCCCACGCCTTCCACCACCGCGATGGCACCGGAGTTGCGCACGCAGAAACGCTCGCCGCCGACGCCGTGGAAATACACCTCGCCGGCGATGGCGCCGTAGAGCACGGTGTTGCCGACGATGATGTTGTCCTGGGGCACGCCCTTGAAGGCCTTGGGCGGCTTGACGACGATGCGGCCGCCGGAGAGTCCCTTGCCCACGTAGTCGTTGCCTTCGCCGGTCAAATCCAGGGTAACACCCTTGGCCAGGAAGGCGCCGAAGCTCTGGCCGGCGGTGCCCGCCAGGTTGACGTGAATGGTGTCGTCGGGCAGGCCGGCGTGGCCGTAACGCTTCGCCACTTCATGGGACAGCATGGTGCCCACGGTGCGGTTGACGTTGCTGATGGGGCTGTCGATGACGACTTTCTCGCCCCGTTCCAGGGCCGGCTTGGCCTGGGCGATGAGGCCGTGGTCCAGGGCCTTGTCCAGGCCGTGGTCCTGGGTTTCCCGGTGGCAGCGGGCAACATCGGCGGGGACCGGCGGCATGTGGAAGATGCGGGAGAAATCCAGGCCCCTGGCCTTCCAGTGCTCCACGCCGTAGCGCATGTCGAGCAGGTCGGAACGGCCGATGAGATCGTCGAACCTGCGGATGCCCATGCCGGCCATCAGCTCGCGCACTTCCTCGGCGACGAAGAAGAAGTAGTTCACCACATGCTCCGGCTGGCCGGTGAAGCGGCGGCGCAACACCGGGTCCTGGGTGGCCACGCCCACCGGGCAGGTATTGAGGTGGCACTTGCGCATCATGATGCAGCCTTCCACCACCAGCGGCGCGGTGGAGAAACCGAATTCGTCGGCGCCGAGCAGAGCGCCCACCAGCACGTCGCGGCCGGTCTTCAACTGGCCGTCGGTCTGCACCCGCACGCGGCCGCGCAGGCGGTTCAGCACCAGGGTCTGCTGGGTCTCGGCCAGGCCCAGTTCCCATGGGGTGCCGGCATGCATGACCGAGGAGATGGGCGAGGCGCCGGTGCCGCCGTCATGGCCGGAAATGAGCACGTGATCGGCCTTGGCCTTGGCCACTCCGGCGGCGACGGTGCCCACACCCACCTCGGACACCAGCTTGACGGAGATGTCAGCGGCCGGGTTGGCGTTCTTCAGATCGTGGATGAGTTGGGCCAGATCCTCGATGGAGTAGATATCGTGGTGGGGCGGCGGCGAGATGAGGCCGACGCCGGGCACAGAATGGCGCAGGAAGCCGATGTACTCGGACACCTTGTGGCCGGGCAGCTGGCCGCCCTCGCCGGGCTTGGCGCCCTGGGCCATCTTGATCTGGAGCTGGTCTGCGTTGGCCAGGTATTCGGCGGTGACGCCGAAGCGGCCCGACGCCACCTGCTTGATGGCGGAGCGCAGGCTGTCGCCGTCCTTCAGCTCGTAGTCGCGCTCGATGCGGCTGGCACCGATCAACTCGGACAGCATCTGGCCACCCTTCACCGGCTTGAAGCGCATGGGGTCTTCCCCGCCCTCGCCGGTGTTGGACTTACCGCCGATGCGGTTCATGGCGATGGCCAGGGTGCTGTGGGCCTCGGTGGAGATGGAGCCCAGTGACATGGCACCGGTGGCGAAGCGCTTGACGATTTCCTTGGCGGATTCCACTTCCGCCAGGGGCACGGGTGGGCCGGCCGGCTTGATCTCGAACAGGCCGCGCAGGGTCATCAGCCGCCTGCTCTGGTCGTTGATGAGGGTGGCGTATTCCTTGTAGGTAGCGTACTGGTTGCCGCGCGTGGCGTGCTGGAGCTTGGCGATGGCGTCCGGCGTCCACATGTGGGCCTCGCCGCGCACGCGGAAGGCATAGTCGCCGCCGGCGTCCAGCATGGTGGCCAGGACAGGATCATCGGAGAAGGCGGCGCGGTGGGTGCGCACGGCCTCCTCCGCCACTTCCCTGAGGCCCACGCCTTCCACCTGGGAGACCGTGCCGGTGAAATAGCGCTTCACGAAGTCGGTGTTCAGGCCCACCGCCTCGAAGATCTGGGCGCCGCAGTAGGACTGGTAGGTGGAGATGCCCATCTTGGACATGACCTTGTTGAGGCCCTTGCCCACGCCCTTGATGAATTTCTTCTGGGCGTCCTTGTAGTCCTCGCCGGAGAAGTCCTTGATGGTCTCCAGCGCCAGCCAGGGGCAGACGGCTTCGGCGCCGTAGCCGGCCAGCAGGGCGAAGTGGTGGGTCTCGCGGGCGGAGCCGGTGTCCACCACCAGGCCAGTGCTGGTGCGCAGGCCCTTGCGCACCAGGGCGTGGTGCACGCCGGAGCAGGCCAGCAGGGCGGGAATGGCGACCCGGCCCGCATCCACGTTGCGGTCGGAGAGGATCAGGATGTTGTAGCCGTCGCCCACGGACCGTTCGGCGGCGGTGGCCAGGCGAGCCAGGGCAGCCTCGCAGCCGGCGGAGCCCTCGGCGGCCGCATAGGTGATGTCCAGCACCAGGGACTTGAAGCGGCCCTGGGTCAGCGATTCGATGCCCACCAAGCGGCTCAGATCGTCCTGCATCAGCAAGGGCTGGGTCACCTCCAGGCGCGGCGTCAGGGCCTCGTTCGGATCGGTCAGGCCCATCAGGTTGGGCTTGGGGCCGATGAAGGAGGTGAGCGACATGACGATCTCTTCCCGGATCGGGTCGATGGGCGGGTTCGTCACCTGGGCGAACAACTGCTTGAAGTAGTTGTACAGGGGCTTGTTCTTGTCGGACAGCACCGGCAGGGCCACGTCGTTGCCCATGGAACCGGTGGGCTCCTCGCCGTTCTTGGCCATGGGGAACAGGATGACCTTGACGTCTTCCTGGGTGTAGCCGAAAGCCTGCTGGGTATCGAGCAGGCTGGCTTTCAGCTCGGTCTTGCCTTCAACGGCCGGCAATTCGCTCAGATAGACGCGGGACTCGTCGATCCACTGGCGATAGGGCTCGGCGGTGGCCAGAGTCTGCTTCAGCTCGGTGTTGTCGATGATGCGGCCCTGTTCCAGGTCGATGAGGAACATCTTGCCGGGTTGCAGGCGCCACTTCTTGACGATCTTTTCCTCCGGGAAGGTCAGCACGCCCATTTCCGAGGCCATCAGCACGATGTCGTCCTCGGTGACCAGATAACGCGCCGGGCGCAGGCCATTGCGGTCCAGGGTGGCGCCGATCTGGCGGCCGTCGGTGAAGGCCACGGCGGCGGGGCCGTCCCAGGGTTCCATGATGGGCGCGTGGAATTCGTAGAAGGCGCGCCGATCCTCATCCATGAGCGGGTTGCTGGCCCAGGCTTCCGGGATCAGCATCATCATGGCGTGGGCCAAGTCATAGCCGCCCATGACCAGGAGTTCCAGGGCGTTGTCGAAGCAGGCCGAGTCGGACTGGTCCTCCTCGATCAGCGGCCATAGCTTGGCCAGATCCTCGCCCAGCACGGTGGAGGACATAGCCTTCTGGCGCGCCGCCATCCAGTTGATATTGCCACGCAGCGTATTGATCTCGCCGTTGTGGGCGATCATGCGGAACGGATGGGCCAGGTCCCACTTGGGGAAAGTGTTGGTGGAGAAGCGCTGGTGCACCAGGGCCAGGGCGGAGGTGAGGCGCTCGTCCTTCAGGTCCAGGTAGTACTCGCCCACCTGATGCGCCAGCAGCATGCCCTTGTAGGCCAGGGTGCGGGAGGACAGGGAGGGGATGTAGAAGTGGTCCACGTCCGCCAGGTTGAGGCGGGCCACCTCGTGCTCGACGCGGCGGCGGATGACGTACAGCTTGCGCTCGAAGGCGTCCTGGTCGGCACAGTATGCGCCGCGACCGATGAACACCTGGCGCACGACAGGCTCCTCGGCCCGAGCCGCTTCAGCCAGTCCGGCATTGTCCCGGGGTACATCGCGCCAGCCCAGGAAATGTTGGCCTTCCGCGTGGATCAGGCGGGCAACCACGGATTCGCAGGCCTGACGGCCATTGGCGGACTGGGGCAGGAACACCATGCCGCAGGCGTAATCACCCGGGGCAGGCAACACGAGGCTCAGCCTGGCAGCTTCCGCGCGAAGGAATTCATCGGGCATCTGGATGAGGATACCGGCGCCGTCGCCCAGCAGCGGGTCGTAGCCGGTGGCGCCGCGATGGGTGAGGTTGTCCAGGATGCGCAGCCCCTGCCGGATGATGTCGTGGCTTTTCTTGTTCTTGATGTGGGCGACGAAGCCGACGCCGCAGGCGTCGTGTTCCAGGCTGGGGTCGTACAGGCCCTGCCGGCCAGGCGGGCTTCCCACGGGGGTATCGCAGTGGTTCACGCTTGCATCCTCAAATTCTGTTCAGCATCCGGCCAAGGCCGGAAAACCCTGTCCAATTAAGCCGCTCCAGGGTTTCGGCGCAGCCAAAAAAGCCGGTGCGGGCACCGGCTGCTGTCGGTCCGGGGTATGGGCGCGCACGCCCATACCCCAATAACGGGCTTGGAATTTTAGCGTGTAGGGGTCTCGCCGCCAACCGCGCGATATCGCACCAACATAGGGCAAAGCCCGCGCGCGGGGAAACCCAGGCCAGCAGCAGTAAAGAAAACGAAAGCGGCGAGAGCCGGCCTCAGGCCAGGATGCCGAGAATCGCACCCTGCCGCCGGAGGTCGTCCAGCAATTCCACGCCGTGGGTATGCAGCGCCTCCGCCGGCAAGGACATTTCGGCTCCCAGCAACGCCAACGCCTCCCGGCCGGTCGGCCCCCGCCCTTCCTGCAACAGGGTGAGTAGGCGAGCAGTAGCCGGATTGACGAGGGTGAAGCGGACGCGATGATCTGCGCCACGATAGGCCAGGGTGAAGGTCGGCTGAGCGGGCGGCTCGCTTGGCTTGAAGCGGGTCGAAAGCCGGTGCACTGGCCAACGATAGGCCAGCACGCGCATCACAGGATTCAGGAGGGGGTGGCCGGCGAGCAGGTCTCCGTCGGGATCGTGGGCCGGAAGATTCGCGTCCCGGTCAGAAGTATCCAGTTCCAGTTCAACCCATTCGTAATGGGCCAACTCCGGCAGGAAAGCGGGGAAGTCCTCGGGACGCTCCCAGTCTTCCTGAAGATATTTCAGGAACTCTTCCGGAATCTGGCGGAAATAAGGCGTGTGGCAGGCATGGTCTCGGAAGAAGGGCCGCATCAGGCGACCCCAGCGGCGTTTGCCCAGGATCTTGCGGCATATCGGGAAACAGGCCAGCAGGAAGCCTTCCAGGTTGTTGTAGATCAGCTCGTTGTAGACCTTCATGCGCCGGGCCGGCACCCCCTTGGGGCGGCCCGCGCCGCGCGGATCGCGAATGTGGGCGGCGAATTCGCGCTGGTAGCTCTGGAATTCCATGCTTAGGCCGCCCATGCAGCGCGCTGCCGGTGGGCGGCCTGGATTTCCGCGATGCGGGCCACCTCCGGCATCAGTTCCGCGAGTGGCGGAATATTGAAATCCCGTTCCAGGCAGGTGGGATGCACACCGAGCAGACCATAGGCAGTGTCCAACAGTTGCCAGACCGGGTCGATCACCTCGGCGCCATGGGTGTCGATGATGAGATCCGGCGCTTCCCGATGGTGGCCGGCCATGTGCATGTAGACGATGCGCTCGGCGGGCATGCGCTTAAGGTACGCCTCCGGATCGAACCCGAAATTGACGCTGTTGACGTAGACGTTGTTCACATCCAGGTGCAGCCAGCAGTCTGCCTCCTCCAGCACGGCATTCACGAAAGCAGTCTCATCCATCTCGTTGATGGGCGCTGCCACGTAATAGCTGGCGTTCTCGATGGCGATCTTCTGCTCCAGGATGTCCTGTGCCCGGCGGATACGTTTGGCGACGTATTTCACCGCCTCCCAAGTCGCGGGGATGGGCATCAGGTCATAGAGGTGGCCGTGGTCCGAGCAGTAGGACAGATGCTCGGTATAGAGGGACATGCGGTGCTCGGCCATGAAGGCCTTGATCTTGCGCAACAACACCTCGTCCAGCGGCGTCATGCCGCCGAGGGACAGGGACAGGCCGTGGCAGACGAAGGTGTGGGCCTCAGTGAGCCGGCGTAGATCCCGGGCATGGCGCCCACCCATGTCGATCCAGTTTTCCGGCGCCAGCTCGAAGAAATCGATGCCGGCGGGCACCCCGGCATTCAGCGCGGGGATGTGGTCGCGCCGAAAGCCAAGGCCGGTACCGTGGAGGCGCGGGACGGCCATAACCGCTTACTTCTTGTCATCCATTTTCATGCTGGCACCGCAGGACGCATCCTTAGCCTTGCCGTCGCCGGAGTTCATGCTGGCACCACAGCTGGCGTCCTTGGCCTTGGCCTCGGGCTTCTTGGCGCCACCGTCGGACTTCATGTCGCCGCAGGAGCCATCCTTCATTTTTCTCTTCATGCCGCCGCACTTGCCTTCCCGCTTCTTCATGCCGCACTTGCCGTCCATCTTTTTCTTCATGCCGCCGCACTTGCTTTCTGTGGCTTTCGCGGCAGGCTTGTCGGCCTCGGCCGCGGCGATCATGTAGCCCTTGGCGAGGGGCTGGGAGACAAAGGGGTTTTCGCCGGCGGAAGCGGACGGTATGCCCAGCGTGGCGGCGATGGCGGAACCCAGGGCCAGGTTCAAGGTGGTTTTCTTACGGGACACGTGCACTCCGATGGTGATGGGCGAAATGGGGAGGCTGTGACTGAACCGCGCCGCGGTCGGAATCGTGACTTGGGCGCGGCTCACCGAGCGCTTATTTCTTGGCGCCGCACTTGCCCTCGCCACACTTGCCTTCCTTGAGGTTCTTGGTGCCGCACTTGCCTTCACCGCACTTGCCTTCTTTCATCATCTTCTTGTTGGCGGCCTCGTCCTCGGCGCTCTTCTTGCCGCCGCACTTACCTTCCTTGGCCTTGTCACCGCCACACTTGCCCTCTTTCGCCTTGGCGCCGCACTTGCCTTCTTTCTCCTTCTTGGCACCACACTTGCCTTCCTTGGCCTTGTCGGCCTCGGCCACCATGTAGCCCTTATCCAGGGACTGGGCGGCGAAGGGGTTGTCTGCCGCGGCAGCCGGGCCAGCGGCAAGCGACAGGGCGAAGGCGGTACCCAGAGCCAGGGTCAGGGCAGTTTGCTTGTTGGTCTTCATGACAGACTCCTCATCGATAACGGTTGCGATAACAGCATTGTTGTTTGCCTGGTACGCCGAAGGTCCTGTTTCCATGAATGGCTTCCGCGGCGGGCGCTACGGAATTTAGGGCCGGCCGCATCCGTCGGCAAGTAAATTTTTGTTTACGAATTAATAAGATACGGATGTCCCTTGGATGTCTTGAATGACTTGAATGTCGCCATGAAAGGCCCATATTGAAATCAGGGATGGGGCTTCTACTTTCAGGCCCCGCAAAAAGGAGGTTGAGATGACAAACATTGTTAGACGCGATCCCCACGCTATCGACAACATGCTCGACGATCTGTTCAAGGGGTTCTTTGTCCGACCGGTGCGTTATTCCGGGGAAACGCCGGAAATGCAGATGATCAAGATGGATATCAAGGAAGGCGACCGTGACTATACGGTGCATGCCGAACTGCCCGGTGTAAACAAGGAGGACATCCACGTCACGGTCGACGGCAATACGGTGTCCATCAACGCCGAGGTCAAGAAGACCACGGAAGAGAAGGAAGGTGACAAGGTTCTGCGTAGCGAACGGCATTACGGCAAGGTCTATCGCAGCTTCAGTCTGGGTCAGGATGTGGACGAAGCCGGCGCCAAGGCCAAGTTCGAGAAGGGCGTGCTCGAACTGGTGTTGCCCAAGAAAGCCACGGCGGCTGCCAAGAAGCTGTCTATCGAATAATCCGTTTCAGCCATCGGGGGCGGCTGCGGTCGCCCTTTTTGTTTGTAGAATTCGTGGCGTTCGTCCCCTGGAAATCCTCCATGTCCATCGCCGATCTCACCCCCACCGAAAAAGCCAAGGTCATCGCCGAGGCACTGCCCTACATCCAGCGTTTCTGGGACAAGACCGTGGTCATCAAGTACGGCGGCAACGCCATGACCGACCCGGTGCTGAAAGCCGCCTTCGCCCGGGACGTGGTACTCCTCAAGCTGGTGGGCCTGAACCCGGTGGTGGTGCACGGCGGCGGCCCCCAGATCGAGGACCTGCTCAAGCGCGTCGGCAAGAAAGGCGAGTTCATCCATGGCATGCGCGTTACCGACGCGGACACCATGGACCTGGTGGAGATGGTGCTCGGCGGCCAAGTCAACAAGGAGATCGTCAACCTCATCAATCATGCCGGCGGAAAAGCCGTAGGCCTCACCGGCAAGGACGGCAGCTTCATCCGCGCCAAGAAGCTGCTAATGGAATCCAAGGACAAACCCGGCGATGTCATCGACATCGGCCACGTCGGCGAGATCACCAAGATCGATCCCAGCCTCATCGCCTTTCTCGACTCGGGCGACTTCATCCCGGTCATTGCCCCCATCGGTGTCGGCGTGCACGGCGAGACTTACAACATCAACGCCGACGTGGTGGCCGGCAAGCTGGCGGAAGTGCTCAAGGCGGAAAAGCTGGTGCTGCTCACCAACACCCCCGGCGTCCTGGACAAGGACGGCAAGCTGCTCACCGGCCTGACACCGCGCAGAATCGATGAATTGGTCGCCGACGGCACCCTGTCCGGCGGCATGCTGCCCAAGATCGCCTCAGCCCTGGACGCGGCGAGGAGTGGCGTAAGGTCGGTACACATCATCGACGGCCGGGTGGAACACGCCCTGCTGCTGGAGATCATGACCGACCAGGGCGTGGGCACCCTGATCCAGTCCTCCTGATCAGTGGGCGGGGACCGCCCGGTCCAGCCAGCCCTCGATCTCGGCGCCCACGGCCTCGCCATGGCGCCCATGCAGGTCGATGAAATCCCCCGATACCCTGGCCCAGCGCTCCAGGCCCACGGCGGCAACGCTGCGCAATGCGTCCGCGCTTCCGGATTCCAGCCAGCGACTGTAAGCCGCCACAAGCTCGGGAAACAGTTTGCGACGCATGCCGACGAAATTGGCGAAGAAGAAATGGATGGCCGCCGGCTCGCCCCGCGCCAGCAGCCCCGGCAGGGTGGACAGGCAATCGGCATAGAGGTCCCGCACCGCCCGGGCGACGATCTCGGCACGGGAACGCATGACGGCAGCCAGCAGTCCGCTCCAGGCTTCGCCCAGCAATTCGCCCACTCGCGCCTCGCCCAGTTCGTGCAGGATGACCGACTCGGTCTCGGTGCGGGTCATGGCCTCCAGGGCTACATCTGGATTCCGCTCGAAGCCATGGAGGGCCACCGTCCGGCCCATGGCTTCGTTGCGTCGGTTCCAGCGCCACTCCTCGTATTTCTCCCAGAGCCAGCGCTTGAGGGATTCGGTGCGCACGAAGATGGCATGATCGAGCAGCATGCCGGGTGGCGCGTCCAGATCGCGGGCGAATTCACAGCCCGCCACATAGACGTGGCAACCCTCCCGGCTCTCCTGGCGCTCCAAGTTGCCGAGGAAAAAATGTGGCTTGCGGGAGCGGCCAAAGCCGCCTGAATACACCAGGCCGTGAGGCGCCAGGGCCCTATTGGCGGCGGCAACCTCGAACGGATCGATGCCGGCGTCTGGCAGGGGCAAATGTTCATAGGGGTCGGCCTCCACCGTCTCCCACAGCCTTTCCCGCTCGTGCATCCAGTCCCCCACCGCGCTTTTCTGCATGTCCCGAGTGAGCGGAATGTCGTTCTCCCAGCGGTACAGTTCCCGCATCTTCAATAGAAAGGTGCACAGGGTCAGGTCGCCGGCATACTGGGCGTCGGAGATGTGGCAGTTTTTCTGGACGGCGCTGACAATCGCACCCACGTTGAGCTCGTTCATGACGGTCCCCCGTTGAATAACCAAGTTATTTTGTCGGATTATGCGCCGACGTCATTTACCAAGGAACACCCATGCGTTACTGGCTCATGAAATCAGAGCCCTCCGAATACAGCATCGACGATCTCGCCCGGGACGGCCATGTGGCGTGGTTCGGGGTGCGCAACTACCAGGCCCGAAACTTCATGCGTGACCAGATGAGAGTGGGCGATGGTGTGCTGTTCTATCACTCCTCCTGCGCCGAGCCCGGCATTGCCGGCCTGGCGGTGGTGAGCAAGCCGGCCTACCCGGACGAGAGCCAGTTCGAGACGGGCAAGTATCACGATCCCAAGGCCACCCGGGAGAATCCGCGCTGGTTCAACGTGGAGGTGAGTTTCGGGAAGAAAACCCGGCTGATGTCCATCGCCGAACTGCGCGGCTATCCGCAGCTTGCCAAGCTGCGCATCCTGGCCAAGGGCAACCGCCTGTCCATCACCCCGGTGGACCCGGACGAATGGAAGTTTATCCTGGCCCGGATCGGAACTTGAGTTGGATCTTTTCCTGCTCGTCTACCTGGCGCTGGGACTCGCGGCCGGCTTCGTCGCCGGCCTGCTCGGCGTCGGCGGCGGCCTGGTCATGGTGCCGGTCCTGGCCTGGGCCTATGCCGCCCAGGGTTTCGCCACGGACTACAACATCCACCTGGCCCTGGCCACCTCCCTCGCGGTGATTGTACCGACCTCGATCTCCAGCCTGCGCGCCCATCATGCCCACGGCGCGGTGGATTGGCTGGCCGTGCGCCGCATCGTGCCGGGAATCCTGGCGGGAACGCTGCTGGGCAGCATGGCCGCCGCCTGGTTGTCCGATACCTGGCTGAAGGCCTTCTTCACCGTCTTCCTGTTTTATGCCGCCACCCAGATGCTGCTGGGCTTCAAGCCCAAGCCCACCCCCAAGCCCACCCGCGAAATGCCGGGTTGGCCCGGGATGACCCTGGCGGGCGGCATCATCGGCCTGGTCTCCAGCTGGGCAGGGATCGGCGGGGGGACGTTGAGTGTGCCTTTTCTCACGTGGTGTAACGCGGGTCTGCGCCGCGCCATCGGCACCTCGTCGGCCATCGGTTTACCCATCGCCGTGGCGGGGACGCTCGGCTATGTCATTTCCGGCCAGGCCGTGCGGGGATTGCCTCCGGCCAGCCTGGGCTTCGTCTACCTGCCGGCCCTGTTGTCCATCGCGGCTGGCAGTTGGCTCACCGCGCCCTTGGGCGCCCGCGCCACCCATCGTTGGCCGGTGGCGGTGATCAAGAAGATCTTCGCCGGCCTGCTGTACCTGATCGGCATGCGCATGGCCTACGTCATCCTGGCCGGGTGACGGCAAAATGCCGCAATGCCGAACCGGCCGGAAGCATGGCAACGCGCTCAGACAATGTCGAGATGGTCCAGGCCGGACAGGGGTGCCTCGCCCTTGCTGTCCTTGAGATGCAGTTTGATCTTCAGGCGCAGGTCGTTGAAGGAATCGGCGTTACGCAGGGCGTCCTCGCCGCTGATGATGCCGAGACTGAACAGGTCGTAAAGGGACTGGTCGAAGGTCTGCATGCCCAGATCCCGGGAGCGCGCCATGATGTCCTTGATCTCATCCAATCGCCCTTGCATGATCAGATCGGAGATCAACGGCGAATTGAGCAGAATCTCGGCGGCGGGAATGCGTCCCTTGCCGTCGGTCCTGCGGATGAGGCGCTGGGAAACAATGGCGCGCAGGTTCAGAGACAGGTCGAGCAGCAATTGCTCGCGCCGCTCCTTGGCGAAGAAGCTGAGAATACGGTCCAGGGCCTGATTGGCGTTGTTGGCGTGGATGGTCGACAGACATAGGTGACCGGTTTCCGCGTAGGCCATGGCGTACTGCATGGCTTCCCGGTCGCGGATCTCCCCGATCATGATGACATCCGGCGCCTGCCGCAGCGTGTTTTTCAGGGCCGACTCCCAATCGTCGGTATCCAGACCGATCTCACGCTGGGTGATGATGCTCTTGCCGTGGGTGTGTACGAACTCGATGGGATCTTCCACGGTAATGATGTGGTCCTGAGCATTCATGTTGCGATGCCCAACCATGGCCGCCAGGGTGGTGGATTTACCCGAGCCGGTTGCACCCACCATGATGACCAGGCCGCGCGGCATCATGGCGATGTCCTTCAGTCCCGGGGGCAAATGCAGGTCCTCGACCTTGGGGATGGCGGTGATGATGTGGCGGAACACGATGCCGGGGCGACCCTGCTGCACGAATGCGTTGACCCGGAAACGCCCGATATCCGGCTCGTAGAGCGCGAAGTTGGCCTCGTGGTGGTTGGCGTATTCCGCCTGCATCCGCTCGTTCATCAGGGCCTTGGCGAACAGGGCCGTGTCGGTGGGCGTCAGGCTCTGCTTGGAGATGGGCATGACCTTGCCGTTCAACTTGATCGCCGGGGGGAATCCGGCCGTCAGGAACAGATCGGAAGCCTTATGGCTTACCATGAAGCGCAGCCAGTCGTAGATTTTGGTCAGGGCATCCATTTTCCGGTCCAGGTCTGAGTTACAGGAACATGTCCTTGTTGACGGCGACGGCACGGGCATCGTTGGAGTCGATCACGTTGCGGCGCACCATCTCCACCAGGGCCTGATCCAGGGTCTGCATGCCCAGGGATTGACCGGTCTGGATGGCGGAATACATCTGCGCCACCTTGGCCTCGCGGATCAGGTTGCGGATAGCCGGCGTGCCCAACATGATCTCGTGCACCGCGACGCGACCCGTGCCGTCCTTTCGCTTCAGCAGGGTCTGGGAAATGACCGCGCGCAGGGACTCGGACAGCATAGCGCGCACCATCTCCTTTTCCGCGGCCGGGAAGACGTCGATGATCCGGTCAATGGTCTTGGCCGCCGAGGAGGTGTGCAGGGTGCCAAACACCAGGTGGCCGGTCTCCGCCGCAGTCAAGGCCAGACGGATGGTTTCCAGGTCGCGCATCTCGCCCACCAGGATGACGTCGGGGTCCTCCCGCAGAGCGGAACGCAGGGCCTCGGCGAAACCCTTGGTGTGGGGTCCGACTTCACGCTGGTTGACCAGGCAACGCTTGCTCTTGTGCACGAATTCGATGGGATCCTCAATGGTGAGGATGTGACCGAACTGGTTTTCGTTGACGTAATCCACCATGGCAGCCAGGGTGGTGGACTTGCCGGAACCGGTGGGTCCCGTCACCACCACAATGCCCCGCGGCGTATCGGCGATTTCCTTGAATATCTTCGGCGCCTCCAGTTGCTCCAGGGTGAGGACCAGGCTGGGAATGGTCCGGAACACCGCGCCGGCGCCCCGCTCCTGGTTGAAGGCGTTGACCCGGAAGCGGGCTACGTCGCGCAACTCGAAGGAGAAGTCCAACTCCAGGTGCTCCTCGTAGCCCTTGCGCTGGGCGTCGCTCATGATGTCGTAGACCATGGCGCGGACTTCCTGGTTGTTCAGCGGCGGGACGTTGATGCGGCGGATATCGCCGTGCACCCGGATCATCGGGGGCAGTCCCGCAGAGAGGTGAAGATCGGAGGCCTTGTTCTTGACCGAGAAGGCAAGGAGCTCGGAAATTTCCATTATAATTCCCCGAGTTACGTGATTTTCCGAGGGAGCGCGGGGCATTATGGGCGCAATCGCCGCCGCCTTGCAAGCTTGCCGAACCCGCATCGAAGCCGCTTGCACCGCCTCGGGACGAGGCTCCGATTGTGCCCGCCTGCTGGCGGTTAGCAAGACCTTTCCGGCGGAAGCCATTCGCGAGGCACACCTTGCCGGCCAATGCCTGTTCGGCGAGAGCTATATCCAGGAAGCGCTGCCCAAGATGGCGGCCCTGGCCGGGCTGCCCTTGGAATGGCACTTCATCGGCCCCCTGCAGAGCAACAAAACCCGCGCCGTCGCCGAGCATTTCCACTGGCTGCATAGTCTGGAAAGCGAAAAGGTGGCGCGGCGCCTGTCCGAACAACGCCCGACGCATCTGCCGCCTCTCCATGTCTGCATCCAGGTCAATGTGAGCGGCGAAGCCCGCAAGCATGGCGTCGACTCCAGGGGCGCGATGGCGCTGGCCCGGGAAGTGGCGATCCTGCCCGGGCTGAACCTGCGCGGGTTCATGGCGATACCGGAGCCAACTGAGGATGTTCATCTGCAGCGTGCCCGCTTCCGCCAGGTGGCCGAGCTTTTGGAACAGGCGCGCGGCTCGGGCCTGCCTCTGGACACGCTGTCCATGGGCATGTCGGCCGACCTTGAGGCCGCGATCCTGGAAGGTGCGACAATGGTGCGCGTGGGCAGCGCGATTTTCGGGGCGCGCCGATACGACAAGGGAAACGCAACATGAGACTGGGCTTTATCGGCGGCGGCAACATGGCCGCCGCCCTGATTGGCGGCCTGCTGCGCCAGGGGTTTCCGGCCGAGGCCATTCGCGTCGCGGAGACGTTGGCTGAGCGGCGCGCCTGGCTGGAGGCCGAATTCGATGTCGCGGTAGAGGAAAGCGCCGCCGATGTGCTTGCCGCGGACGTCATCGTGCTGGCGGTCAAGCCGCAGCAGCTGTCGGCCCTGCTGCGCGGACTGCCACTCTTGAGGGCCGAGCAGCTGGTACTGTCCATCGCCGCGGGCGTACGAGCCCGGGACATCGCCCGCTGGCTCGGCAAGCACCGCGCAGTGGTCCGGGCCATGCCCAACACGCCCGCCCTGGTGGGTGCCGGCATCACCGGTCTGTTTGCCCTGCCGGAGGTCAGCGCCAACCAGAAGGTCTGGGCCGATCAGGTTCTTGCGGCGGTCGGCGCGGTGGTCTGGGTCGAGGATGAAGCCCAGATCGACGCGGTCACCGCCATCTCCGGCAGCGGCCCGGCTTATGTCTTCTATTTCATCGAGGCCCTGGAGCAAGCCGGCATTGACCTGGGCCTCCCCGCCGACACCGCCCGCAAGCTCACGCTGCACACCTTCTATGGCGCCGCCGCCCTGGCCATCAAGGACATCTCTCCGCCGGCAGAGTTGCGCGCGAAGGTCACTTCCAAGGGCGGCACCACGGAACGCGGCATCCTGACCCTGGAGGAAGGTGGCGTGAAGACCGCCATCGTCCGGGCCGCCCATGCCGCCGCCGAGCGCGCCGTCGAAATGGGCAACTTGCTGGGGTGCGACTGATGTTCGCAGAAGCGCTCCAATTCCTCATCCGCACGGCCTTCGATCTGCTGGCCTGTGCCTTCTTCATGCGCTTCTGGATGCAATGGGCACGGGTGCCGTTCCGCAACCCCTTCGCCCAGTTCCTGGTGAAGGTCACGGATTTTGCCGTGCGCCCCGCGCGCCGGGTGATTCCAGGTCTGTTCGGCCTGGACCTCGCCAGCCTGCTGCTGTTTCTGGTGGCCGAACTGCTCATGGTACTGGGGGTCCATTGGGTTTCCGGCTATCCCTTCGTGGCGGCGGGCTTGGGCGTGCTGCCCGGCTTCCTCCTGCTGACCCTGGCGTCGGCCCTGCGGCTCGGCCTCTATCTGCTGATCGGCTTCGTGCTCATCCAGGCGGTGATTTCCTGGGTCAACCCTTTCTCGCCTCTGGCGCCCGTTTTCTATGCCCTGTCGCGCCCGGTGCTGGCCCCATTTCAGAAGATCATTCCGCCGATCAGCGGCATTGACCTCTCTCCCCTGGCGGCCATCATCCTGATCCAGTTGTTGCTCATCGTCCCGGTGTCCGCCCTGGAACAGATTGCCAACGGAATGGTGCGATGACCGACTGGCTGCGTCCGGCCGCCGAGGGCGTGGAGATCACCCTGCACATCCAGCCCGGCGCCAGCCGCTGCGAAATTGCCGGCTTGCACGGCGACGCCTTGAGAGTCCGCGTCACCGCCCGCGCGGTGGAGGGTGCAGCCAATGCCGCTTTGCTGGAATTCCTCGCGCAATGTCTTGGCTTGCAGCGGAGAGCGGTTAGAATCCTGCGTGGTGAAAAATCCCGCCACAAATCGGTCTGGGCCGCGATCAGCCCGGATGATGCGAAACGGCGGCTCATGGGGACAACCTGATGAATTATGGTCTGGAAAGCGGTATCACCCGGTTCAGAAACCGGCGTGATCGGCTGGTGAAGGTGGTCACAGCCTACAAGGAATGGCTGGAGCACCATACCGAGGCCGAGCCGGAGCAGTTGCTGCGCCTCTATGACCTGACCGAGAACCTCAAGCGGGACCGGCTCATGGTGGCCTTCGTGGCGGAATTCAGCCGCGGCAAGACCGAGCTCATCAACGCCCTGTTCTTCTCCGACTTCAAGCAGCGCCTGCTGCCCTCGGACGCCGGGCGCACCACCATGTGTCCGACCGAGATCTATTACGATGCGGATACCGAGCCCTACATCCGCCTGCTGCCCATCGAGACCCGCTTCCGCGACGACAGCATCAACGCCCTGAAGCGCCTGCCAGTGGAATGGAGCACCATCAAGCTGGACGTGTCCGATCCCAATGCCATGGTCACCGCCATGCGCAAGCTGGCGGAAACCAAGATCGTCTTCAAGGTGGAGGCCCGCGCCCTGGGCCTGTGGGACGAGAACGACCCCAACCTGGGCTACATGGTCAAGGACCAGGACCGGGTGGAGATTCCGGCCTGGCGCTACGCCATGATCAACTACCCGCATCCGCTGCTGGAATCGGGCCTGGCCATCCTCGACACCCCCGGCCTCAACGCCATGGGCGCGGAGCCGGAACTGACCATCTCCGCCATCCCCAACGCCCATGCCCTGCTGTTCCTGCTGGCCACCGATACCGGCGTCACCCAGTCCGACTTCGAGATCTGGAACAAGTGGGTGTCCAAGCATGCCAGCCAGCACTATGCCGTGCTGAACAAGATCGACATGCTGTGGGACGACCTGAAGACCCCGGAGGAGATCGGCCGCACCATCCAGCGCCAGATCGAGTCCACCGCCACCCAGTTGAACATCTCGCCGGCCAGCGTCATGGCCATCTCCGCCCAGAAAGCGCTGGTGGGCAAGATCCGCGGCGACCAGGAACTGCTCAAGCGCTCGGGCATCCAGGCCCTGGAAGTCATGCTGGCGCGGGAGATCATCCCCTCGCGGGAAAAGATCATGCGCGAATCGGTGATCCGGGAGGTCGGCCCCCTGCTGAGCGAGGCGCGGGAAACCGCCCACACCCGCATACAGGCCATGCGCCAGAACCTGCTCGACCTGCAGGCCCTGTCCGGCAAGAACCAGCAGATCGTCGGCCAGATGCGGGAGAAGATGCTCTACGACAAGCAGGTCTACGACGAGACGACACGCAACTTCAACGTCACCCGCAAGGTGGTGGCCCAGCAAGGCTGGGAACTGCTGGCGCGGCTGGACGACGACCGCATGGACAAGATCATCGAGGAGTCCATGATGGCCATCAACGACAGCTGGACCACCGCCGGCCTGATCAAGGGCATGCAACTGCTGCTAAGGCGCATGGGTGCGGAATTCGACTTCGCCAACCAGCAGTGCGGCGGCATCAAGCAGTTGCTCAACTCCGCCTACCAGCGCTTCCACGAGATACACGGCTTGGAGCGCATGGATCCGCCGACGCTGGATCTGTCGCGCTATCGCGCCCGCCTGGATGAGCTGATGGTGAGCACGCAGGAGTTCTGCTCCGACCCGCTCAACATCATGTTGGAAAAACGCTTCATGGTGAAGAAGTTCTACATCGCCCTGGTCACCCAGGCCCGCATCCTGTTCCAGCAGGTGCGCATCGAGGCGGAGACCTGGCTGCGCCTCACCCTGGATCCCATCGTGGTGCGCATCACCGAGCACAAGGCGCAGTTGGAGCACCGCCTGGAGAACCTGAACAAGGTGCACGCCAACCTGGGTTCCATCCAGGAGCGCAGCGCCACGGTCAGCCGCGAGATGGTCAAGATCAAGGCCCAGGTGGACCAGATCGAGGGCATCGCCAAGGAATTCTCATTGCTTACCGGCGTCGCCTTCCGCCCCATGGGCGAAGGCCCCGAGGCGGCCGCCACGCCCGCCGCAGCCTGAGACAGCGCCCCCCGGACGCCGGGGTCATAGCAGGATGATGTCGTACTGCTCCTGGGTGAACAGGCTCTCCACCTGCAATGAAATTGGCTTGGTGATGAAATCCGAGAGCTGGGCCAGGCTCTGCGACTCCTCATCGAGGAACAGGTCGATCACCGTCTGGGACGCCATGATGCGGAATTCCCGCGCGTTGAACTGGCGCGCCTCGCGCATCAACGCCCGCAGGATCTCGTAACAGGTGGTCTGGGCGGTTTTGATCTGGCCCCGCCCCTGGCAGGTGGGACAGGGCTCGCAGAGCACCCGGGTCAGGCTTTCGCGTGTGCGCTTGCGCGTCATTTCCACCAGCCCCAGGGAAGTGAATCCATTGATGGTCATGCGCGTGCGGTCCCTTGCCAGGGCCTTTGACAGTTCCGCCAGGACCGCTGCCTTGTGTTCCTGGCTGTCCATGTCGATGAAGTCCAGGATGATGATGCCGCCCAGGTTGCGTAAACGGAGTTGCCTAGCGATGGTCTGGGCCGCCTCCAGGTTGGTCTTGAAGATGGTCTCGTCGAAAGTGCGGCCGCTGGTGAAGCTGCCGGTGTTGACGTCGATGGTGGTCAGCGCCTCGGTCTGATCGACGATCAGATAGCCACCGGATTTCAAATCCACGCGCCGGCCCAGGGCCTTCTCGATCTCGTCCTCCACGCCATAGAGATCGAAAAGCGGCCGCTCTGCGACATAGTGGCTGATCTTGCCCGCCACGTTGCGGGTGAACTCCTCGGCGAAAGCATCCATGCGCTGGAAGGTCTCGCGGGAATCCACCAGGATACGCGTGGTTTCCGAAGTAGAGAAATCCCGCAGCACCCGATGCGCCAGGTCCAGTTCCTGGTAGATCAGGGCCGGACCGGGGCGGTTTTCCGAGCGGGCCTGGATGGCGTCCCACAGGGTATGCAGGTATTCCACGTCGGCGGCGAGCTCACCGTCCTCGGCCATGTTGGCCATGGTGCGGATGATGAAGCCGCCATGCTGGTCCTGGGGCAGGACGCGGGTCAGGCGCTCACGCAGCAGTTCGCGCTCGCTCTCGTCTTCGATTTTTTGAGAGATGCCGATGCGGGTTTCCTGGGGCAGATACACCAGGAAGCGGCCGGCCATGCTGATCTGGGTGGACAAGCGGGCCCCCTTGGCGCCGATGGGATCCTTGATCACCTGCACCAGAATGCTTTGCCCCTCGTGCAGCACCTTTTCGATAGGGCGTGGACAGTTGTCGCAGCGTGCCTCGACGATATCGCCGACATGCAGGAAGGCGGCCCGGTCCAGGCCAATATCGATAAAGGCCGACTGCATGCCCGGCAATACGCGGCTCACCTTGCCCAGATAGACATTGCCCACCAAGCCGCGCTGGCTGGTACGCTCGATGTGCAATTCCTGCACCGCGCCCAGATAGATGACCGCCACCCGGGTTTCCTGGGGGGTCACGTTGATGAGTATTTCCTCGCTCATAAGATTTCAAAGCCCACGGTTTTCAACAATTCGGAAGTCTCATAGAGAGGCAGCCCCATCACGCCGGAATAGCTACCCGAGAGGTGTTGGATGAAGAGGGCAGCACGGCCTTGGATGCCATAGCCACCGGCCTTGTCGAAAGCCTCCCGGCTGGCGAGATAGGCATCGATCTCTGCCTCGCTCAGTGCCTTGAAGGTGACCACGCTTTCGGAGTGGCAAACACGGATCAGTCCAAGATAAGCCGCCGCAACCCCAGTGAGGGCGGTATGGGCGCGGCCAGAATAGCGGCGCAACATGGCTGCCGCCTCGGCGGCCGACGCGGGCTTGCCGAGAATATGGCCATCCAGGGTGACCGTGGTATCCGCCGCCAGGATGGGCCAGGGCGGCAACTTGCGCCCGCTTTGCGCCTTGACGCCGGCTTCCGCTTTGGCCTGGGCCAGGCGCAGGACATACTCCAGCGCCGGTTCATCCGGCAAGGGGGTCTCGTCGACATCGGCGCGTAGCGGCGCCACACGCAGCGGCAGCAGCGTCGGTTCCAGGCCGACTTGACGCAACAATTCCAGGCGGCGCGGCGACTGTGAAGCCAGGTATAGGTGTCTTGAGGAAGACGGTTTCATGATGGGCGAGTGTACCCGGTAATGTCGCCCCCCCGTCCGCAGCCTTCCGACGGAACCGAGCCTCCAATAACGCTATTCGCGATGGTAGGGATGGTGGTTGAGCAGGCTTACCGCCCGATACAACTGTTCCGCCAGCAAGACCCGGGCCATGGCGTGGGGCAAGGTGAGGCGGGAAAGGGCGAGCGTCATCTCCGCCCGTGCCAGAACGGCGTGAGCAAGGCCGTCGGCGCCACCGATCACCAGGCAGGTGTCCTGGCCGGAGGCCATCCAGCGTGCCAACAAGTCCGCCAATTCGCGCGTGGTGACTTGTCGGCCATGCTCATCCAGGGCCACCAACCGGCTCCCTGCCGGCTGCTTGTCCAGCAGGCGCGCAGCCTCGGCCTGTCTGAGCACATCCGCCGCCTGTCCGGCACGCTTCTCTGGCTTGATCGCCACCAACTCGACACGGGCTTCCCGAGGCATCCGCTTGAGATACTCGGCGGTAGCCGTCTCCGCCCAGCCGGGCATCTTGTCGCCGACGGCGAGAATAGTCAGGCGCATTGGCACCCCCCAACCCGGGTCTGTAGCAAGCCTTCCCGAATCGAAGCGACCCCGGTAATCAGGGCAATCGACGTGATCAACGCAATGCGCATGCAAGGACTATATCGCGGAGAGGAAAAATCTTCCCGAGGGCCGCCAAACCTCTTTACAACAAGTATTTCGATCCCTAGAATGCGCGCTCTCTTGTGGGGGTATAGCTCAGCTGGGAGAGCGCTTGCATGGCATGCAAGAGGTCAGCGGTTCGATCCCGCTTACCTCCACCACCAGTCGAGAAGGTCGGGTTCGCCGGGCCTTCGGCCTGAAAAGTCCCTATCGTCTAGAGGCCTAGGACATCGCCCTTTCACGGCGGTAACCGGGGTTCGAATCCCCGTGGGGACGCCAG
>Ga0233424_10000953_pt1 | contig 29882 bp, 26 predicted proteins | sample Watercolumn_Towu_FD_181011 | JGI IMG/M metagenome (GOLD analysis project Ga0233424, IMG submission 181011) | Freshwater microbial communities from Lake Towuti, South Sulawesi, Indonesia - Watercolumn_Towuti2014_125_MG | ecosystem: Environmental > Aquatic > Freshwater > Lake | place: Indonesia... | reverse complement strand
GATTCGCTACGAGATCGCGCGACGGTTGCGGCCGAAAGTGTGGTTCCGCCGATTCGCGCCGGGAGACGTCATCGCGCGCTGCGGCGAACGGTTGGACGCGGTATGGCTCGTGCGGTTCGGGTTTGTTGAAGAAACGCGGTTCGCGGGGAACGACTCGCACGTGGCAACGTACATCGGCCGCGGTGGCAGTTTTGGTGACGAAGCGTTGTCGCGGTGCATCGAGAACGGCAGCGCTTGTGCTGACGCGGTTGAGGCACCGGCGACGTGGCGGGCGATCACGGCGGCTGATGTCGCGTGCGTGGATTTCACAGCCATGCACTTCAGCCTCGAAACAATTTCAAAACCACGGACGGGTGCCACTGGCAGTTTTCTGCCAGTGCGGGCGTCGCTCGACATTACAGGGGCGGACAAGCCGCCCGTGGCACCCGGCGCGGCAACTGGCAGCGGGACGGAAGAACGCTTGGGCCGCCCCTCATCCCCGGCCGCTCTCCCCAGGCGGGAGAGGGGAGAGGTCTCTGACGTGGCTGACACTGCGCATTCGATCGACGAGTTCGTGCTCCGGCACCTGGCTCGTGCGGAGCGGTTGGTGGCGATCGACCTGACGAAGTGCATTCACTGCGACGACTGTGTGCGAGCGTGCGGCGAGTCGCATGGCGGCGTGACGCGGCTCGTGCCGGACGGCATGAGAGTCAACGATCGGTTGCTGCCGACGACGTGCATCGCCTGCCTGAATCCGGTGTGCCTGACCGGCTGCCCGGTCGGCGCGATCGAACGGCTGGCGTCGCGGGAGATCGCGATCGCCGACTGGTGCACCGGTTGCGGGTCGTGCGCCGAGCGATGTCCGTATGGCAACCTCGCGATACACGGGGTCGAGGCGACCGCTCGGGTGGACAAGCCGACGAAGGCATCCGGCGTCGCCGTGGCCAAGCCTGTGACCTGTGACGGCTGCCGAGAATTTACGGAGGGGCAGCCGCCTTGCGTGACAGCGTGTGCTCACGATGCGATCGCGATCGCGTCCGGATCGAACTTCGTCCGCCAGCCGGATTGAATCGCGACGCCGATGACATCCATCGACCGCAGCCGGGCCGCGCGGACTTCCATCGGGCGGCGACTTGCGTACGGGTCGGCGGCTCGCCTAAATTGTGGTCGACATTCGTCCCGCATTTCTCTCCGGGAGTTCAGCCATGATTCAGCGACTGGTGATTGCGATCGTTGTCACAACGGGAATTGTTGCTGCGCAGGAGAAAGCTCCGGAGTTCCTGAAGCCAGGAGCGGAGCACAAGTTCCTCGAACAGTTCGTCGGTGAGTGGGACTGCGAATTCGAGGCGATCGTCGAACCGGGAAAGCCCCCGGTCAAATCGAAGAGTCAGATGACGGGCCGGATGGTCGGCGGGTTTTGGTCGATCGTCGAGGTAAAGGGGGATTTTCTGGGCTTGCCCTACCACGGCCAAGGCACGTTCGGATTCGATTCAAAGAAAAAGAAGTACGTCGGCACCTGGGCTGATTCGATGTCGGAGTTCTTTTGGAAGTACGAAGGCACCGCGGAGGGTGGCAAGTTGGCGCTGCATTCCGAAGGTCCCAACCCGGAGAAATTCGACCAGATGCTGAAGACTCGCGACACGTGGGAGTTCAATGGGAAAGATACCGTCGTCCTGACGGGCGAAGTGGCGGGTCCGGACGGAAAGCTGATGCCCATGATGAAGGCCACGTGTACGCGGAAGAAGCCGTAATGATTGTCACGATCAACGTGCCGCGCGTGCTGCGAGTTTGCACAGGGGGCGCGACGGAGTTGTCGGTGTCGGCGACGACGGTTCACGAGGCGCTCGGACAGGTCAAGCGGTTGTACCCGGCGCTGTACCGCAACGTGTGCGACGAGACGGGAGCGGTACGGCGGCATATCAACGTGTTCGTGAACACGGACCATGTGCGCGAGAGAAATGGATTGGAGACGACACTGAAAGCGGGCGATATGATCTCGATCCTGCCCGCGGTGTCCGGAGGCTGAGCAATAATACCATCGTAGCCGCACTCGCCAGAGTACGGGTTGAATTATCGCGTTGACCCGCATTCTGGCGAATGCGGCGACAGGAGTGTCGTCATGCCAGAGCGGATCATTCTCTGTATCGGAACCAAGAAGGGCCTGTTCGTCGCCGAGTCGTCGAAGGCTCGGCGGAGCTTCTCGCTGCGGGGGCCATTCGGACCGGGCGTGGCGGTGTATTCGGCGTTGATCGACACGCGCGGTAAAGCGCGCGTGTATGCGTCGAGTTGCAATGCATTCTTCGGGATGAAACTCTTGATCTCGACCGACATGGGCAAGAAGTTCAAGGAGGCCAAGTCGGCGCCGGCGTTCCCGAAGGACGATGGACGGGCGTTGGCGAACATCTGGGCTTTGGAACCGGGGGCGGACAAAAAAGAATTGCTCTGCGGCGTGGAACCGGCGGCGTTGTTCCGGTCGTGCGACGGCGGCGACTCGTGGGAAATGGTTCCGGGAATCAGCAATCATGACCACGCGCGGCAGTGGCAGCCGGGCAACGGCGGCCTGTGCCTGCACACCATTCTTCGCGATGGGAATCGCATTCACCTGGGCATCTCGACCGGCGGGCATTATCTCAGCGAAGATGGCGGCAACACGTTTATCGCAGCCAACAAAGGGGTTGGTGCGGGGTTCCTGCCCGATCCATTTCCGGAGTTTGGGCAGTGCGTTCACAAGATCGTGTCGCATCCCGCTGCACCTGGGCGGCTGTACATGCAGAATCATGGAGTCTGGGCCGACTGGGATGGGCCGGGCGGGCGGAGGCCGGACATCGGCGTGCTTCGCAGCGACGACCACGGCATGTCGTGGCGATCCATTGCCAAGGGGCTGCCGTCGGACTTTGGTTTCCCGATCGTCGTGCACCCACAAGACCCGGACGTCGTGTATGTGATGCCGCATCAAGGCATGGAGCGAACGTGTCCCGGCGGCGCGCCGGCCGTGTGGCGCAGCGAGAACGGCGGCGGCTCATGGAGCCGGCTTGCCAAGGGCCTGCCGAAGAAGGACAGTTTCTTTGCCGTGCAGCGCGACGCGATGGACATTGACAAATTGAAATCCCCCGCGCTGTACTTCGGCACGACGACCGGCCAACTGTGGTTGGGCCGAGACGGCGGCGAAAAATGGACCTGCCTGTTCGATTCACTCCCCCCAATTCATTGCGTGAAAGTCGCCGCCGTGTGATCAAAACGTTGCGGGAGGACGAAGCTCTTGCCGAACCGTTGCCGATGCAGCCCGGCTAGGGCCGCCAGCGTCGAGCGTAGTAAGCCCCCGGAACAAACGGTCACCCGGCCGTGGCTCTTTGCGGTCGACCCAGCCACCCATCTCCTGTCCTTGGCACCCGACACCTCGCACGGTCGCGACACCTTGCCGCATCCTGAATTCATCTGCCGCCAATTGGACCATGGCCACGGGCAATGCTATGTTTCTTGCATCGATGCGGGCCGCGGAACTCGTTCATGCTGACGATCTGACCCGGCTTGTCCGCATTGGGGCCATGCTCATGATTGAGCAATCACATCCGGTCTTCCGGATCGGCGGAATTCTCACGCTGCCGCTGTGCATTCTGCGGACGACGACGCTCGAGAACCTCTCCAGTCACGCCTCCGGCGACCACTCCGTCGAGGATTTCGTGCCGCGATATCACATTCCCAGAATCTCCAACAGCACGGTGAAGTCCTTTGACACCGATGCCCAATTCGCGCTGGCGATGGTGGGCTGCTGGCGGACTCACTGCTCGGACTTTTGTTACTTCGTCCAGTTTTTGGAGGACGATCTCGAAGCCCGCTCCAAGGTGCTCCGGCTGCATACCCGTTTGATCGCGGAACAATGCGAATTGCGGCTGAATATCGATCCGACGCCCATCGATCGGGCGCTCAATGCGTGCTTCACGTTTCAATTCGTTCACGCCAGCTACAGGAACGATCCGCATCGCGACCAAAACCGGCCGACCTATCTCGCAAGCCTGGCGCAGTCGGCCAACGATCTCGATCACCACATGCATGACGCGAAGTCCCTGCTCGCGCGCGTAGCCGCTGAGATCGCGATTCGAGAAGCGACATGGGCGAATCTCCCGTCGCCGCTGCATTCCACCCGAATCAAGGCGCTCAAGGACATTGCCGAAGCCCCGACGGCCGACGCAGTGACGGTCGATCTCGGAGAATTGCTCCCGCGGCAAGTCAAGCCGCAGCCATCCCAACCCAAGCCGGCCAGATTCTTCGACGCGTAAGTAATCACGATGCCCGGCAACGGCATAGGATGCAACACGGTCGTTGTCGCCCGACCGGAGGTCGTTCAGTTTGGGTTGCAATTCTGCTACATAATGGGAGCCCAATGCATGGCAACCGGCGCCGGGCGGCCGATGCAGTTCTCAGGGAGTGGGAGTGCGACCCGAATCCGAGAGTGAAGGCGGATTCCTGTTGGAACGGGTGAACGACAGGATCAGTGCGAGGATGCCGCTGATGATCAACCCGGCACCGAGTCCCCAACCGATGCCCATCAGCACATTGTTGCTCACGTCAAACAAGTTGAGTTCCTCGCGAGACATGAACGCGACCAATCCCAGGATGAACCAGCCCACACCACCTCCGATTGCCAGGACGACAAAGATTCTGGCAAGGAATAGGCAGACATCCGGTTTGCAATAGCACAGGGTCAATAATCCCATGAGTCCGACGACCATCAGGACCATCGGGAGAATCCCGACAACCAACCAATCCTTTGTTGAGCCTGCCTTGCTGTTGGGTCTGTGAAACCACGTCACCGGGATGCTGCCTGCGCCGGGCGGCCGATGCAGTACAGTGCGTCAAACGTGCGGATGAGAATGCGACCATCGACGAAGGCGGGGCTGGCGACGGTTTGTTCGCCGAGTTCGTTTTCGGAGAGCACCTTGAATTCGCTCCCCTGTTCCAGAACAAACGTCTTGCCGTCTTCCCGCGTGATGTAGATTTTCCCGTCCGCCACCACCGGCGACGAACTGTAGGCCAGACGGTGCTTCTCCACCTGTCCCGACCACAGCGTCTTGCCCGATTGCACATCCAGGCACGCGACATCACCCTTGTCGGTACAGACATACACCCTGCCGTTGAGCGCCACCGGAGTCGGTACGTCGGTGCCCAGGTCTTCCTTCTTCCACGCGACGTGAGTGGCCGTCACGTCGCCTCCTCCTCCCAGGCGGATGCCGGTGATCGTCGCTGCGCGAGCGTATGGTGCCACCACCACGCCGTCCGAAACGGTAGGCGACGCGATCGATCGAAAATACTTGTGCCGCGTCGGATTCAATCCGCCGACGCGCCAGAGTTCGCGTCCCGTTGCGGCCTCGTGGGCCGTGACGTGATCGGCACCGAGGATGATCAAAGTTTCACGGTCGCTCTCGGTGAGAACCACGGGCGTTGAATAACTTTGCGAGGCTTCTTCAGGAGCATCGAGGTTGCGGTCGTGTTTCCACGCGACATCACCGGTGGCCTTCTTGAACGCCGCGACGTACGACGGGCCGCTGTGCATGCACGCTACGACGACGAAATTCTTCGTCAGCACCGGCGACGTGCCAAGGTCCCACCACAGCGTGTCGTCGCCGTACAATTTCTGCAGGTTCTTCTGCCACACAATCTTCCCTGAGAAGTCGACGCAGGCGAAGTCGCCGCTCTTGAAGTAAGCGAACACGTGCTGGCCATCGGTCGCCGGCGACGGGTTGCTTCCCGACGCTTTCGCGTTCTTCCCCTTCCGCTCTTCGCCCAGCCCGACACGCCAGCGCTCGCGGCCGTTTCGGTCGAGGCACAACAACAGGTTTTTTCCTTCCTCACAGCACGACACAAAAATGTTGTCGTTCCAGACCGCCGGCGTTGATGTCCCCTTACCGGGCAGCGGCACCTTCCACGCGATGTTTTCGGTGGCGCTCCATTTCGTCGGATATCCCTTGCCGGGGGCGACGCCGTTATTCGCCGGACCGCGCCAGTTCGGCCAATTCTCGGCGGACAAAGTCGATGCGGTCAGCAGGGCAATCAACGTGGCGGTCGTGCGGAGCATGTCGGTCCTTTCGTGTGCAAATGCCGTTTCCGGTGCGATAGTGTTAGCGAATTCCGGCCGTTCGACAAGTGCCGACGCGTCGGACGACGGAATGGCTCCATCCGCGACCGATGTCGCGGTTCGAGTCGCCAAGCGCGGGAATCCACGGATGACACCGTGTGTCCGCGCTCGTATCATGCCTTCGCACGACCTGTCAGGAGCATCCACGTTGGGCCTCACACGCGAACAATTCATCGAACGGCTTGTCGGCTGCTCGCTGATGGCCTCGGACGACGTGCGGACGATGCTGGACGACATGCCGGACGGACGTCGACCGCGTGACGGCGAGGCACTGGCTCACGAATTGATCCGCAGCGAACGGCTGACCGCGTTTCAGGCCGCCGCGCTCTTCGAAGGCCGAGGCCACGAACTCGTCCTCGGCAACTACGTGCTGCTCGACAAGCTCGGCGAAGGGGGCATGGGGATGGTGTTCAAGGCCGAGCACCGCCGCATGAAACGGCTGGTCGCGCTCAAGGTGCTTTCGCCCAGCTACACGAAGTCGCCGGCCGCCGTGCAGCGGTTCCAGCGCGAAGTCGAAGCCGTCGCGAAGCTCGAACACACGAACATCGTGACCGCCTACGACGCCGACCAGGCGGGCGACACGCATTTCCTCGTGATGCACTTCGTCTCGGGCGACAATCTCGCGTCGATCGTCCGCCGCCACGGCCCGCTCACCGTCGCCGACGCCGTGAACTGCATCGTGCAGGCGGCCCGCGGGCTTGAATACGCCCACTCGCGCGGCGTCATCCACCGCGACATCAAGCCGCAGAACCTGCTGCTCGACGAATCGGGCACCGTGAAGATCCTCGATCTCGGCCTGGCCCGGCTTGAACCGACGGGATTCGAAACCGGGCAGACCTCGCTCACGCAGTCCGGCACGTTCATGGGCACGGTCGATTTCGTGTCGCCCGAACAGGCGCTTGGTAGCAAGCACGCCGATCGGCGCAGCGACGTGTACAGCCTGGGCTGCACGTTGTTTTACCTGCTGACCGCCACGCCGATGTACGCAGGCGACACGCTGATGTCGAAGGTGCAGGCGCATCGCGAGGGGACGATCCCGTCGCTGCTGGCGTTGCGGCGGGAGGTGCCGCCGGCGCTGGATGCGATCTTCCGCCGCATGGTCGCCAAGCGTGCTGACGAGCGTTACCAGACGATGATCGGCCTGCTTCACGATTTGGAATCGCTGCCCGATCAGATGGGAAAGCCGAACCGTCGCGTCAGCTCGGCGGCGTTGAAGTCGGTGGCGGCGTCGCGGTCCAACACACGGGTTTGCGGCCGGACCGACGTGTCCGATTTGTCGTCGGTCGATCAGGACACGGCCGCCGATGGTGCCGATGGGCACCGCGCCGGCACCGAGATTCGGTCGACCATTGCTCAGCTGCCCGTCGAATCACCAATCCGGCGGCGTGGCCGAGCGAGCAGCGGGTTGGTCACGGCGATCATCTCGTCGATTGTCTCGTCGCGACACAGTCGCGCGTTCTGGGTTGGCGGCAGCGTCGTTGCGTTGTCGCTCGGCTTTGTCCTCGCGATCATGTTCGGCGGCCGAGACACCTCGACGACCGCCGCGTCGCAAAAACCAAACGGCGACGGTGCGTCAAAAAAAACTGACGGCGAGCCTTCGACGCCATCGGAGCGCACGGCCGGACCCGCATCCGAAACGCCGCTCGATCAACCGCCGAACGACGCCGACCGCCCGCCTCCTCCGCCGCGTCGACCACTTCGTCCACCGTTCGGTCGTCCGCGTCCCGGTGCACCGCTGCTCGGATCGCCTCCGCGAGACGATCAGCCTCCGCGTGACGGTCCACTGGTTCAACCCAACAACGACTGAATGCGTTGCACGAGGTCGGACGAGTTGATCGTTTCCTGCTGACCGGTCGCGAGGACCTTGACCTGCCAGGTGCCACTCGCGAACTCGTTTTCACCGGCGATCACCGCGATGCGGAACCCTTTTCGGTCGGCATATTTCAACTGCTTGCCCACGGGCTTCGCTTCCGGAAATACCTCCGACGCGATCCCCGCGGCGTGCAGTTCCCGTGAGACCCGCTGATAATCGCCCAGGCGATCCGCTTGAAACTGAGCGATGAAGACTGGGGCCGGCGTCGACACGTTCGTGGGCAACAGCCCCAACTCCTCCTGCGCCGCGAGCAATCGGTCGAGGCCCAGGCTCGCGCCGACACCCGGCAACCGCTGTGTAGTGAACAGTTCCGCCAGGTTGTCGTAGCGGCCTCCGGAACAAACGCTGCCGATACCGGGCAGGTCGTTCAGAAACGTCTCGTAAATCGTGCCGGTGTAGTAGTCGAGCCCGCGGGCGATCGAGACATCGAGGTGGACGCGCTCCGGCGGCAAGCCGGCTCGGGTTGCGACCTCGAACAATTCGCGCAGCCTCGCGACGCCCGCCAGGCCGCGCTCGTTTCCGGACAAGTGCGATTCGAGCGCGGCCAGGACGACATCGGGCGTTCCCGACAACCCCGTGAGCGCGAGGATTTGCTGCGCCTGGTCGTCCGTGGTCCCGACTCGCGACGTCATCTCGGCGATCACAGCGTCGCGCCCGGCCTTTTGCAACTTGTCCAAGGCTCTCAGCACGCCGACGGTTTGTCCGGTGAGACCCAGCTTGTCGAGCAGGCCGTTCAAAACCAACCGGTTGTTCACGCGAATTGTGAACCGCTCGATGCCGATCGCGTCCAGCAGATCGTGAATGACCAGCAGTGTTTCGATGTCGGCCGCGTTGGATTCGGTGCCGATCGTGTCGAAGTCGCACTGCATGAATTCGCGATACCGGCCTTTCTGCGTGTTCTCTCCGCGCCAGACCGTGCCCAGGTGGTACCGCTTGAACGGCGTGCCGATCTCGTTCAGATGCTGCGCTGCGAAGCGGGCGAAGGGGACGGTCAAGTCAAACCGCATCGCCACGTCGCGGTCACCCTGATCGCGAAACCGGAAGAGTTGCTTGTCTGATTCGTCTCCACCCTTGCCCAGCAGGACTTCGCTGTACTCGAGTGCGGGCGTGTCGATCGGGCTGAATCCGTAGCTGCGATACACGCGGCGGGCGACGTCGAGCAGGCGCTCGCGAGCCATCGCCGCGGCGGGCAGGTAGTCACGAAAGCCCTTCAAGGTTTGAGGTTTGATCATCGCAGCAGCAGATTCGAGGTGGGAGACTGATGGTGCGGCTGATGGGCCACGCGGTCACAAATTGACACAGGGTGAGTTCGAGGCGGTTTGCTGGGAATCGCGGGGAGGATGGGCAAGGCGACCGGATCGCGAGTGCGACGCCGCGACTTCTTCGGCGGAAGGACGGCTTCGGCGTACTCTTCGATCTGTTCCGGCGTCTCGAACACCTGGTCGTAAACGAAGCTCGAATCGTATTCACAGTCCTTCGTGCTGTACTCTCGACAGATGGCTGGCCGGTTGTCGTAAATGCCGCAAAGATTGTCCGGTTGGAGGTGCCGACAGTCGTTGTGAACGACCAGATACCAGGTCTTCTTGTCGACGAAGACTGAAATCCGACCGTGCAACATGAACCACCGAATGGTGTCGAAATCCCGCCACGAAGCGGGCGTTTCCATCGGCAGTGCGAAGTAGCGGCAGCAGAGGGCCGAGCAGTAAGTGCAGGGAGCTTCGCCTCGTTTGAGGTCTTTTCGTTTGACAGGAATCGGTGGCATGGCGGCATTGTAGTGGCCGCCTGCGCTGCTGGGTACGGTTCGCCGGGTTCAAGCACGACCGCAGTCCCGAATCGATTGCCCACGCGCGATCGGCGCATCCGTCACGATCCCGACAGGTCGTTCGATCGGGTCAACAATTTGCTTGACCACCGGCAAACAAGCGGCATAAGATTGCCTCGGCCTCAGATCGCCGCGGCGCGACCCCACGCTGCGAGCCGCACTTTCGCTACGATCCGAAATGTCACGTCAGGGCTTGGGACTGGTCCGCGGGCCGGTCGATGAATGAGGACGGTTGGCTCCGTTCGCGGTCAGTCGGGAAACGCAAATGCATATCCTTGGAAAAATCTGTCTCTGGCTCGTGGTCCTCGCCAGTGTCGGCGCTGCGGTGCTCACCACACGATTGCTGGGTACGCGCAACGGCTGGATGGCAATGAATCAAAAACTCGAGGATGAGTACCAAAAGATTGAGGAAGAAATCGCCAAGCGCAAGGCCGAACTGCGGATCAAGAAGGATGACCTGAACCGTTTGATGCTGGACTGGGATCGCGACTGGGACGACGTGGCGACCGAGGTCAATCCGCAGACCGGTGAAATGCGAATCCAGGTGGGGACCGCACGCGGACTGCAGGACAGGCAGGTTGTCTGGACCTTCCAGAAGAATCAGGATGGTTCGTCAATCCTTGCCGGCGAATTCAAGGTGACGACGGCGCGAGACGATCAGTCGATCCTGCAGCCCAACTGGCGACTTCGTCCGGGTGACACACAGGGATGGCAGGCTGGCAACTGGCGCATCCGGTCGATGGTGCCCTCGCACTTTGGTGAACGGATGAACGCCATGGAAGTGGCGCTGCTGATTGCCGATGAGTATCTGGCCGCGAAGAAGGACGACGTGGTCTTACAGACCCGAATGCTCGCCGCGGCCAATGCCGAACTCGACCAGCGGATGAAAGAGATCAACGGCGATCCGCAAAATGAAGGCAAGGAACTGCCGCCGGAGATCATCAATGGCTTCGTGGCGACAATGCTCGACGAGGAGGAGCTCCGCAACGCCGCGCTGGAGGCGGTTGACCGTTTGGTGCACGACCTGAAGCACACAACCGATAGCATTCAGCGGATTCACAAGATCAACCAGCAGCTTGTGAACACCTTGCCGCAGCCCGCGACGCAGCCGAAGGATGTCAGCCGGCGCTAGTCGGCAGCGACGATGCCCGCTCAGTGCGGGTTGTCGCGATGAGGGAGCGAACACCGAATGACCCCGTTTCATTGGGGTGTCACGACCGGGGCTGAGCCGTCGCCATGGGAATTCACGATCGGGATTACTACCGCGACGAACCCGCTCGGTTCGGATGGTTTGGCGGTGATGCGGCAGCCTGCAAGATGCTGATCGCCATCAACGTTGTCGTCTACGTCGCTCAAATCCTGACGAACAACCCCCAGGGTCGGGTGACCTCCGGGATCACGCGTTGGCTCGAATTAACAAACCACGATGTCCTAACCAACTGGCAGGTCTGGCGGCTGCTGACGTATGGCTTTTGCCACAGCATCGACAACGTTTTCCACATCGTGTTCAACATGTGGATGCTGTGGATGTTTGGTTCGGTCCTGGAGGGGACGTACCATGGATCGAGAGAATTCCTTCGATTCTATCTGACCAGCATCGTTGCGTCGGGACTGCTCTCGATGGGCTTGGAATTCGTCATCGGCCAGCCGTCAATCGTCATCGGCGCTTCCGGCGGTGTGCTGGCGACCATGATGTTGCTGGCGCTGTATCAGCCACACTTTCGAATCATGTTGCTCGGAATCTTGCCGGTCGAAATCTGGTGGTGGGTGCTGTTGGATGTCGTGTTCAATCTCCATCCGGTGTTGTTGCAACTCGGCGGCCAGGACATCAGGAGCTCGGTTGCCCATCCCGCGCACCTGGGCGGACTGCTTTACGGTTACCTGTTCAAGCGGTTTGGCTGGCTGACGACCGTGCGGCTGCCGCGAGTTGGCTCGATTTTCAAGTTTCGTTCGCGGCCGAACATCCGCCTGTACGATCCGGCCGACGACGAAGACCTCGATCGCCGCGTGGATGAGGTCCTTGCGAAAATATCCTCCCACGGCGAATCCAGTCTCAACGACAGCGAACGCCAACTGCTCAAGGATGCCAGCCGCCGCTACAAGAATCGGTAACGCGTCCTCCCGACTGCTGAGAGTCACGAACTTCTTGTCGCGAGTCGAAGCATCCGTTAGCATCCACGCATCGAAAGCGATTCAATCGCCCACCAGACGTGGGAGGAAACGCATGCGGCGGGATCGGATGTTGCTCGCGGTGACCGCGGTGGCGTTGAGCGGTCTCGCGCGCGCCGGCCGCGCGGACGAGCGAGTCGATTTCGTCCGCGACATCAAGCCGATTTTGACTCGCCGCTGCACGTCGTGCCACGGCGTGCTGAAACAGACGAACGATCTGCGACTCGATTCGCCCGCGAGCATTCGCCGCGGCGGTTCGGCCGGACCGGCGATCGAACCGGGAAAATCCACCGACAGCCTGCTCGTTGAGGCCATCACCGGCGCGGACGGTGTCGTCAAGATGCCCCCCGAAGGCGATCCGCTCACCGCCGAACAAATTGATCTCATCAAGAAATGGATCGACGGCGGAGCCATCGCGCCGGACGAACCGCCTCCGCCCGACCCAGCCAGGCATTGGGCGTTCCAACTTCCGACGCGACCAGCCGTACCGGCTGCGACCGATCCCGCGTGGAACGGGAACCCGATTGACCGCTTCATCGCCGCCGAACATGCCAAGCGCGGTCTGCGCCCAAGCCCGACGGCATCGAAGGAAGTCCTGCTACGCCGCGTGTACCTCGACCTGATCGGCCTGCCGCCGACTCGTCAGGAAATGCGAGACTTTCTCGCCGACGGCTCGCCCGACGCATACGAAAAAGTCGTGGACCGGCTCCTCGCCAGTCCGCACTACGGCGAGCGTTGGGGTCGGCACTGGATGGATGTCTGGCGTTACAGCGACTGGGACGGCTACGGCGCCGAAGTCCGCGAGAGCCAGCCGTTCGTTTGGCGCTGGCGCGATTGGATCATCGAATCGCTGAACGCCGACAAAGGCTACGATCAGATGGTCATGGAAATGCTCGCCGGCGACGAACTGGCTCCCGACGACCCGGCCACGCTGCGGGCCACGGGTTACATCGTGCGCAACTGGTTCCGATTCAATCGCCACGTCTGGCTCGACAACTCGGTCGAACACACGTCAAAGGCGTTCCTCGGCATCACGATCAACTGTGCCCGCTGCCACGATCACATGTACGACCCGATCCCGCAGCAGGATTACTATCGCTTCCGCGCGTTTTTCGAACCCCACGACATCCGCACCGACCGCGTCCCCGGCCAGCCCGACACGACCAAGGACGGCCTCGTCCGCGTGTTCGACGCGAAGCCAACGGAGCCGACGTTCCTGTTCGTCCGCGGCAACGACAAGCAGCCGGACAAAGAGCACCCGCTGACCGCTGGCGTTCCCGACATTCTGCGTGCCGGTCAACCTGACATTGCCGTGGCGGCGATCAATCTTTCGACCACCGCTTCGTACCCCGGCCTGCGTCAATTCGTGCAAGACGAATCGCTGAAGACCGCACAGGACACCTTCAACAATCTGGCGGCGATGGTGAACGGCTTGAAGACAAAACGCGATGGCATGGACGAAATGAGCAGGGCGAATTTCGCGCTGCTGGAAAAAACGCATGCCCAGGCGCAAGCGTCGCTGGCTGCCGTTCAGGCCCGCATCGCCGCCGACCGGGCGACCTTTTCATCGCCGCCGGCCGACAACGCGAAAGAACTCTCGCTCGCCGCCGGCAAGGCGGAACGCGAGCTGGCTCTGCGAAAGGCGGATCAGGAAGCGCTGTGGGCCGAGCAGGAGTTGTCACGAGCGCGACGCGAACTCGAAGCCCGACCAGATGGCTTCAAACTGAAAGAAGCCGTCGCCGTTGCCGAAAAGAAAGTTGAGGAAACGAAGAAGGCCCTCGATACAGCTCGGGCGGACTTCGACAAGCCGAAGGAAGACTACACGAAGCTGTCGGCCACGTACCCCACGACCAGCACCGGGCGGCGACTCGCTCTCGCCCGCTGGATCGCCTCGAAACAGAACCCGCTGACCGCGCGGGTCGCGATCAACCACCTCTGGCTGCGCCACTTCGGCCAGCCGCTCGTGCCATCGGTCTTCGACTTCGGCATGAATGGCAAGCCGCCCACCCACCCCGCGCTCCTCGATTGGCTGGCGGTTGAATTGACGGATCAGGGCTGGAAGATGAAGCCCATCCACCGGCTGATAGTGCTGTCGCAGGCGTATCAACAAGACTCGGCATTGGATAGTTCGCGATTGCCGATTGCATTCGTGACACGAGCCGCCGGCACCAGTCCCCTTCCTGTGAAGCGTCAATCTCTCGACCCGGACAACATTTTCCTCTGGCGGTTCAACTCGCGGCGCCTGGAAGCCGAAGCGGTACGCGATGCGACGCTGGCGGTGGCGGGGAGCCTCGACCGGACGATGTTCGGTGCGGAACTCGATCAAAACTCAGGCCTGACCGTGCCGCGACGAAGCATCTACTTCCGATCGTCCAAGGAAAAGAAGATGACGTACCTGTCGCTGTTCGACACGGCGAACGTCACCGAGTGCTACCGCCGATCGGAGAGCATCATCCCACAGCAGGCGTTGGCTCAGGCGAACAGCCCGCTGTCGCTGGCGCAGGCCCGTCTGCTGGCGAAGTCGTTGTCCGCAGAGGTTGTCGCTTTGAATTCGGATGCAGACTGGGTGTTTGTCATCGGTGCCTTCGAGTCGATTCTGAATCGAACTCCAACGGATGAAGAGCGCACCACATGCGAGCAATTCCTCGCCGAGCAGTCGCAGCAGTTCGCGGCGAAGCAATCCTTGACCGCGTTCAACTCCGGTACGGCCAACCCGGTCAAGCCATCGGACGACCCGCGGCAGCGGGCGCGCGAAAACCTTGTCCACGTTCTGCTGAATCACAACGATTTCCTGACCATTCGTTGAGGCCGAGCCATGCGTAACCAACAAGTTCCTGCATGTGATTGTCGCCGTCCCAGTCGCCGTGCGTTTCTCTCCGACATCGGCATGGGATTCACCGGGCTGGTGCTCGGTTCGATGCTGCAACGGGACGGCGTCGTCCGGGCGAACGAGGCGAGCCACTGGTTGCCGCCGGATGGGTCGCCGCACGCGACGCCGCAGGCGAAGAGTGTGATCTGGATTTTTCTCACCGGCGGCATGAGTCAGATGGAGAGTTTTGATCCCAAGCCGGCGCTGAACGAGCACGCGGGGAAAACGATCGATGAGTCGCCGTTCAAGTCCACGCTGGAATCGCCGTACCTCAAGAAAAATCTTCGCGAGGTGATCGAGGGGCTGCACAAGGTGCATCCGAAACTGTTCGCGATGCAGGTCGGGCACCGGAAGTTCGGCCAGAGCGGCCTCGACATGAGCGACTGGTGGTCGCACCTCGGCGAGTGGTGCGCGGACGACATCGCCCTCGTGCGGTCGATGTGGACCACGGACAACAACCACGGGGCGCAGCTTCAGTTCCACACGGGGCGGCACTCGCTCGAAGGTCCGTTTCCGACGATCGGATCGTGGGTTCACTACGGCCTCGGGGCGCTGAACGAGAACCTGCCGCAGTTCGTGGTCATGGGGACACCGATCGCCGACTGCTGCGGCGGAGTCGGCGCTCACGGCGCGAACTACCTCGGCCCGGAGCACAACGGCGTGCAACTGGAAGTCAACCCGGCCAATCCGCTGCCGTTCGCTTCGCCGGGGCCGGACGTGTTCCGCGAGGAGCAGCGTCGGGAATTGGACCTGCTCGGCAAGCTCAACCGGTTGGCGGGCGTGGAGTATCCCGACGACCCGGCCCTCGCGGCGCGAATCAAGTCGTACGAGCTGGCGTTTCGGATGCAGACCGAGGTCCCCGACGTCGTCAACTTCGCCACCGAGACCGAAGCCACGCGGACGATGTACGGCCTCGACAACGCCACGACGAAGACATTCGGCGAGCAGTGCCTGGCATCTCGCAAGCTGATCGAAAAGGGGGTGCGGTTCATTCAACTTTTCCACGGCAGCAACGGTGGTGCCGGTGCGTGGGATGCTCACGGTGGATTGAAAGCGGGTCACAGCAAGCTGTGCGATCAAGTGGATCAGCCGATTGCCGCGCTCATCCGCGACCTCAGGCAGCGCGGGTTGCTGGATGAAACGCTGGTCGTGATCGGCACCGAGTTCGGCCGCACGCCGGGAGCACAGGGCAGCGACGGCCGCGATCACCATCCGTACGGATTCTCGATCGCACTGGCCGGCGGCGGCGTGAAGGGTGGCGTGGCGTACGGCAAGACGGACGAAATCGGCTTCCACGCCGTCGAGGATCGTCACTACGTGACTGATCTCCACGCGACGATCATGCACCAGTTGGGACTCGACGCCCACCGCCTCGAAATCCCCGGTCGCAAACGGCTGGAGATCGACTTCGGAACGCCAATGCGCGGCATCCTGTCGTGAGTCCGGTTTGAGATCCTCGGACCGCCTGACACCACACAGACACGGAGGCTACGGGGTGCCTTCCACTCACCTTGCCAGCTGTGCCGCTGTGCCTCCGTCGTTCATCCTGAGTTCGACGGTGCGAAGGTTGGCTTGCGGTTAGACGCCCCCCGGCCGCCAAATCCACGCCACCTTGCGGCATGGCCTTTGCTTTCCTGCGGTATCCGAGTCCGGCTCGGTCGTCCGCAACCGTTGAACGACACGTGGCCAATCACACACACACACACACACACACACACACACACTGTCAGAAACGTCGATTCAGGGGGGCAGCAAACATGCGTGGTGTTCACATTTCAATGACTGGAGTGGCAATCGGCCTCGCGGCCTGTCTAGGTTTGACCGGACTCTTGGTTCAGGTGGCCCGGGGGGACGATAAGCCCAAGCACACGATCGCCGAAGTGATGAAGAAAGCCCACGGCGGCAGCAAGTTGGCGAACAAGGTGGCCGATGGCAAGGCGAGCAAGGAAGACAAGGAGCAACTCCTGGAGTTGTACAAGGCTCTGGCGGAGAACAAGCCCAAAAAAGGGGACGACAAGAGCTGGAAGGAAAAGACAGAAGCCCTCGTCACCGCGGCTCAATCGGCATTGAAGGGGGAGGCCGACGCGGGCGAGAAACTGACCAAAGCCAAGGACTGCAAGACCTGTCACATGGTTCACAAGTAGTTGCTGAAACGGGACAAAGTGTCGTCCGGCGGAGTGGCCGCTGGTCCGGGAAATCGCCTCGCGCGGCAAGTCGCCTCGCGAGGCGTTTCGTTTCCGATCGTGTAAAAACGGGCTGTAACTTCTACCACGCGTGGCCGGACGCCAGCCGGCGCGATCGACAAAACCGGTTCGTCCGCGCCGCGAGGCCGTGGGACCTTGGTGGATGGTTCTCGTCAGACGTCGGCGTTTGACCGGGCGTAAATTGCGACGTAGGTTCGCTGTGCCGGACGACTTCTGCAAGCCGCCGGTTGTCAGTTCAACACCGCGAGCCCACCGTCATGCCTGACCGCCGCCGTTCGCCTCCTGACCGCCGCCGCCCTGTCGATCGCCGACAACAGGATCGCCGCTATCAATCGCGTCAGCCGTCGAGCGGCCGCCTGCGGTTGCTGCGATCCGGACTGAACGATCACGAAGTGCTCGACGGCGAACTGCGGCACGGTTCGAAGACGGGCGTGCCGCTGGAAACCGACCGGCCGCTGACCCTCGGTGAGCGCGTGCTGGTGGAGATTCGCGAACCCGGCCAGCGCTGCTTCAACCTGCCCGCCGAGGTGGTATGGGTTGGGCGAGGTGCGAAGCGGCATCATGTTGTCGGCTGCGAATTGCGCCTCGACATGACACGCAAGCAATTCGCCCGCCTCCGCGACATGGTCTCTGCCCCCGACGTCTGACCGCCGCTCCGTTTCCTCGCGACGCAATCGCGCCTACACTGCCGCCCGGAGGCAGTGCATGCGCGTGTTCGTTTCGGAGTATGTGACCACCTGCGACTGGCCGCAGTCGCACGAGAAAGTCCCGTTGCCAGCCGAACAGAATCAGTTTGCTCGTTCGCCGCATCCCGCGGCATCATTGGTCCACGAAGGCCTGTCAATGCTCGCGGCCATCGTGGTGGACTTGGCCCGCATTCCGGGCGTCGAGATTCACGCAACTCGCAGTTGTCTGTTGGACGGATTTGATCTTGGCACGGCGTGCCGAATTGCCTGTGAACGGTTCGCAGGCGGTGAAATGGTATTCGCTCAGTCGAAGTTCGAGACTGGACAATTATCCGACCACATCGTGTGGCACTCGACGTCTGGCAGCAACTCTGAAAGGGAGATGATTGAGCGGCTTTCAGCGGAGAGCGGCGCGGCCTTGATCATCGCTCCGGAGTTTCGCGGGCTTCTGACCGAACGATGTCGCTGGGTCGAACAACGCAATGCGCGACTTCTAGGACCATCGAGCGCGGCCGTGGAGATTTGTGCGGACAAGTTCGCCCTCTGCCAGCGTCTTCAATTGGCGGGCGTGTCGACGATCGACACGTTCGAGTTCGACGTCGAACAGCCTGCGGCCGACCTGCCGTTTCCGGTCGTGATCAAGCCTCGCGACGGAGCCGGATCGCTGGTGACGTACGTTTTGCTCCACCGCGTGCACCTCGCCTGGCAGCTTCCGAGGCTGCGCGAGGAGTCGCTGCTGCGGAATGCCGTGTGGCAGCCGTTTGTCGCGGGGCGAGCGCTGTCCGTCGGTGTGTTGGTTTCGCCGGAGACCGGTCGGGCCGCCGAAGCGTTGCCGGTGTGCGATCAGATTCTCAGTGGCGACGGCCGGTTGAAATACTTTGGCGGGCGAGTTCCGGCCGACTGCTCCCGCGCGGCCGAAGTCCAGCAGATCGCGCTCGCGGCGTGTGAGCAGGTCCCCGGGCTGCGCGGTTACGTTGGGGTGGACATGCTGCTACCGGACGATCCGCGGTCGCCGCCGCTGGTTGTCGAAATCAACCCGCGCCTGACGACCAGCTACCTCGGCTACCAGTCGCTCTGCCTCGACAACCTCGCCGAGCGGATTCTGTTTCCTGATCGTGACCGCCCGCCACTGCGCTGGCGTGACCGGCAGGTCACATTCGCGCCGCACGGATTCGCCGTGCCGAACATGGATTGAACCCGCACCGTTCGGTCGCCACAATCGCTCGACTTTCGACGCACTTGGCGGAGGGCTGATCCGTGGCCGTGGTGGGACTCGACATTGGCGGAGCGAATTTGAAGGGGGCGACAGCCGGCGGTGCCGCCGTGTCGTTTCCGTTTGAGATCTGGCGCGACCCGGAACGACTCGCCGACGCGCTCGTCGATCTGCTGTCGAAACTTCCCGCCGCCGACACGCTGGCCGTGACGATGACGGCCGAACTCGCCGATTGTTTTCGCACGAAGGCAGAAGGCGTGGATCACGTGCTCGCGGCCGTCGAACGAATCGCCGGTCATCGGCCGGTGCGCGTGTGGACCACCGCTGGCCGATTCGTGTCGCCCGCCGAAGCGCGTCGCGAACCGATGCGGGTCGCCGCCGCCAATTGGCACGCGCTAGCGACGTGGGTGGCTCGAAGATTCCTTCGGCGCGGATGCGGCTTGCTCGTGGACATCGGTTCGACGACGACCGACATCATTTCGCTGTGCGACGGACGCCCGGCTGCCGTCGGGCTGACGGATGGCGATCGGCTGCTGTCGGGCGAACTGGTTTACACCGGTGTCCGGCGGACTCCGCTCTGCGCCGTGCTGCCGGAGGTTCTCTTCCGAGGTCAACCCTGCCCGCTGGCTGCCGAGTTGTTTGCGACGATGCTCGATGTTTTTCTCCTGCTGGAAGACATCGCGGACGCTCCCGACGACTTGCAGACCGCGAACGGCCGGCCGGCAACCCGAATCGAGGCGTGGCACCGGTTGGCTCGGATGCTCTGCCGCGACGCGAACGAGTTCACGGAATCTGACGCGCTCGATGCCGCCCGGCAATTCGCGGCGGCTCAGCAGACGGCGATCGCGACGGCACTTGACCGTGTGCTGTCGCGTCAGAAAGCGGGGGGGGACGTCACCATCCTATCCGGTTCCGGCAGCTTTCTGGCCCGGCGCGTCCTCGCGGCCGAAGGAGGAATGCGAACGGCTCGCATCGTCACGCTTGATGCCGAACTCACACCCGCCGTGGCAGAAGCCGCGTGCGCGTTCGCGGTGGCAAACCTGTTGTCGAATGGCTGAGTTTCTCTGGTGGGCCGGCGCTGCACTGGTCCCACCCTACTTCGACAGTTTCTGGGCGAACATCCATTCCAGCAGCTTCGGGTCGGCGTAGGCCGGGTCCCAACTGTTGTGGCCGACGCCGGGGAACTCGGTGTACTTCGGCTTGCCGCCGGCTCTTTCGATGGCGGCGATCATGTTGCGCGAGCGTTCGGGTTTGACAGCGGTGTCCTTGTCGCCGTGGAAGACCCACAGCGGGAGTTTGGTCAGTCGCCCGGCGCACTTTTCGTCGCCGCCGCCGCAGATCGGGACTGCGGCCGCGAATTTTTCGGGGTAGCGGCAGGCGAGATCCCACGTGCCGTAACCGCCCATCGAAAGGCCGGAAACGTACAGCCGCCGATCGTCCACGCGGAACTCCTTCTGCAAGCCGGCGAGCGCTCCGAGCACGAACTGCATCGTTTCGCCCGGCTCCGGCGGCAGGTCATGCTTGTCCGCCGACCAGTCCACTTCGGCCCATTTCTTCCCCGTCGGACACTGCGGGGCGATCACGAAGCACGGGTACTTTTCGCGGTTCTCCGGCTCCAGAAATTTTTTCGTGCAGTGCCGGAGCTGCGCGGCATTGTCATCGCCGCGCTCGCCCGCTCCGTGAAGGAACAGGACCAGCGGGTATTTTTCGCTCCCCTTCGCGTCGTATCCCTTGGGCTGGAGCAACCGGTAGTTGAGCTTCTTCCCGTCGGCATCCTTGTAGACGCGGGCTTCGTAGTCGTCGGCAGAATTGGTTGCGGGTGCCGCAGCGGAAACAAACGCGAGGCACATCAGAAGGCGTCGGGTCACAGTGCTTCCTCCAAGAAAAGTGCATTGAGTGGCGAGCGTTGTCGCTCAAGGAATGAGACTCAGACAGTACCAAGTGACAAACGCAGCAACGATTCCTGCGAAAAGCAACGAGGCGAGGTACAGGACTCGTTCCAATGGTCGCTTCGTTGGAGCAGAGTCCACTCGAATCCAAATCGCCCAGAGGATGACGACGACCGTGAGGATGATCATCAATTCCGAGTTCGAGGGGGTGCCAATCATGGGATAGGTCACCCGTACATCTCGTTGGCCTCCGTGTACCCGATCAGCTTCGCCCGGATCGTGCCGTCCTTCAGTTTTTCACCGTTCGGGTCGAGGTACACCCGACCAGTCGGCAGCTTCGAGCCGGGGCGGATGTTGTCCACGTGGATGTTGAAAATGAACGCGGTCTCGGACAGCGCCTCGAACCAGTGGATGTTGTCCTTGTCGTCCGAGATTGTCGAGCAACCGCCGACGCCGAACTTCTTGTCGATCGTCGGCTTGATGATCAGGTGCTCCTTCTCATCCTGCAACCGATCGTAGTGCCGGCCGTGGAAATCTCCCTTCAGGATCAGGAACGCGGTCGCCATGTTGTTGTGCCCGTGCGGCACGACCGACCGGCCTTTCTTGAGCGCGAAGACCTGGTGCCCGAACACAAACTCCTTCGGCAGCCCTTCGACCTGCGGAAACTTGATCCGCAAGCTGCGCGCCCCGTTGTCCACGAGCTGCGCGCTGCCGATGAGCTTCTCGAAATCCACAAACTTGAGCAGGTCCGGCAGGTCCACCCTGGCGTACAGCTCTTCGATTTTCTTCTGCCACTCGATTTGAGAAATCTTCTGCCCCTTCACGTCGCGGCCGAGCGTGTCCACATCGGCCAGCCACTTGACCGCCAGCGGACGGATTTCGTCGGCGAAGGCATCGTAGCGCCCGAGCGTTTCCAGCAGCGAAGCGGTCAGCAGCGACGCGAGCGATTGGGCGGTGAATTCACGCCGCGTAAGTTGTTCGAACATGGCGACTCCTTCGGGAAAGGAAAGGGCGAAGCGAGCGACTGTGTCAGTTCCGTGGACGGATTCTACCCGACTCGGACTCGGATCGTCGAGTGGCGCGTGTCACAGCCTTCGGCGTCTGACGATTTGCCGCAGGGCACGCAGAGTTCGCAGAGACAGACTTCTCAGTGTCCTCCGCGACCTCTGCGGTTAGACTTTCGCGCGACCACGGGGGCGTTTCGGTCAACCGTGCGCAGCCGGCTCCACTTCGATGGCGGAACTATCGAACACCACGTCGATCAGCGTCGTCACACCGGCGCGTGTCTTGGCGTTGTGGCCCTTGCGAAAATGCACGCGCCAGAGCAGTTTGCCGGCGAGGTCGCTCGCGCCTTCGGCGGTCGTCGGGATGTACGTTTCGACGGCCTGATTCGGGCCCAGGTTTTGATCGAGGTTCTGTGCCTTGGGTTCAAGGCCGCTGTTCGGAGGCTGGTCGTAAACGTACACGAGTGGCGGCGACACTTCCTTTTGCTTGCCGCGCGGGCAGACGAAATTGAAAGTCATGAAACGGCCCGGCGTGCGCTTGTCGGCTCGGCGGTAGAAAACGAGCTGCCGGTCGAGCGGCACCACATCGTCGGTCGGCGACACGTTTTCGAATTTCAACCACAGCTTGAGAACCGTGCCGGGGGGCTTGTGGTCTTCGAGACCGAACGGGCCGCGAGTTTCGAGTTCGAGCGGACCGCGAGTGACGCGCAGCGGCGTGACCCTCACGTATCCGAACACCTTCGATTCGCCCAGTGCCAGCGTGTGCCCGGGGGCGACGGTGGCTCGCGGCGCGGGAATGCGAACAGTGCCCGTTCCGAGCGGCGACAGATCAGGCAGACTTTCCAAGGCATGTCCGCGCCAGAGCAGGAACAACAGGTAGGCGGCCAGCAGCGTAACGAGACCCGCGTACGCGAGCGTCATCACGAACGCCGATCTCGACACGCCCGCGGGACGCGACATTGCGGTCGAGGTCGCGAACGGCGGCAATTCAACCGCTGGTGCATCGCTCGGCGCGATGTCGCTTGCGAGTTGCGACCGATCGGAGGGTGGCGGAGCGAGGGCATCGGAGACCGCGACCGTTGGAAGGTCGGTCGAGACCGCATCCGTTGCGGGAGCCAGTGGCGGTGCGACGGTCTGCGATTCGACGGCAGCCGACGCCAAGCCGACGCCGGAGGCCGAACCGGTTTCAGCGACGAACAGATTGGGCACGTCCGTCGGCGTCGAGGCCGAAGCGCCCACGACCCAGGACAAACCGGGAGTTGACGCCGATGCCGGGTTGTTCGGTGCCGCGGAGACGAGTACGCCGCTCGATTCGGTTGGTCCAACCACCGGTGTGTCGGACGGCGAAGTCACCGGTGGGGATGGCCGGGCCGCTTCATTTGGTGTCGGGGCCAATTCGCTGCCAAGGCTCGGCTCCACGATTTTTGGCGCGGCAGCAACGGCTGGTTCGACGGACACGGGCGCCTCGGTCGCTGCCGTCAGTTTATCCACGGCTGGCGGAGTCGTCGCGCCGGCGGCGATGGCAACGGGCTCCAAAGGAGTTGGACTGCCCGGTGGCGGTGTGATCGACAGCGAACCGGCCGCGACTGGAGCCGGGATCGGAACCTCGGACAGCACGTTCGACGACGGAAGCGAAGTGGGAATCGGCGGCGAGACAGCGGGCGTTTCAGCGGCCGGCGTCTGCAGGTGAATGCCGCAGTGCGGGCACGCGACAATCGATCCCGGCACCGCGGCGATGAACTGTCCCTGACAATTGCCGCACGTCAACTCCATCGATGGACTCCACTCGTGTTCGTGACACAAGCGGCTCGCTTGTGCATGTAGGATGGCCGCCCTCGGCCGTCTACATCGGTGACTGAATTAACTCCCGCGAATTCGGACGGCCGAGGGCGCCCATCCTACGGCGACGGCCGCGGGCACTGCATGATTGATCGCCAGTCTATTTTGAGGAACCAGTCGAGGCGAAGCAAGTCAGCAGCGGAGGTGTGAGGGATGACGCCAAGGAGCGGCACCGGGAGCCGCCGCGCGAGTTCCTGCGGGTTCGTCATCGCCGCGAGGTCCGGTTCAACGGGCGAGGCTTGGCTGAGGACGATTCCCGCCACCAGCAGATCGCGTCGCAAGGCCGCCTCGACCGTGAGCAGCGTGTGGTTGATGGTGCCCAAGCCAAGGCGACCGACGACGAGCAGCGGCAGGCCAGCCAGCGCAGCGAAGTCGGCGACGGTGAGCGCTTCGGACAGCGGAGACAACAGCCCGCCGACGCCTTCGACGACTACGGCATTGACTTGATCGAACCACCAGCGGAGACCGTCGATCAGGAGCGCGTCGTCCACCGTTCGATCTTCCAGCCGCGCCGCAACCGGCGGAGCCAGCGGGGCCACGAAGCATTGCGGGCAAACGCGAGCGGCTGGAAACGAATCGCCCACGGCTGCCGAGAGGTCGCGCACGTCAGTCCAGACGGGACCGGCGGATGTCGATTCCACGCCGCTCGCGGCCGGCTTGTAAACGCCCACGCGCACACCGAGGTCTCGGAGCCGCCGCGCGATCGCCACGGAAACGAAAGTCTTGCCGACTCCCGTGTCGGTGCCGACGACGATCAACCCGACGCTGGGCATGGCGTGTCGTCCTACCACCGTAGCAGAGCGGTGCCCCAGGACAAGCCGGCACCGAAACCACTCAGCAGGAGCGTGTCACCGCGGTTGATTTTTCCCGCCTGATACGCTTCGTCGAGCGCCAGCGGAATCGACGCGGCGGACGTGTTACCATACCGTTGCAGGTTGTTGAACACCTTCTCGTCAGGCACGCCAAGTTGTTCCATTGCCGACAGGATGATCCGGATGTTCGCCTGATGCAAAACGAACAGCGAGACGTCGTGGATACTCATGCCGCTCTTGCCAAGCACGAGTTCGATGGTGTCCGTCAGCAGGTGGACGGCCCATTTGAAGACGTTGCGGCCGTCCATCTGGAGATAGTGCAGGCCGGCGTCGAGGTCGGCGTGGGTCGCGGGCCGCTTGGTGCCGCCCGAGGGACGGTTGAGCAACGGACCGCCGCTCCCGTCGGCTCCCATTTGGTAGCAGATCAACCCCTGATGCGGATCTCCGGGCGCCAGCAGCACGGCGCCGGCTCCGTCGCCAAACAGCGGGTACGTTTTCTGATCGTTCGGGTTGGTGATGCGGCTGTTGCAGTCGCCGCCGATCACGAGCGCCATCCGGCTGTTTCCCGTGGCGACATACTGAGCCGCCGTGACGAGGGCGTACACGAAGCCCGCGCACGCGGATTGAACTTCGATGGCGGGCGCGTCGAGTCCCAATTTGTCCTGCACCAGACACGCCGTGGACGGACAGGTGAAGTCGGGAGTGAACGTGCCGACCACCACGAGGTCCACCTGTTCGGGATCGACTCGCGCGGCCCGCATGGCTCGGCGTCCCGCTTCGACGCACAAGTCGCTCGTCGCCTGCTCCGCCGGCGCGTGATGTCGCGTGACGATGCCGGTCCGCTGGACAATCCACTCCGAATCGAATCCATATCGAGATTTCAATTCATCGTTCGTGACGACATGCTCGGGAACGTACGCTCCGGTGGACAACACCTGCACGCCCAACAGTGTGCGCGTGCGCTGGCTGAACCGGCGGGCTCCAGCCTGAGTGGCCGGACGGTCCTTGGCTTTATCCCGCGAATCCACGGAAGACGGCGTTTCCACGGAGATCGAAGTGCTCAGAGATTCTGCGACAGCAGCGACGACATTCACGACCGGCATCCTAACCAACATCCGAAGGCGATCTGTCGAGGCTCGCGCCTCACGAATCCAGATTCCCTCCCACTCCGAGAACCGGCGTGACCCACACTGCCGATTTCCGGAAGATCGCCCAGCCTGATAGCCGCGCGAAGTATAACGGCGACGGAGGATTGCGACCAGCGTGAATCCTGAGAGATTCTTTTTGGGCTGTAAGATGACCGGCTTCGCCCGTCTTCTCTTGTCCGCTCGGCAAAGCCGGGAAGATGGACGGCCGAGGGCGGCCATCCTACGAGGTTGCTCGGGGGGAGCGTTATCAGCCCCAAAACCGCTCGCCGTGCCAGTTCATTTCCGGCTGGGTTTCGACTTCGATGTCGCCTTGGACTTCGGTCTGGCAGGCCAACCGCATTTCGTTTTCGTGACCGATGTACATGAATGACGGCTTGAGACGAGCCATTTCCAGCAGACCCATCTCGCCGCAATTCTCCATGCCTTTCGTCACCAGCACGGCACACTTGCCACATTGCGCGAGGCCATGACAGTTCAGGATTCGATGGATGCCGGGGTAGAGTTGGATTCCCTCGGCAATGGCCGTTTGGCGCAAGTTGGCTCCGGCGGAAACCTCGATCGTTTTCTTTTCCTTGATGAACTTGATGGTCGGCATGTGGCGAGTGGTCGTGCGGCGGAAGCGGGCTGTCGTCGAGATCAAACTTCGGCGGGCATGATAGACGGTGCGGGAGGCGTTTTCCAGCAGGTCGAACGTCTCACGCTTGCGGTTCGCAGGCGGGTCGGCTTGAATGCCCGCGACCCGTCGTTGTCAGCAGATAGTTACGGGACAGTTGGCCACGAACATCGATTGGGAAAGGAATTTGGATGCAACTTCACCTCGACGGAACACCCTGGACCGCGGCGGAAGGAGATTGGTTGATCGTTGGAGCCACCGAAGGATTCAATGTGGCAGGGTCGCTGGCCGCGCTCGACGCCGCGCTCGGCGGTTCCATCAGCCGTCTGCGCGAGCAGCAGGACTTCACGGGCAAGCTCGCGGAAGTCGTCCCGCTGCGAGGCGTCATGGGGATCAAGGCTCAGCGAGTGTTGCTCGTCGGGCTGGGAGCTACCGACAAGCTCGACGCGGCGGCTTTGCACAGAGCGCTCGTCACGGCCGCGCGGCATGTCTCAACGAAGGCGACCAAGCGCGTTGCCGTCGCTGTGCCCGAGCAGGGAGCCGATGCGAGCACGCTCGGTCGACGAGTCGAATCAACCGCCGCGGCGATGCTCGTCGGTTGCATCGGGCAGGACCTCTACCGCACCGAACGCAAGCGGTTTCCATTCGAGAAGGTGCACCTGCTCGTTTCGGCCGGGAGCGACGTGGCCAAACTGCGCGCGTCGCTCAACGACGGCCAGATCGTCGGCGAAGCGATCAACCTCACGCGCGAGCTGGTCAATCGCCCGCCGATGGAAATTTTCCCCGCCAGCTTCGCCGAACGAGCCGAACAGATCGCGAAGGAGGTCGGGCTGAATTGCGACGTGCTCGACGAACCGGCTCTGGTCGCGGAGAAGATGGGCTCGCTGCTGGCCGTCGCCGCGGGAAGCGATCAGCCGCCGCGGCTGGTCGTGCTGGAACACAACGCCGCGCCCGCGGGGTCGCCCGTGCTGGCCCTCGTCGGCAAGGGAGTCACGTTCGACAGCGGCGGCCTGTCGATCAAATCGACCGAAAACATGCTGACCATGAAGTGCGACATGGCCGGTGCCGCGACCGTGCTGGCGACGATGTCCGCGATCGCTCGGTTGAAGTTTCCCATCCACGTCATCGGCCTGATGGGGCTGGTCGAAAACATGACCGGCGGCAAAGCGATGAAGCTCGGTGACATCCTCACGTCTCGCGCGGGTGTGACGATCGAGGTCCTCAACACCGATGCCGAAGGCCGCCTCGTGCTGGCGGACGTGCTCGACTACGCCCTCACGCGCGGAGCCGACCAGATCATCGATCTCGCGACACTCACGGGCGCGTGCGTTGTGGCCTTGGGCGAAGAAGTGGTGGGGGCGATGAGCAACAGCCAGCCGTGGTGCGAGAAAGTGCTGGCGGCAGCTCGCGCCGCGGGCGAGGACATGTGGCAACTCCCGATGTTCGACCACTACAACGACCTGATCAAGGGGGATGTCGGCGACGTCAAAAACACCGGCGGCCGCTGGGGCGGGGCGATCACCGCCGCGAAGTTCCTCGAAAAGTTCGTGAAGGACAAACCTTGGGTCCACCTCGACATCGCCGGCCCCGCGTTCGCGTCCAGCGACAAGCCGCACCGCGAAGCCGGAGCCACCGGCTGCATGGTGCGGACTTTGATCGAACTCGTGCGCCGCGGAGCGTGACCTCCCTAGTCTTCTGGAATCCAAGCTCCCGCTTGGAATCCCGCCTTCGCGAAGCCCTGCTTCGCAATCGGGAAGCAGAGCTTCCGGCAGAGCGTTCACAAAGCCGGAGCTTGGGAACAAGGTGAAAAGGCTTCTATGTGAGGTGTGCATGCGGTTGTGGACGTTACATCCGAAGTACCTCGACCCGCAGGGGTTGGTCGCTCTCTGGCGTGAAGCTCTGCTGGCCCAGAAAGTCTTTCGCGGACTGACTCGCGGCTACCAGACACATCCACAACTCAAACGGTTTCGCGACCGCCCCAATCCCGTAGCGTGCATTGCCACGTTCCTCGAATCCGTTCAGGCCGAAGCCACAGAGCGCGGTTATCGATTCGATGCGTCGAAAATCGCACGCAGTCGAACATCGCGTCGCCTCGTCGAGACCGAGGGGCAATTGCTGTACGAATGGGAGCACCTCAAACGCAAGCTGAAGCTCCGGCATCCCGCGCGGTTCGCCGAGGTCTCCCGCGTTCGGCGACCCGAGCCGCACCCGCTGTTTCGGATCGTCGCGGGCGAGGTGCGGGGGTGGGAACGTGTGCGTGATCGGGAGACCTGATCGAGCGAAACCGCCGACGGCTCGCACAAGTCGCTCGCGGCAAACCGGACGGGTTGATAGGCTGAGGCTGGAGTTTTTTCGATGCCCGATTCGTTGGACGTGACCGTTGCCCGCAACTTCGCGATCGCGCTCCTGATCGGAGCACTGGTTGGAATTGAACGCGAAATGAAGAAGGCTCGCGACGCGGACATCGGCATTGGGGGCATCCGCGCGTTCATCCTGTTCGCACAGGCGGGAGCGGTGTCGGCCTGGCTGTCGCAACAGATGAACAGCCCGTGGATTTTCGTGGCGACGGTGGCCGGCGTCGCACTCACGGTGCTGGCGGGATACGTCAACGAATCGAAGACGCATCCGACGTCGATCGGGCTCACGACCGAAGTGGCGGCGATCGTGGTGTGCCTGCCGGGGGGCGCGGCGGCGGTTGGGCACGCGGAGATCGGCGTTGGGTTGGCGATCGTGACATCGGCGGTCCTCGCGTTCAAGCAGCCGCTGCACGGTCTGGTGGAAAAACTCGGGACCGAAGACATCTACGCCGGCCTCAAGCTGCTGATCGCCACGTTTATCGTGCTGCCGATTCTCCCTGACCGCACGATCGATCCGTGGGACGCGATCAACCCGTACAAACTGTGGTGGATGGTGATACTGATCTCCAGCCTGTCGCTCGTCGGGTATGTGGCCGTTCGCTGGCTGGGGATGGAGCGCGGCACCGCGCTCACCGGGTTGACCGGAGGTCTCGTGTCATCCACCGCGGTGTCGCTGACGTTTTCGCGACGAAGCCGCGATGAATCGTCCGTGCCCGCGATCGACAACGCGCTGGCGTGCGGCATTCTGCTGGCGTGGGTGGTGATGTTCGGGCGAGTCATCGCCGAGGTCGCGGTCGTGTTTCCCACGCTGCTGGGCAAGCTGGCCATTCCGGTCGCCGCGATGGCGGCCACGTCGCTTCTGCTGGCAGGTCTGTTCTTTCGCCGCACGCGCCAGCGAGCCAAACGGGACGACGACGTGTCGCAGCAACTGCCGCTCACGAATCCGTTCAGCCTGCGGGCGGCTTCGCAGTTCGCGCTGTTCTTCAGTGCGGTCACGTTCGTCGTGCAACTCACCAAAACGCACTTCCCCGGCGAAGGCTTGTACGTCGTCTCCTTTCCGGCTGGCCTGACGGACGTGGATGCGGTGACGCTGTCGATGGCGGATTACGCTCGGAGCGGCGGCGCCGCGTCGCTGTTTCTGATCTGACTTGCGGGTCGCTCCCGCACATGTGCGATTCCCGCACAGGCGCACACCATCCGCGCACCTGTCACGGCGTGCGCCTGCCGTGGGAGGTTTAGGCTCCTGCCAAGCTGATTTCTTCGAGGATTTAC
>Ga0233424_10000952_pt1 | contig 29886 bp, 28 predicted proteins | sample Watercolumn_Towu_FD_181011 | JGI IMG/M metagenome (GOLD analysis project Ga0233424, IMG submission 181011) | Freshwater microbial communities from Lake Towuti, South Sulawesi, Indonesia - Watercolumn_Towuti2014_125_MG | ecosystem: Environmental > Aquatic > Freshwater > Lake | place: Indonesia... | reverse complement strand
GGGAGATGGCCTACGTCGCCGAGCACATGGAGCCGCCGCTCATCGCGCGACTCTTCGTGCAGTCCGGCGGGGGAGCATTCGCCGCGAGCCTCGCCGAAGGTTTTCACGCTGGCGGCACGCGCGCAGCGCTGCACGCGGTGCAGGCGGAGGGTTGCGCGCCGCTCGCGCGCGCATGGCAGGCGAGCGCGAAGTACTCGACCGTGCTCGACGCAGCCGTGCACTGGAGCGAATGCATGGTGCCGTGGCCCGACGTGCCGCACTCGTTCGCCGACGGCATCCTCGACGACGAGACCTACGACTGGGTGCCGGTGTGCCGGGCGATGCGCGCCAGCGGCGGGACTCCGGTCGTGGCGACCGAGCACCACGTGCACGAGGCGTACGAACTCGCGCATCGCACCACCGACATCGACGTGAGTCCGACGGGTGCCGCAGGGCTCGCTGGTCTCATCGCCGCACGCGCGTCGGTGGCGAGCGACGAGCGGGTGGCGGTGGTGTTCAGTGGCATCCGTCGCGACACGCCCAAGCCTGCGTGAGCGGTTCGTCGGGCCGCAAACCGTTAGCCTTGCGCGCATGACCTCACCCATCGTCCCCTCCAACGCGCCGCTTGCCACTGCACCAGTCGCACCGATCGCACCGATGGCGCTCGACGGCGGAATGGACGCGCGCTCCGACATCTTCAACCGTCTGCTGAAAAACCGCGTGGTGATGCTCGGCAGCGAGGTCGACGACGCGGCCGCCAACCAGATTTGTGCGCAGTTGCTCTTCCTCGAAGGCGAAGACCCCAAGAGCGACGTGTGGCTCTACGTCAATTCGCCCGGCGGCTCAATAACCGCCGGCATGGCCATCTACGACACGATGCAGTTCATCTCGTGCGACGTCGCCACGGTGTGCGTCGGGCTCGCGGCATCGATGGGACAATTCCTTCTCACGGCCGGCACGAAAGGCAAGCGCTACTCGCTGCCCAACGCGCGCATCATGATGCACCAGCCGCTCGCCGGATTGCGCGGCCAGGCCGCCGACATCGCCATCCAGGCCGAGCAACTCGCATTCACCAAGCGGCGGATGTCGGAGCTCACGTCGTTCCACTCCGGCAAACCGATCGTAGAAATCCAGCGCGACTCCGAGCGCGACCGCTGGTTCACCGCCGAGCAGGCCAAGGAATACGGTCTCGTCGACAAGGTGATCGTGAAGCGCGGAGAAATCCGCTAGTTGCTGCGCCGACGACGATCGGTCGGCGATGCTCCAGTCGTGACTACTCGCCGCCGCTCGGCACGTCGACGCTGAGCCCGGTCGACAAATCCAGCCCGCAGGTTGCCGCCGCGTAGACGCCGGCTTCCTCTGCGGCGAGCTCGGCTTTGTACGCGAGGTCGGCCACTTTCTGCACGCTCGCTTCGTCGTCGGCGCGCACCTGCGCCGCGGCCACGAACAAGTCGCGCAGCGTGATGAAGTCGTCTTCGATCGCGAGCGGCGCCACCTCGGCGAGCCGCGTGTAGTGCTCGACGAGTCGCTCGACGGCTGCGTTGTCGGCGGGCGGCTCAACGATCTCGTCGATGCGGTCGGCGAGCACGCGGCAGAAGTTGGTTGCGGTGCGCGGCGTCTCGGCGCACGCCGACGATGCCACGGCGAGCAGCACGGCAGCGGCGAGCGGCACGAGGCGCTTGCGTGCGGGGAAAGAACTTGCGCCGAACCGACCCGTCTCGTGCACACACCTGCGCGGAAGTCTCATCGTCGTCCAAGTCTCACAGGTGACGGCCTCGAAATGCAGGATTCGTCGGAGGTGTCGGATGTTCGCGTCGGTTCGATCGACCACGCTGTTGGGTGTCGTCGGTCGCGCGGTCGACGTGGAAGTGCACGTCGGTGTCGGGCTGCCCGGGTTCACCATCGTCGGACAACCCGACGAAGTGTGTCGCGAGAGCCGCGACCGCGTGCGCGCCGCGTTTCTCTCGCGCGGGTTCGCGTGGCCCAATCGCCGCATCACGGTGAATCTCGCGCCGAGCGGCGAGCGCAAGGGCGGTTCGGGTCTCGACTTGGCCATCGCCGTGGCGGTGCTCGTGGCCGACGAGCAGTTGCCCGAATCTCTCGTGCATTCCCACGCGTTCGTCGCCGAACTCGGTCTCGACGGTTCGCTGCGCGGCGTCGTCGGTGCGGCACCGCTCGTGTCGGCGGTGCGCGACCGTCGAGTGGTGGTGGCCGGGGCCAACGTTGCGGCAGCGCGCGCGGCCGGAGCGCGCGACGTGGTCGCCGCCAGCGATCTTGCGCACGCGATCGCTTGCCTGCGCGGCGATGCGGATTGGCTCGAGCACCGCGACGACGACGTACCTGCGCCGACCGCAGTGGTTCCCGACCTCGCCGACGTGCGCGGCCAGCCCGTCGCGCGACTCGCGCTCGAGGTGGCGGCCGCCGGCGGGCATCACTTGCTGCTCGTTGGCCCGCCCGGGGCGGGCAAGTCGATGCTGGCGCGCCGACTGCCGGGCATTCTTCCGTCGCTCACCGAAGAACAGGCGATGTCGTGCACGATGGTGCACTCGGCTGCGCACGTGCCGATGCCCGCCGGCGGACGAGTCTCGACTCCGCCGTTTCGCTCGCCGCACCATTCCATATCTCTCGTCGGATTGATCGGCGGCGGCACCGCGGCGATGCGCCCGGGCGAAATCTCGCTCGCCAGCGACGGCGTGTTGTTCTTGGACGAACTCGGCGAGTTCGCACCGAGCGTGCTCGACGCGCTGCGCCAGCCGCTCGAAGACGGCGTGGTGCACGTGTCGCGCGCCCGCACGACGCTCACGCTCCCGGCGCGATTCCTTCTGGTGGCAGCGGCCAACCCCTGCCCGTGCGGTGCGGGCACGCCGGGTGTCTGCGTGTGCGACGACGCGGCCCGGGCGCGGTATCTGCGGCGGTTCTCCGGACCGTTGCTCGACCGGTTCGACCTGCGCGTCAACGTCGGGCTGCCGGCAGTGCACGATCTGGTCGACGGCACCAACGGCGAGACGTCGTCGCAAGTCGCGCGGCGAGTGCGCAGCGTGCGCGACCACTCGGCGCAACGCAATGTGGATGCGACTAGCACGCACGGGTCGCGGCCGTCGCTGAACGCGACCATCGCCGTCGACGATCTCGATCGCGTGGCGCCGTTGTACCCGGCTGCTCGTGCGGTGTTGCGCCGCGAACTCGAAGTCGGCCGGCTGAGCGGCAGGGGACTGCACCGCGTGCGCCGCGTGGCGCGCACCATCGCCGACCTCGACGGCATGCCCGACGTGGTTGGCGAGCAGCACGTGGCGACCGCGCTCGCCATGCGCACGGGTCTTGCGGTGTTGACCGGCGGCGCACGATGAGCGACACGGCGAATGACACGGCGAACGACCAGCGCATCACCGCCGCTGCCATCGCCGCGCTGCCGGGCATCGGCCCGCAGCGACTGCGCACGCTGCTCTCCACGCTCGGCGTGCACGATGCGTGGCACACGTTGCGCGGCGATCTCGCACCGCACGGCCACATCGCGGCGATGCTCGCCCACAATCATCTCGGGCGCTCGCTGCGCCGCCACGCCACCGACCAACTGCTCGAACGCACCGCAGCCGCACTCGCCGATCATGCGATGCGGGTGGTCTTGCGCGACGACCCTGAATATCCAGCGTCGTTGCGCGGCGACTTCGCCGCACCAGCGGTGCTCTTTGCAATCGGCGACATGTCGGCGTTTACCAAGCGGCGTGTCGGGGTCATCGGCACGCGCGCCGCGAGCGCGGCGGGTCGCCATTTTGCCAGGCGGATGTCGCGCGAACTCGCGCGCAGCGGCGTGGCGGTGGTGTCGGGGCTCGCGCGCGGCATCGACGCGGCGGCGCACCGCGGTGCGCTCGACGACGAGGACGAATCGACTGCCCCGCCCATCGCGGTGGTCGCGTCGGGGCTCGACATCGTGTATCCGCGCGAGAACGCCGGATTGTGGGATGCCGTGGCGCGCCGCGGTGTGATCGTGTCGGAGTCTCCGCCGGGCTGCGCGCCCGACGCATTCCGCTTTCCACTGCGCAACCGCATACTCGCCGCGGTGAGCGAACTGCTCGTGGTCGTCGAGTCGCGCGCATCGGGAGGGTCGATGATCACCGTCGACGAAGCCGCCAAGCGCGGCATCACCGTGATGGCCGTGCCCGGCTCGCCGCACAGCGAGTCGAGCGCCGGCACCAACGCGCTCATCGCCGACGGTGCGACCACGGTGTGCCACGCCGACGACGTGGTGATCGCACTCGGCCTCGACCATCGGCGCGTGTCGGCATCGAGCGACGCGCGTGCGCGACCGTCGTCGGCCGATCGCGTGGTGCTCGATGCACTCGCTCGCGCACCCGCCACGCTCGAGCAGCTCGTCGCCGTGCTCGACCTGCCGGTGCAAGAAGTCGCATTGCGCCTCGGACACCTCGAGGTGCAGGGTTGGGCGGTGTCAAACGGCGGCTGGTGGGAAGCGCTGCTCGCATCGTGAGGGTCGTGTCGTGAGGGTCGCGCGATGACGGTCGTGTCGCGTCGCGTCGGCGGCAGTGCCGTTGCGAACTACCGTCGTGGAGGTGACGAGCGACCGCTGGAACGTGTCGGGCTTCGTCACCTCGCTGACCGCGTCGTCGGCCAACACGGTGAGCGCCTACGAGCGCGACGTGCGCATCTTCGTCGACTGGATGTCGCGCCACAAAGTCGCGACGCCCGCGCACGTGACCAAGGCCCACATCCGCTCGTACATCGCCTTTCTGACCACCGGCAAGATGGCGCGGCGCACCATCGCGCGCAAGAAGGCGTCGCTCGCGCGCTACTTCGGTTGGCTGGCGCGCAACAAGAAGATCAAGGTCGACCCGACACTCGGGGTGAAGACGCCCGCCGACAAGGGTCGTCTGCCCAAGGTGCTCACCGCCGAGCAGCTGCGCGCGTTGCTCGAGGGGCGACCGCGCGAGCATCCGCGCTGGCGGCACTTGCGCGACGACGCCGTGGCGGAACTGTTGTACGGCAGCGGGTTGCGCGTCAGCGAGTTGTGCTCGCTCGACATCGACTCGATCGATGCCCGCCGTGGCGTCGTGCGGGTGATGGGCAAGGGCGACAAAGAACGCCAGGTGCCCGTCAGCGCGCCGTCGCTCGAGGCGGTGCGCGCGTGGATGCCGTTGCGCAGCCACGTGGTCGACGGCCCGGACGACGACACCGCGCGCAACAACACCGCGCGCAACAACACGGCACGCATCGACGAGCTCGCGCTGTTCCTCAACCAGCGCGGCAAACGTCTTTCGCCGCGCGACGTGCGCCGCATCATCGACGACCGCGCGCTGTCGCCCACGCATCCGCACGCGTTGCGCCACACCTTCGCCACGCATTTGCTCGACAACGGGGCCGACCTGCGCACGGTGCAAGAGTTGCTCGGGCACTCCGACGTGGCGACCACGCAGCGCTACACGCACGTGAGCAAAGAACGACTGAAGACGGCGTACGGGGCGTCGCATCCGCGCGCATGAACCCGCGGCCCGAACGACTCACGCTCGACGAAGCGTGGAAACGCTGGCACGCATCGCGCGACACGACTTCGCGTGACACGGCTTCGCGCGACTGGCTCGTGGTGCACTACGCGTCACTCGTGAAGTTCGTCGCCGGACGACTTTCTGCCGGCCTGCCCAAGCGTGTCGACACGAATGACCTGGTCAGCGCCGGCGTCATCGGGCTCGTGCATGCCGTCGACAAGTTCTCCCCGAGCGAGGGCGTCAAGTTCGAGTCGTACGCCGTGCCGCGCATCCGCGGCGCGATCTTGGACAGCCTGCGCGCGCTCGACTGGGTGCCGCGCTCGGTGCGCGCGCGATCGCGACAGATCGAGTCGGCGATCAGCGACTTGCAGAACGAACTCGGTCGCGTGGCCACCGATGCCGAGATCGCCGCGCGGCTCGCGATCGGTGTCGAGGAACTCAACGAGTGGCTCTCCGACGTCGCGTCGAGCGCGATCGGTCCGCTCGATCACGTGGCGCTCGACTCGCGCGCCGCGCCGGAGTCGAGCGACTTCCACCGCGCCACCAACCCCGATGCGGCGATCGAGTCGGGGGAGTTGCGCCGCGCGATGCGCGACGCCATCCGCCAGTTGCCCGAGCGCGAGCGCACGACGCTGCTGTTGTACTACGAGGAGAATCTCACGTTCGCGCAGATCGGTGAAGTACTCGACGTGACGGAGAGTCGCGTGTCGCAGATTCACGCCAAAGCCGTGTTGCAGTTGCGCAGTCGCCTGGCTGCCGCCGACTTCCGCTGACGCGCCAATCGTGCTCGCGCTCATCGCCTCGGTGTGCCTCGTGTTGCCGTCGGGGGCGCGCATCGTGGACCCGTTTCGCGCACCCGAGTGCGAGCGTTGCGCGGGCAATCGCGGCATCGAATACTCGGTCGTCGCCGGCGCGCCGGTCGTGTCGGGCTTGCGCGGCAGCGTCACGTTCGCGGGTCGTGTGGCGGGGCGCAACTATGTGGTGGTGCGCGCCGATGCCGACGGCCGCGTGCGCGTGACATACGGCGGGCTCGCCATCGTGTCGGTCGCGCGCGGCGACCTGCTGCGAACTGGCGACGTGCTCGGCACGGCAAGTGCCACGCTGCACGTGGGCGTGCGCGTGGGGGAGTCCTACGTCGACCCGCGCGGTGTTTCGGGCGGCGCGTCACGCGGTGTCTCGGGCGGTGCGATGCCGCACTCCGCCGCTCGCCCGCGATTTCGCGTCACGCTCGGCACGGTGCCGGTGTCGGTGCCGGTGCCGGCCCCGGCGTGCGCCCGATAGCCTCACACGGGCCGATTCGTCGGCAGCGTTACCAATCCAACATCCTCGAACCGCAACCTGTGGTCGCCAAAAGCGCAACGGTCCGAGTCCCTAACCACAGGAAGGAGACAGACATGGCAATTGTCAGCATGCGCCAGATGCTCGAGGCGGGCCTGCACTTCGGCCACCAGACCCAGCGTTGGCACCCGCGAATGAAGCGCTTCATCTTCGGTGAGCGCAACGGCATCTACATCATCGACCTGGAGCAGACGCTCCAGCGCGTCGAGGACGCGTACAACTTCGTGCGCCAACTCGCCTCGGGCGGCGGCGTCGTGCTCTTCGTCGGCACGAAGAAGCAGGCGCAAGACCCGATCAAGAACTACGCCGAGAAGTCGGGCATGCCGTACGTGAACGAGCGCTGGCTCGGCGGCATGCTCACCAACTTCGGCACCATCTCCAAGCGCGTCACCAAGATGCTCGAGCTCGAGCGTCTGTCGGCGTCGCCGGAGTGGGCGCAGATTCCGAAGAAAGAAGCGCTGCTCATGTCGCGCGAGCTCGCGAAGTTGCAGCGCAACTTGTCGGGCATCCGCAACATGGTGCGTCCGCCCGACGCGGTGTTCGTGCTCGACACGCAGACCGAGCATCTCGCCGTCACCGAGGCGAACAAGCTGGGCATCCCGGTCATCGCAGTCGTCGACACCAACGTGAACCCCGACCTTGTGCAGTATCCGATCCCGGGCAACGACGATGCGATTCGTGCCAACGAACTGATGACCCGCGTGATCGCCGAGGCCATCGCCGAAGGTCGCTTCATCGCCGACAAGGCGGCCGGCCAGGTGCAGAACCCCGCCACCGCCGTCGTCGACAACGCCGTCTTTGCCGCCGAGCAGCAGCGTGCCCGCGTCGAGGCGCAAGCCGCGCAGACCGCGCGCGACGCCAAGCTCGCAGGGGGCACGAACTAGATGGCGATCAACGCGAAAGACGTGCAAGCGCTGCGCCAGGCGACTGGCGCAGGAATGATGGATTGCAAGAAGGCACTTGAAGAAGCCGGCGGCGACGTCGAGAAAGCCAAGACGTGGCTGCGCGAGAAGGGTCTTGCGGCGAGCGCGAAGCGTTCCGACCGCGAGAACATCCAGGGCGTGGTCGCGTTGTCGATCGACTGCCCGGTCGCGGCGATCGTGAAGCTGAAGTGCGAGACCGACTTTGTCGCGTCGAGCGAGGCGTTCGTTGCCGAAGCCCAGACGCTCGCCGATCTCGTGCGCGCAAAGGATGAGAAGGCCACGGCCGAGCGCGCCAAGCAGCTCGACGACCTGAAGATCTTGCTGAAAGAAAAGATCGAGCTCGGCGAAGTGGTTCGGTTCGAAGCCGCACCCGGCAACATCATGGATTCGTACGTGCACGTGCAGGGCGGCCGCGGAGTCAACGTGGTCGTCGTGGAGATGAATGGTGCGAGCGAAGAACTCGCCCACGACATCGCGGTGCACGTCGCGTTCGCTCGTCCGAAGTATCTCGTGCGCGAAGAGGTGCCCGCCGAGGCGGTCGCCGCCGAGCGCGCCACGCTCGAGACTGCGACGCGCAACGAGGGCAAGCCCGAGGCCGCCATCGGCAAGATCGTCGAAGGCAAGCTGAACGGCTTCTACAAAGACCTCTGCCTGCTCGAGCAGCCCTACGCCAAGGACGACAAGAAGTCGGTGAAGCAGGTCATCGGCTCGGCATCCATCGTGCGGTTCGCCCAAATCGAAATCGGGTAATCTCGTACACGGCATGGCTTCGCGCACCCAGCCCCGCTGGAAGCGTGTGGTATTGAAATTGTCGGGCGAGGCGCTCGCCGAAAAGTCGGGCTTCGGTCTCGACAACGACGTGCTCGCGCAACTCGCCGGCGAACTCAAAGAAGCGCGCGAGGAGTTCGACGTCGACATCGCGGTGGTCGTGGGCGGTGGCAACTTCTGGCGCGGCACCAAGGGCAGCGGCCGCGGCATGGACCAGGCGCAAGCCGACTACATGGGAATGATCGCGACGGTGATCAACGGTCTCGCGCTGCAAGACGCTCTCGAGCGCGTCGGGCAGTACTCGCGCGTGATGACGGCAGTCGAGATGCCGAAAGTGGCCGAGCCGTACATCCGCCGACGTTGCGAGCGCCACTTGGAAAAGGGCCGCATCGTGATTCTCGCCGGCGGCACCGGCAACCCGTTCTTCACCACCGACACCGCCGCCGCGCTGCGCGCCGCCGAGATTGAAGCACAGGCGATCCTCAAAGGCACGCACTCTGGAGTCGACGGCATTTATTCCGCCGACCCGAAGGTGGACAAGAGCGCCACGCGCTTCGCGCGCATCTCGCACCTCGACGTGATCAACAAGGGACTGCGCGTGATGGACTCCACCGCCATCACGTTCTGCATGGACAACAAACTGCCGATCGTCGTCTTCAATCTGTTGAAGAAGGGCAACTTGCGTGCGATTCTCAACGGTGAAGAGATAGGTACGCTGGTCGCGTGATCGACGACACATTGCTCGAGTCGATGGACAAGATGCACAAAGCGGTCGAGCACGTGCAGCACCAATTCGTCGCCGTGCGCACGGGTCGTGCTTCACCGGCCTTGGTGGAGAAGATCAACATCGACTACTACGGGGCACCCGTGCCGCTGCAGCAGCTCGCGAGTTTCCAGGTGCCCGAGGCGCGGCTGCTCGTGGTCAAGCCGCACGACCGCGGCTCGATTGCCGCGATCGAGAAGGCGCTCGGTGCGGCGAACCTCGGCGTGAACCCGAGCAACGACGGGGCGGTCATCCGCCTCGCCTTCCCGGCTCTCACCGAAGAGCGCCGCAAGGAGTACGTGAAGGTCGTGAAGAACATCGCCGAGGAAGGCCGCGTGGCAGTGCGCAGCGCGCGCCGCGATGCGCGCAAGGCGTTGGAAACCGCCGAGAAAGACGGCGACATCTCCAAAGACGAACTCGAGCGCGCCGAAAAAGACCTGGAGAAAATGACCCATGAGCATGTCGACCACATCGACAAGGCGACGGCACGCAAAGAACACGAAGTGATGGAGGTCTGACCATGACCGATGATCGACGCGACACAACCGGAGGGGATGAGACGACGGGCGAAATTCGCGACCCGAGCCGCGAGACGACTCGCGACCCGAGCCGTGAGACGACTCGCGACCCGAGCCGCGAGACGACTCGCGACCCGAGCCGCGATACAACGCTCGACTTCGGTGAGGAGTTCGGCGCCGTGAAGTTCGCCGACTCCGACGATTCGTCGCCGGCCATCAGTGTCGACTCCGCCGACACCGCCAAGCTTCCGCACTGGTCTGATGCCCCAACGGGGGAGTCGCCGCGTTTCGGTGTGCAGCCCCGCGACACGACCCGCGAGACCACTCGCGACACGACCGTTCCGTCGTCGCCCCCGCCGGTCAGCCGACCGGCGCCGACCGGGCGCATCCGCATCGGCAGCGACCCGACCGACCCGCGCGCCCGACGCCCGTCGGACACGCATCCGACGATGCGCGAGCGCACCGGCGAAAGTCGCCGCGTAAACACCGGCGAGCATCGTCGTCCGACGACTGGCGGCGAGCGCCGTCCCCTCGCCGATCGCTCACCGCGTCGCCCCGCGGGCGACCGACCCTCGCAAGTGCGCCGCCCGCGCTCCGAGCGCAGCGATTCGGGCACACAACCGCGTCCGGTCGGCAGCGACCGCAACCTCGGTTCGGCGGTCATCGTCGGCGTGGTGCTCGTGGTGCTCTTCGTCGGCACGTCCTTCGTGAGCCCGGCCGCGGTGATGGCGCTCGTCGTGGTGGTGCTGGGGCTCGCCGCGCTCGAGTTCTTCACGCACACAATGGCTCGTGCTGGCGGCACGCCGATCGTCGTCGGTGTCGTGGCCTGCGTCGCTGCGCCGCTCGCGACGTACCACGTGTCGCACACGGCGATGGCGATGGTGGTCGCCTTCGCGTTCATTGCCGGAGCCATCTCGGTCATCGGCTCGGGCGGCGACCACTCGCGGGCGGTCGAGAGCCTCGGGTCGCTGATGCTCGGCGTGGTCTACGTCGGCATGCTCGGCAGTTACGCCGCGATGTTGCTGCGGATGTCCACGTTGTCGCCGTCGCTCCCGAACATCGGCACCGACACGCTGCTCATCTCGGTGCTCGGCATCGCCGCCAACGACATCGGCGCCTACTTCGTCGGCTCGGCAATCGGTCGCACGAAACTGAACGAGGCAATCAGCCCGAACAAGACCGTCGAAGGCGTCATCGGCGGCACCATCGCCACGTTCGTGGTCGTCGTCGTGGTCGGAATGCAGAGCGACACGTGGGATTCGCTGAGGGAGTGGCTGATTCTCGCCGCCGTCGTGTCGTTCATGGCGCCGATCGGCGACCTGCTCGAGTCGGTGCTGAAGCGTTCGCTTGGCGTGAAAGATTTCGGCACGCTGCTGAAGGGCCACGGCGGAGTGCTCGATCGGTTCGACGGCGTGCTCGTCTCGCTGCCGGCCATCTACTTCCTCGCGGTCACGCTCACGCCCTGGGCGACCTGATCGCCGCCGCGTGAGCGTCAAGGTTGCCCTGGCGGGCAGCACCGGGTCGATCGGTCGCCAGACGCTCGACGTCGTCGCGGCGAGCGCCGGACGATTCGAGGTGGTCGGGCTCGCGGCTTCCTCCAACGAAAGCCTGTTGCGCGAGCAGATCGCCGCGCACAAGCCGCGCGTGGTCGGCGTGGTCGACGAGGCAGTGCGTCGCAAGTTGTCCGCCGAGTTTCGCGGCACGGAGTTCGTCGCCGAAGTCGCGCACTGCATCGGCGACGCCGACGTGGTGGTGAACGCCGTGGTCGGGTTCGCCGGTCTGCCCGTCACGCTCGACACGCTGCGGCGCGGCAAGCGCCTCGCGCTCGCCAACAAAGAAAGCCTCATCGCTGCCGGCCCCGTGGTCGCACCGCTGCGCGCGACCCCTGGTGCGGCGATCATTCCGGTCGACAGCGAGCACTGCGCGCTGCACCAGTGCCTGCGGGCGAGCGAGTCGGCCGGGCGCGAACTCGCGACGCTGCACCTCACCGCGAGTGGCGGCCCGTTCCGCGGCAAGTCGCGCGACCAACTCGCGAAGGTCGACGTGAAAGCCGCGCTTGCGCACCCGACCTGGTCGATGGGCCCGAAGATCACGGTGGATTCATCGACGCTCATGAACAAAGGTCTCGAGGTCATCGAGGCACACGAGTTGTTCGGTGTGTCGTACGACCGCATCGACGTGGTCGTGCACCCGCAGTCGGTGGTGCACTCGATGGCCACGTTCGTCGACGGCGCGACCATCGCGCAGCTCTCGCTGCCCGACATGCGCCTGCCGATCGCATACGCCCTGTCGTGGCCGCACCGATTCGACGGTGCGTTCGGCGCGATCGACTGGGCAGCGTTGAAGCGACTCGACTTCGAGGCGCCCGACCGCGCCACGTTCCGCTGTCTCGACCTCGCCTTTGCGGCGGGTCGCGCGGGCGGCTCGGCTCCGGCATGGTTGAGCGCTGCGAACGAAGTCGCGGTCGACGCGTTTCTCGGTGGACGAATCGGTTGGTTGCAGATCGAGCAGGTGAACGATGCCACGCTGCGGCGACACGACGGTGCCGCGATGCGCAGCGCCGACGACGTGCTCGCCGCCGACGCGCAGGCGCGACGCATTGCACTCGGCATCGTCGACTCGCTCGCACACGGCGCGGGTACCGTGTTCGCGTGAGCGATTTCTACTCGCGCGTTCGCAACGATCTGGTCGGCGGCGGCGGCGACCCGTCCGCATCGTCGGAAGAGAAAGTACCGCTCTCCACGTCGGTGATTGGCGTCGGCGTCATCGTCGCCCTGCTCGCGTGGCTGGGCAGCAACAACGTGTGGACCCTCGTCTTCGTGCTCGGCCTCATCGTGTCGGTCTTCCTGCACGAGATCGGCCACTTCTCGACCGCCCGCGCGACGGGCATGAAGGTCACGCAGTTCTACATGGGCTTTGGCCCGCGAATCATCGCGTGGCGGCCCGGCGAGACCGAATACGGGCTGCGCGCGTTTCCCATCGGCGCTTTCGTGCGCATCGTCGGCATGAACAACATGGATGCTGCCGACCCCGCCGACGCGCAACGCTCCTACATGTCGAAGTCGTTCCCGAAGCGCCTGCTCGTGATCACCGCCGGGTCGTTGATGCACGCCGTCATTGCCCTCGTATTGTTCGCCGGCGTGTACACCACCGCCGGGCGCTACGGCGAGATCGGCCGCGTCGAGGTGGTCTCCGCGCCGTTCGAAGGCAGTCCGGCCCAAGCCGTCGGCATTCGTGAGGGCGACGTGATCGTGTCGTTCGACGGCGTCGAAGTGCGCACCTCGAGCGAGTTCATGGAAGCCGTGCACGCGCAGAGCGTGGGCGACACCGTGCAGGTGGTGGTGCGCCGCGGTGACGACACATTCGTCGTGACGCCGACGCTCACCGTGTTCCCCGGCACCGAGAACACCGGCAACGAGCGCGCGTTCTTCGGCGTGAGCGGCTGGTCGCGCGACTACGTGCAACTCGGTGCGCCCGAGGCCGCGTGGCGCGCGGTGCAAGACGTCGGGTCGACGGCCGTGCAGTCGGTCGCCGGAGTGTTCGCCGTGCTCAACCCGTTGAACATCGCCGAGAATCTGACGAGCGAGACGGCCGACCCGCTCACGCGCCCGAGCACCGTGGTCGGAGCCAGCCAAGTGGGCGGCGAGATCGGGCGCGAAGAAGGCTGGAAAGGCGTGCTGCTGCTGCTCGCGGCAGTCAACGTGTTCGTCGGAGTGTTCAACATGATGCCGCTCCTGCCGTTCGACGGCGGGCACGCCGCGGTCGCGGTGTACGAGCGGCTGCGTTCGTCGCGCACGCGCCGCTACCACGCCGACGTTCGCAAGCTCGCGCCGATCGCGACCGCCGTGGTCTTCTTGCTCGTGATGCTGCTCGTGGCAGGCTTGTATCTCGACATCACGCAACCGCTCGGCTGACATGACTTCTTCGCCCGTCCCCGCCACGTTCCCGCGCAAGCGCACCCGCCAGATCCACGTCGGAAAAGTCGCGGTCGGCGGCGACGCGCCGATCAGCGTGCAGTCGATGACCATCACCAAGACCGCCGACGTCGAAGGAACCCTGCAGCAGATCTATGCGCTCGCCGCGGCCGGCTGCGACATCGTGCGCTGCACGTGCAACGAAATCGAGGCGGCCGAGGGGCTGGCGCAAATCGTGCCGCGTTCGCCGATCCCGATCATCGCCGACATCCACCACCAATACAAGATGGCGCTCGCCGCACTGGAGGCCGGCGTGCACGGCCTGCGCCTCAATCCCGGCAACATTCGCAAACCCGAGCACATCAAGACGGTCGCCAGCGAGGCGCGCGACCGCGGCGTGCCCATCCGCATCGGTGTGAACGGCGGCTCGCTCGACCCGTCGCTCTACGAAAAGCACGGCGGGCTCACCGCCGACGCCATGGTGGAGAGCGCGCAGATGGAGATGCGATATTTCGATGAGGTCGGCTTCGACCTCATCAAGATCTCGGTGAAGGCCTCCAACGTGCCGCTCATGGTGGAGGCGTACCGCAAATTGAGCACCGTCACCGACCATCCGCTGCATCTCGGCGTCACCGAGGCGGGGCCGCTGCCCGGCGGCTTGTTGAAGGCGACCGCCGGCATCGCTGCGCTGCTCTTGGAGGGCATCGGTGACACGATTCGCTACAGCCTCACCGCCGACCCGGTCGAAGAAGCGCGCGCCGGTCGCCAACTGCTCGAGTCGCTCGGCCTGCGCGAGCGCAAGAACGTCGACTTGATCGCCTGCCCGAGTTGCGGTCGTGCCGAGATCGACGTGATCGAGGTCGCCAAGCGTGCGCAAGACGCGTTCGCCGACAAGCAACTGCCGCTGCAGATTGCCGTGATGGGTTGCGTGGTCAACGGCCCCGGCGAGGCGCGCGAAGCCGACCTCGGCATCGCCGCCGGCAACAAACGCGGGCACCTCTTCGTGAAGGGCCGCAATGTGGCGGTGGTGCCCGAGTCAGAGATGGTGGAGGCGCTCGTCGATTGGGCGACGTTCATCCACGAGCACGGTGTCGATGCCGCGCTCGCGCGCGTCGACACTACGATCGCCGAACGTGAGGCCGCGCGCGACCGCTCGGCGCTGCTCGACGAAAAAGGCGACGACGCCAACCGGTCGTCGGAAAAAATCGTCGAGATTCGAAAGACACTCGACGGCTGAGGCCGTCAGGCCGAGAGCCGTCGACATTGGCACGGTCGGCTGAGGCCGTCAGGCCGAGAGCCGTCGACATTGGCACGGTCGGCTGAGGCCGACGCGTTACGGCGCAGCCGTCGCGCTACGGCGCGGTGGTGGTGGACGGTGCAAGCGTCGTTGTAGTCGCAAGCGTGGTGGTCGGCGCGATGGTGGTGGTCGTCGGCATAGTCGTTGTGGTCGTCGTCATGTCGCTCGCGCGCTGGGCCAGCACCGCCGCTGACTCCAAATATTTCACCGTGCGCACTTCGTAGCCAGTCGGCGTGAGGTGAATCTTGTCGAATGCCGTCACGCGCGAGTTCGCCTTGGCCACGGCAGCCCAATCGTAGATGCTCGCCAACGGGTATTCCGCGAGCACGCGCGCGAGCGTGTCGTTGAAGAGCCGCGAGCGCAAGATCATGGTCGGCGACTCGACGCGGCTCACGTTGTACCACACCACGGGTATCGGGCCAATTGTGTCCATCAGTTCGCGGATGAGCACGGCGTACTCGCGGCGCTTGGAGAGGAAGTACACGTCGTTGGTGCCGAGCCCAACGATCACCGCCGTCGGCCGCACGCCGCCTGCAACGAGCTTGCGGTAGGTGTTGGTGCCCGAGTACGTGGTCGACACGATGCCGCCGATGCGCCTCGACCACCAGCCGTTGACCACCACCGACTCGAAGTTGCCGGCGGCCGACAATCGCGTTTGAGTTTTGGCGAAATAGTTGGCGCCCCAGGTGAGGCTGTCGCCGAGCACGACGAGCGTGGTCTTGGGCGGTTGTGGTTTGGCGCCGATTGGGGTCGCTCCAGATGGTGACACCGCCGCCAGAAGTAGTGCAGCAACAAGTGATGCGGTGTACCGCTTCGTCACGCGCTCACCGTGTAGAGCGTCGCCGTACCCTCGAGTGCCACCGATTCGCCGCGCGATACGTACGCCGCGGAGCCTGCCGACAGCGAGCCGAGCGGACCCGACGTGCACACGAGCAGCGTGTGCGCGCGGTTGGCAGTGAGCGCGAACGAGCCGTGCACTTCGTGGCGCATCACCTGAAACGGCGCCGCGCATCGGTACGCGGCACTCGTGTCAGACACTCGCTCGGCCACGATTGTCGGAGTGCTGCGCTCGGCGATGCTCGCTACCGCGAAGAACTCATCCAAGTCGACGTGCTTCGCGGTGAATGCGGCGCGCACCACGTTGTCGGAGCTGCCTTGCACTTCGAGCGCAGTGCCGTACAGATACGTGTGCACCTCGCCCGCATCGAGGTACAACGCCTCGCCGGGGGAGAGCCGCACGTGGTGCATGAGCAGCGCCACCGCCGCGCGCGAATCGGAATAGTGCTCGAGCAACTGGCGCATCGCCGCACTCGGTGCATCCACCGCGAACTTCTGGCCGCGCAACACTGCGCGCGCCGCATCGGCCGAGCCGTGTTCACGCACATGCGCAGCGAGCTGCACCGCGCCTGCGGCCTCGCACGCTGCGATCGCATCGCGTTGCGGCACGAAACCGCACAGCGCCTCGAACTCGCTGATCGCCACCACCATCTCGGGCTTGGCGCGATCGTCGGCATACACGCGCTGCGGGGAGTCGCGCGGCACGCCGAGTGCTTCTTCGCGCGCGAAGCCGGCCGCCGCCTGCGCCGCCGACGGATGCACCTGCAGCGAGAGCGGCTGCGCGGCGGCGAGCAGCTTCACGATGAACGGCAGCTCGCCGACTTGGTCGACAAGATACGTCGGGGCCGGCAAGTGCAGGCTCTCGTCGACTTGCGCCTGCCCGCGCGGGTGCGTGCCGTACCACACCTCGGCCCACGGCCTCCCGTCGGCGGTGATGTCCATCATCGCGGGCAGCGCATAGCGGTCGCCCCACGCGTAATGTTGCACGGCTCCGCGCAGGCGCAGCATGTCGACCTATCGCGACGCGGCGATCACGTGGCGTGCCGCGTCGGCGACCGGCACTTCCGCCTTGGTGCCGGCGATGCGGTCGCGCACCTCGAACACTCCTTGCGCCACGCCTCGTCCGGCGATCACGATCATCGGCATGCCGAGCAGTTCGGCGTCCTTGAATCGCACGCCGGGGGAGACTCCGGCGCGGTCGTCGAGCAGAACGTCGAGCCCGGCGTCCGACAACTCGGCGGCGAGTCGTTCGGCGGCAGGGCCGGTTTCATCAGTGGGTTTTCCGGCGATCACCACGTGCACTTGCATCGGCGCCACGCTGCGCGGCCAGCGCAGACCGAGCTCGTCGTGCGACGCTTCGGCGATCGCGGCGACTGCGCGCGAAACACCGATGCCGTACGAACCCATCGTCACGACGCGTTGCTTACCTTTGTCGTCGAGCACCGACAGCCCGAGCATTTCGGCGTACTTGCGACCGAGTTGGAAGACGTGCCCCATCTCGATACCGAGCTCGATGCGCATCTGTGCGCCGCACATTGGGCACGGGTCGTCGTCGCGCACATCCGCCACGTCGGCGACGCCGTCTGAATCAAAGTCGTGCCCGCACACGAGATTCACCACGTGGCGTCCCGCTTCGTTGGCGCCCGTCACCCACGCGCTGCCCGCGACGACGCGCGGGTCGAGCAGGTAGCGAATGCCAAGCGGCTTGTCGGCGCCGAGCACCGCGGGGCCCACGTAGCCCTTCGCGAGCGTCGGTCGCGCGGCAAAGTCGGCGTCGCTGAACGACTCCACCTCCGCAGGAATCACGAGTGCTTCGAGTCGCTTCATGTCCACTTCGCGATCGCCCGGCACGCCGATGGCGAGCGGCTCGCGTCGCCCGTCGGGGTGGCGCAGCATGAAGAGCACGTTCTTCAAGGTGTCGCCGGCAGTCCACGGTGCCGAGCCGCCGGCGCCGTGCGTCGGGCGCGCGAGGTCGGTGCGCGAGTTGAGCAAGTCGACGAGCGTGTCGATCGTCGGGGTGCCGGGTGTGTCGACCACTTGTGCCGGCGGCGTCGACGACGCATCGATGCTCGCCGGCGCGCCGATGCGCACGGCCTCGGTGTTCGCGCGATAGTCGCACTTGGTACACGCGACGAACGCGTCTTCGCCCGATGCGCACGGCGCGAGGAACTCCTCCGACGCCGAGCCGCCCATGGCACCCGACATCGCCTTCACGATCACCACGTCGAGGCCGAGTCGCGCGAACACTCTCACGTACGCCGCACGGTGCGCGTCGTAACTGCGCTGCAGTCCGTCGTCGTCGAGGTCGAAGCTGTACGAATCTTTCATCACGAACTCGCGTCCACGCAAAAGCCCGGCGCGCGGGCGCGCCTCGTCGCGATACTTGGTCTGAATTTGATACAGCCACACCGGCAGGTCTTTGTAACTCGAGTAGAGATCTTTCACCAAGAGGGCGAACATCTCCTCGTGCGTCGGGCCGAGCAGATAGTCCGCGCCGCGGCGGTCTTGCAGGCGGAATAGATTGGGCCCGTAGTCGGTCCAGCGCCCCGATGCCTCGTACGGCTCGCGCGGCAAGAGGGCGGGGAAGTGCACTTCTTGCGCTCCGATCGCGTTCATCTCTTCGCGCACCACCTGCTCCACGCGCTGCAACACCCGCATGCCGAGCGGCAGCCACGTGTAGCCGCCGGGGGCGGCACGTCTGATGTATCCGGCGCGCACCAGCAGTCGGTGGCTGGGCACTTCTGCTTCGGCCGGGTCGTCGCGCAATGTGCGCACAAAGAGCGTCGACAGGCGGTGAATCACGCAAAATGAAGGTTAGTTCGCACGGCTACACTGAAAGCGCCCTTTTACGTTCAGCATGAGTGCAGTTCGCAGAGGCGTGGGTCTCCACCCACGCCTTTTTTTGACTCGTGTTTCGGACGCGGAGGGGCGGAAATAGAACGACACGAATCCATATGACACAACGACACGACACCGAGAGGGGCACGACAACCACGATGACCGCCGACACCGTCGCCGAGCGGGTGCGAGCACTCGCCGCACCGATCGTCTCTGATCTCGGTCTCGAGATCTACGACGTCGAAATCGTGTCGGGCGTGCTGCGCCTCAGCATCGACACCCCGCCGGGAAGCCCAGCGGGCGTGTCGCTCGACGACATCGCGCGCGTCAGTCGGCTCGTGTCGCGCGAACTCGATCACGACGACCCGATGCCCGGCCGCTACACCCTCGAGGTCACGAGCCCGGGGCTCGAGCGTTCGCTGCGCACCGCCGCGCACTTCCAGCGCGAGATCGGCAAGACGGTCAGCGTGCGACTGCATCGCGCGGTCGACGGCCGTCGCCGACTGCAGGGCACGCTCCTTCGCGCCGACTCTGCCGGCATCGTCGTGTGCCTCGAAGACACCGGCACCGAGGCGAGCGTCGCGCACGACGACATCGAGCGCGCCCGCACCGTGTTCGTGTGGGGCTCGGGTTCCGACAAGTCGTCTGGGCACAAGTCGTCCAAGCACAAGCCGCACACTCCCGTCCGTAATGAAAGCGAGGTCACGCAATGAACCAGGCCGACATGAAAGAAGCCATCCGCATGATTGCCGCCAACCGCGGTCTTTCGGAAGACGCCCTCTTGCAGGTGCTCGTCGAGGCGCTCGCCACCGCATACAAGAAACGCCCCAACTCCGCCGAAGAGGTCATCGTCGGCCTCAACCCCGAGACGATGGAGATCACCTTCACCGCCTATGACGTCGACGGCCACGGCAACTGGATCAACGAGCGCGATGACACCCCGAGCCGAGACGAGCTCGGCCGCATCGCCGCATCCACGTTCCGTGCCGTACTCAGCCAGCGCATCCGCGAGGTGGAGTACCAGGGCAAGTACGACCAGTTCCGCAACAAGGAAGGCGAGATCGTCGCCGGCCGCATCCGCCTCATGCCCGATCGCGGCGCCGAGCGCAAGTACCTCATCATCGACATGAGCGGCGGCGAAGGAATCATGCCGCTCTCCGAGCAGGTGCCCAACGAGTTACGCGGCTCCACCGACGGCACGTTCAAGGTGTTCATCGTCGAGGTGCGACAAGACGACCGCGGCACGCAGGTCGTCGTCAGCCGCAGCCACCCGGGCCTCGTGTTCAAGCTCTTCCAGATGGAAGTGCCCGAGGTCGTGAGCGGCCAGGTGAGCATCATGGCGATCGCCCGCGAGCCCGGTCAGCGCTGCAAGATCGCCGTGGCGTCCAACGACCCGCGCGTCGACCCGATCGGTGCGTGCGTGGGCGGGCGCGGCGACCGCGTGAAGCGCGTAGTCACCGAGTTGCGCGGCGAGAAGATCGACATCGTCACCTTCAGTGACGACAAGAAGAGCATGATCATCAACGCGATGTCGCCGGCCAGGGTGACCGACGTGAAGATCAGCGACGACGGCACGCAGGCCGACGTGATCGTGCCCGACTTCCAGTTGTCGCTCGCCATCGGTCGCGCCGGCATCAACGCCAAACTCGCCGCGCAGTTGTGCGGATTGCGACTCGACGTGAAGAGCGAGAGCGAGGCAGCAGGCCTGACCGTGGAGACCACCCCGGCGCCCGCCGCCGACTCGGGGGCCACTGCTTGAGCAAGAATGTACGCGTCTCGGCGCTCGCCAAAGAGCTCGGCATGGACTCCAAGGAAGTCGTCGCGCTCTGCAACTCGATCGGCATCGGCGCCACCTCGGCGTCCTCGAGCATGGTCGACGCGCAAGCCGACCGCGTGCGCCGTCACGCCGAAGAAAAAGGCCTGAAGCGCGAAGTACCGCCCGAAAAGCCGAAGAAAGCAAAGAAGAAAGCCGACGCCGGCGACGCGAATGGCGACGCGAAAGGCGACACGACTGGCAACACGGCGAGCACCACGAAAAAGCCGCGCGCAAAGCAAGCTGCGCCTGCTGAAACGAGCACCACCATCGCCGCGCCGAAGCCCGCACCTGCCGCGACCCCTGTTGTGGCTCCCGCACGTGTCGCTGCGGCGTCCGCACCCGTGGCCCCGGCGGCTTCCGCCCCAGTTGCGCCGACCGCTACGCCTGCTGCGTCTCCCGCGACCGTGTCGCCGGCGCCTCCCGCACCCCAGACATCTGCTGGCTCGCGCGTGGTGTCGTCGCGTCCCGGCCAAAGCGTCACGAGTCGACCGCCGGCAGCACGACCGTCAGGTACCGCACCTGGTACACCCGTACCGCCTCCTGGTGCCGCACCGAGCGGTCCGCGCGTCGTGCCCGCCGGTGGTCGCGTGATTCCGCCGCCGCCTGGCGGCAATCGTCCGCCGCCGCCGCCCACGCGTCGTCCGGTCGGTGACTCGCGCGCACCACGCCCCGGTGGTGGTGCGCCACGTTCGGGCCCGACAGGCCGCATGGGTCGTTTCTCGTCGTCAAGCCTCGGTCGCACTGCACCGCGCCCGAGCGGTGCCGGTCCGCGACCAGGCGCGCCAGGTGCGCGCCCGGGTGGCGGTCGCGGTTCGGGTCTCGGTCGCCAAATCGGCGGCCCGCAAGGTCGCGGCCCCGGTGCGCGCGGCGGCGGCAACCGTCGCGGCACCCGCAAGAAGACTCGCGAGCAACGCCGCAAGGACATGGAGAACCTGCAGTCGCTGCAACCGACGCAGTACGTCGCGAGTTCGGCACCGGTGCCGCAGGGCCCGATCGTCGTCGAGCGCGGCGCCTCGGCGCAAGATTTCGCCCCGAAACTGAACCGCGGCGCGGTCGACGTGGTGCGCTTCCTGCTCGAGCAGGGCGAGATGGTCACCGCCACGATGTCGCTGGCCGACGAGCAGATGGAACTCTTCGCGCTCGAAGTCGGCGCCGAACTCATCCTCGTCGACCCGGGCCAGCAAGAAGAGATGGAGTTGCAGGCGCTCTTCGACGACTCCGACGACTCCGACGAAGAGCAGCAGTCGTCGCGTCCGCCGATCGTCACCATCATGGGTCACGTCGACCACGGCAAGACCACGTTGCTCGACAAGATTCGCTCGGCCAACGTGGTGGCCGGAGAGGCGGGCGGCATCACGCAACACATCGGCGCCTACCAGGTCGTGAAGAACGACAAGCTCATCACGTTCATCGACACCCCGGGCCACGCGGCGTTCAGCAAGATGCGTGCCCGCGGCGCCGGTGTGACCGACATCGTCGTGCTCGTCGTGGCCGCCGACGACGGTGTAATGCCCCAGACCGTCGAGGCGATCAGCCATGCGCGAGCCGCCGACGTGCCGATCGTGGTCGCCATCAACAAGATCGACAAAGAGAACGCCGACGTGCAGCGCACGTTGTCGGCAATTGCCGAGCAAGAGCTGATTCCCGAGGCGTGGGGTGGCGACACGATCGTGGTCGAGATGTCGGCGCAACAGGGTGTCGGTATCGACGAGTTGCTCGAGCAACTGCTCGTCGTCGCCGAAGTCGAAGAACTCACCGCCAACGCCAACGGTCGCGCCAAGGGCTTCGTGCTCGAAGCGCGCCTCGACGTCGGTCGCGGCCCGGTCGCCACGGTGCTGGTCGACAAGGGCACGCTCAAGGTCGGTGACCCGATGGTCGCTGGAGCCGCATGGGGCCGCGTGCGCGCGATCCTCAACGACCGCGGCGAACAAGTGAAAGAAGCCGGCCCGTCGTCGCCGGTGCAGGTGCTCGGCTTGTCGGCGGTGCCGCAGGCCGGCGATGAGTTCCGCGTGGCGCCCGACGATCGCACCGCGCGCACGGTGGCCGACTCGCGTTCGCAGCGCCAACGTATGCTCGCCCAGCGCGGCGATGCGCGCACGCAAAAGGGCGTGAAGTTGGAGGACATCTTCACCCAGATCCAGGCCGGCGAGACCGCCATGCTCAACGTGCTCATCAAGGCCGACGTGCATGGTTCGCTCGAGGCCGTCACCGAGAGCCTGCGCAAGCTCGAGCGCGACGACGTGAAGGCGGCGTTCGTGCATCGGGGCGTCGGCTCGATCACCGAGAACGACATCACGCTCGCGGCCGCCACCAACGCCACGATCATCGGCTTCAACGTGCGTCCCGACCGCAAGGTGCGCGACCTGGCCGAAGCCGAGCACGTCGAGATCCGCACGTACGAAGTGATCTACAAACTGATCGAAGACATCGAGAAGGCGATGAAGGGTCTCCTCGCGCCCGAGTTCGAGGAGGTGGTCACCGGCGAAGCCGAAGTGCGCGAGCTGTTCCGTGCACCCAAAGTGGGTGCCGTGGCGGGCTGCTTCGTGCGCTCGGGTGTCATCACGCGCGGCTCCAAAGTGCGTTTCTTGCGCGACGGCACGATCATCTGGAAGGGCGCCATCAACACGCTGCGTCGATTCAAGGACGACGTCAAAGAAGTGCGCGAGGGCTTCGAGTGCGGTATCTCGCTCACAGACTTCCAAGACCTGAAGCAGGGTGACGTCATCGAAACCTACGACTTGCGCGAGATCGAGCGCGAGTAGACGGGCGCGAGAGAGCACCAGACCATGGCCGACCTGCAGTTCTATTTCGATCCGGTGTGTCCGTGGGCCTACATCACCTCGCGCTGGGTCACCGAGGTGCGCGCGCAGCGCGGCTACGACGTGTCGTGGAAGTTCATCTCGCTCTTCATGATCAACGACGAGCGCGGCTATGGCGAGGGCAACAAGGCGTGGCGCGACGGGCACTTCGCCGGTCTGCAGGCGCTGCGTGTGGCGAGTGCCGCCCGTGCCGCCGCCGGCAACGATGCCGTCGACGCGGTCTACACCGCGCTCGGCAAGGCGATCCACGCCGATAAACGGCGCCCAGAGCAATCGGGCGGCATGCAGAACCTTCTGCGCGCGGTGCTGGGCGAAGCCAGGCTCAACCCCGACTGGGCCGCGTCGGCCGACGACGAGTTGCACGACGAAGTCATCCGCCACGAAACCAAGTTCGCGCTCGAGTCGACGGGCAAAGACGTCGGGACTCCGATTCTCATCTTCCACCCTGGCACGTCTGAGCAAGCGAGTTTCTTCGGACCAGTCATCTCCAAGATTCCGCGCGGCGCCGACGCGACGAGGTTGTGGGATGCCGTGTACACGCTGGCGACCACGTCGGGCATGGCCGAGTTGAAGCGCTCACTGCGCGCCGCGCCAGTCTTCGACTAAACGTCGTCAACACGTTCGACAAAACGCAGTCAACTCGATCAACTGACCCGCCGCACCGCGACCTACGCTGGCGGCATGCACGTCGTCTACACCCCGCGCCACCTGCTGCACGACCCGAGCACGGAGATCGAGGCGTCGACCACGCATTCACCGTTCGAGCACACGGGTCGCGCCGAAACGATCAAAGACGCGCTCGCCGCCGACTCGCGATTCGTCTTTGGCGCGCCGACCGACCACGGGCTGGCGCCGATCACCGCGGTGCACGACGAGGGCCTCGTCAAGTTTCTTTCGGTCGCGTGGGCGGAGTACCAGAAAGTGGTCGGCGAGCGGCGCGAGGTGGTGCCCGACATGTTCTACCGAGACGACTTGCGCAACCGCACGGGTGCGACGACGGAGCCCGAGGCCATCACTGCGCGGCTCGGCTGGTGGTGCTTCGAGACCACCACGCCCCTCACACAGGGCACCTACGAAGCCGCGCGAGCAGCAGTCGACACCGCGCTGACCGCCACCGACATCGTGCTCGCCGGCGAGCGCGCGGCTTACGGCTTGTGCCGGCCGCCCGGTCACCACGCAACGAGCGACCTCTACGGCGGCTACTGCTTTTTCAACAACGCGGCAATCTCGGCGCACGACATCGTGAAGCGCACCGGCGGCAAAGTCACGGTGCTCGACGTGGACTACCACCACGGCAACGGCACGCAAGAGATCTTCTACGACCGCGACGACGTGCAATACGTGTCGTTGCACGGCGACCCGCGCCGCGCCTACCCGTATTTCACTGGTTACGCCGAAGAGACCGGCACCGGCAGGGGGCTCGGCAGCACGTTCAACGTGCCGCTAGCCAAGCGCACCGCCGACGACGCGTACGTCTCGGCTCTCGCGACCTGCGCGGAGAAAGTCGCCGCGTTCAAACCGAGCACGCTCATCGTGTCGCTGGGTCTCGACACGTTCATCACCGACCCGATCGCCGACCTCGCCGTGACCACCGAAGGGTTCGCGCGAAGCGGGGCGTTGCTCGCGCAGCTCGGCCTGCCCACAATCGTGCTGCAAGAGGGTGGTTACGACGTATCGGCGCTCGGCCGCAACGTGCACGCCTGGCTGACCGGCTTCGGCGCCTAATCGCGACGCCGAGCCGCAGCAACTAGTCGCGGCGCCTAATCGCGGCGCTGGTCGCGCAGATACGCCTCGAACTGCGCCGCCAACTCGTCACCCGACGGAATCGACGCGGCTTGCTCGTCGCGCTCGTGCGCGACGTCGTAGGCCGACTCCAACTGGCTGAGCAACTGGGCGTGCTCGGGGTTCGCGGCAACCAGCGTGTCGAGCCGCTCGCGATGCGCTGCAGCCTCGGCGCGCACCGCGCTCACATCGAGCGACACACCACCCGTGTCGCACACTGCGCCGAGCAGGGCGACGGTGGCGGGCGGATACGCCATGCTGGTGGCGTAGTGGGGCACTTGTGCCCAGATGCCCACGCACGGAATGCCGCGGCCGATGAGCACGTGCTCGAGCACCGCCTCGATGCCCGCGGGCACGTCGACCGAGCTGCGCACGTAGGGCAACGAGCCGATCACGTCCGACGACGGCGAGGTGCACGACAAGTTCACGGCGCGCGTGTGCGGCGTGGCGAACGGATATGCGCCGAGCCCGATCATCTTGCGCACGCCGAGTTCGCGCGACAAGTCGGCGACCACTTCGGCGAATCGGTTCCACTTCGTGTCGGGCTCATGCCCGGAGAGCAGCAGAATCTCTTTGTCGTTGATGTCGCGACCCAGCATCAGTTCGGTCGACGGCCACACCAAGCCCGTGTTGATGCCCTGGCGCAGTTCCATCGTCGGACGGCGCGCGCGAAAGTCGAGGAATTCGTCGGCGTCGAAGGTGACGAGCGTGGTCGCGCCCGTCTCGGCGACCAGGCGCTGCATGGCGGCGTGGGCGGCGGCGCTCGCGTCTATCCACCCCTGCAACATCACGACGAGCAGGGGCGAGGAGAGCCGCGGCAAAGACGCGTAACTGTCGTGCAGTCGATACGACATCTGGCTGGTCAGTGTAGGCGCGCGAGGCAGCGGTGCGCGCTCGTGACGGCGGCCTCCACTTGCGCGGCGAACGGCGCGAGATCGGCAGCACTGCGGTCGCCGAGCGCACCGCCCAGATACCGCGCGTACACGCCTTCGATGATGCACGCCAGTTTCCAGAACGCGAACGCGGTGTAGAAGTCGAGTTGCGACATGTCGCGCTTCGTCGTGCGCGCGTATCGCTCGACGAGTTCGCCGCGGTTCATGAAGCCTTTCACTCGGTTGCTCTGCGCCTGCCACGCCGATGCCTCGTCGTCGGGCCCGGTGTAATACGCCATCAACAGCCCGAGGTCGGCGAGCGGGTCGCCGAGCGTGCAGATCTCCCAGTCGAGCACCGCCACGATGCGCCCGTCGTCGCCGACGATGCAGTTGTCGAGCCGGTAGTCGCCGTGCACGATGGTGGCCGGCCCCTGCTCGGGGATGCGCTTCGAGAGCGCGTCGTGCACCTCGTCGATGAGCGGAAGCTCGCGCGTCTTTTGCGCGTTGAACTGCGCGTACCAGCGTTTCAGCTGGCGCGCGATGTATCCCTCGTGGCGTGCGAGATCAGAGAGCCCCACCTGCTCGAGGTCGACGGCGTGAATCGCTGCCATCGTGTCGATCATCGACTGGCTCGCGGTGCGCCGCGCAGACTCGCTCAGCACGCGCTCGGCGATCGTGGCGTCGCGAATCACGTGGCCTTCCACGAAACCCATCACGTAGAACGGCGCGCCGTTCACGGCGGTGTCGGCGCACATCGCCAGCGCGGGCGCGACCGGCACGTCGGTGTCGCGCAGCGCATGGATGATGCGGTGCTCGCGCCCCATGTCGTGCGCGCTCGCCAGGGTGTGCGACAGCGGCGGCCGGCGCAGCACGTATTTCTTGCCGCGCGCGTCGGTGATCTTGAACGTGAGGTTGGAGTGTCCGCCCGCGATCACTTCCGCGCTGAACGGGGCAGTGAACGCCGCCACGTGCTGCACGAGCCACGGCGTGACCGTCTCGGTGTTGATGCCGTCGCGAGCCGCATCGACCATGCGACGAAACTACTCGCCGTGCGCAAAGGTATCGTTGGCCGCGTGAGTTCGGTCGTCAGCGTGGTCGATGTCTCTGACGCCACTTTCCAACAGGAGGTGCTCGAGCGTTCAAAGACCGTGCCGGTCGTCGTCGATCTGTGGGCCACATGGTGCGGCCCGTGCAAGACGCTCGGGCCCATCTTGGAGAAAGTCGTGAAGTCGACCGGCGGCAAAGTGGTGCTCGCCAAAGTCGACGTCGACGCGAACCCGGCCATTGCTCGTGCCTTCCAGGTGCAGTCGATTCCCGCGGTGTACGCGATGAAAAACGGCCAGGTCGTCGACGGTTTCATGGGTGCTCTGCCTGAGCGCGAGGTGCGCGAGTTCGTCACCAAGCTCGCGCCCGGCTCCGAGGTCGCCGACGCCGCCACGCTCATCGCGCGCGGCGACGAGGCCAGCCTGCGCGAGGCGTTGAAGTTGGAGCCGACCAACGAAGACGCCGTGCTCGCGCTCGCGGCCGTGCTGTTGTCGCGCGGCGCGGTGACCGATGCGCTCGAGATTCTCCAGCGCGTGCCCCAGACCCCGAAGATCGCCGCGCTGGTCGAGCGGGCCAAGGCGATGTTCGTGCCCGACGACAACTATTCGGCGCAACTCGACGCGTTGCTGGCGCTCGTGAAAAATGACGAACAGGCGCGCGCGCAGTTTCTCGCGATTCTCGAGACGATGGGGCCCGGCGACCCGCGCACCTCCGTGTATCGCCGCAAGATGACGGGGATGCTGTTCGCCTAGTCCCGCGTGGCGGGCGCTGGCCGCGCCGCATTTCCACCCTCGTGCACACACCCGGGCATGAGATTCATCCGCGAGTGGTATTTCTGGCTTGGTTGGCGTCGCATCGTGGCCATGGTGCTTGCCGCACCGTTGGTCGTGGCAGGGGCGTGGTGGCTCGTGCGACTGCCACCGCCGCCCGTCGAGACGATGATTCCCGTCGCGCCGACGTCACCGGTGTCGGCGAACAGCGCCGCAACTGATCCGCTCGACACGTTCGCCCCGCTCGGCACGCTCGCCCCGCTCGACACGCTCGCCCCGCAGGGTGTCACCGTGCACGTGGTCGGTGCGGTCAACGAACCTGGCGTGTATCACCTTGCCGCTGGTGCGCGCGGCGACGACGCGCTTCGTGCAGCTGGCGGTGCGCGCAGCAACGCCGACTTGCGGCTCGTCAATCTGGCAGCACCCCTCGTCGACGGCGAACAACTCGTGATCCCGCGCATCGGTGAGCGGCCGCCGACCACTGCGGCGTCGGGCGGAGGATCGGGAGGATCAGGCGGCTCGCGTGGCGCAGGCGACACGGCAGCATCCCCCGGCAACACGGGCTCGACACGCACCACGCTGCCGCTCATCATCGACATCAACCGCGCGAGCGCCGACGAGTTCGATCGCCTCCCGGGCATCGGGCCCAAGACCGCAAAGGCAATCGTCGAGCACCGCACGCGCAACGGACCGTTCGCGTCGGTCGACGACCTGCTCGCCGTGCGCGGCATCGGCCCGGCGACGCTCGCCGAGGTGCGCAACTGGGTGAAGGTGTGACGCGCCGGTCGCGCGACTCAGAGCACGCCGAGAGTGAACAGCACGAATCCGCCGCCGCCACCCAGCACCATCGCCGTGGCGAGCGGCCACACGATCGCAAACCAATCGCGCCAGTCGGCCACCGCCTCGCGGGTCGCGCGGTGCGCGGCGAACTGCCCGATGGCAAACCACACCGCGAGGCTCGCCGCGACTCCGCTGACGATCGCGCCGACACCCGCGGCGAGCGGCACGCCGAACGCCACGAGCAACGGGCACGCGGCAACGACGAGCGCAAAACCGACGAGCCCGGTGAGTCGCCCGGGCGCCACGATCAGAAGAAGGCCCACCAGCGCCGTGAGCGCCGCACCGCCGGCGGCAAAGAGTCCACCGCGGCGACGCAAAGCGATGCGATACGACATGACGCCGCCCGGAACCACGTTGCCTGGGACCATCGTGCCGCGCGGAACCGCCACGCGAGCGATGTTATTCGCCGATTGGTCGGCGATGTGGCACCGCATCGCACGTGGGTGCTCGTCGCGATGTGTTGCCTTGTCGCTGCTCGCCTCGGCAGCGAGGCAGTATCGCGCGAGTGGTGGCTTGGCGCGGTGTCGGCTCGCCTCGATGCAGCAGTCGCGCCGCCGCTGTGGTGGATGCTCGCGGCGGTCTGCGTGGCGAGCGTGCTCGTGCCGCGCACCGCAACTCACGCAGTGTCGCGCGCACCGCGCCACGCGCGGGTGCTGCTCGTGCTCTTCGTCGTGGTCGCATGCCACTCTGGCGCGCAGTGGCACCGTCTGGCCACGCCGCAAACGGGGGAGTATTCGGGCATCGCGTACGCCCGCAGCGACGCACACACGCGCAACGGCGCGCTCTCGATGATCGTCGAGGTGGAAGGCGAAAACTTCCGCCTCGTCGTGCGCGGCCCGGCGCGCGGCGATCTCGTGCGCGTGATGATGGGCGACGCGCTGCTCATCGACGCCGATCGCCGCGCATACGACGCGCGCCGCCTGCGATTCTCGGCGGGCCGCCATGTGCAGGGCGACCTGCGCGAGGTCACCGTGCACGCCACCGCGCCGTCACGCGCGCTGTGGCACCGTGCCGCCAACCGCATCCACCGCGTAGTCGATCGCGGTTCGCGCACGATGAGTCACGATGACGCCTCGCTCGTGCGCGGTCTCGTGCTCGGCGACGAGTCGCGCCAGCCGCCGCGCATGACCGAGGCTTTCCGCGCCGCAGGGCTCGGCCACCTGCTCGCCGTGTCGGGGCAGAACGTCGCGATCCTGCTCGCCGCGCTCACGCCCGCATTGCGCCGGCTCTCGCGCTGGCCGCGACTGGCCGCAGCGCTCGGCATCGTGGCTTC
>Ga0233424_10000948_pt1 | contig 30007 bp, 22 predicted proteins | sample Watercolumn_Towu_FD_181011 | JGI IMG/M metagenome (GOLD analysis project Ga0233424, IMG submission 181011) | Freshwater microbial communities from Lake Towuti, South Sulawesi, Indonesia - Watercolumn_Towuti2014_125_MG | ecosystem: Environmental > Aquatic > Freshwater > Lake | place: Indonesia... | reverse complement strand
AAGAGGCTCAGGCTGCTACCGAACTTCTTCCTGAAGGTGGGAACTGCTTGAACACGCTTGGCGCCGCTCAATATCGAGTTGGTGACTACAAGCAATCGTTGGCAACGTTGACACGTTCCGCTGAACTCAACGCGAAGCAACTCGACTTGGAGCATCCTCATCCATTGGACTTGGTGTTTTTGGCGATGGTCCATCATCGTCTCGGCGACGAGACCAAAGCGAGAGAACACTTCAGCCGTCTGCAAGAAATCCTGAAGCAAGAACGTTGGAAGAATGACTCTGAAATCAAACCCCTCCTCCGCGAAGCCGAAAAGCTCATCGCTCCGAATCCGCCTCCGGAACCCACGCCATAACTGGCCGCCGAGCTACTCTTTCACAAAAGCTTGGCGATCCGCGAGAAGCAGTTGCGAGACGACGCCGTGCTCTGCAACACGCAGAGCCTGCTGAGGGGCCACATCGCCAACGTGGCGACCATTGAAGGCCGGTTGAAAGCTTGCGATTGATGATGCCCATCGTACAATCGAGTCGCTCTCGTGTAGCCGTGTTTCCGGAGATGCCACTTCGCAGGGGCCGATCATGTCCGCGGGAATGTCGGTCACGCAATGGATCGGGCGGTTGAAAGCGGGCGAAGAAGCCGCTTTGGAGCGGCTGCGCCGACGTTACTGGCCGCTGCTTGTCTCGCTGGCACGAAAGAAGCTTGCCGCCGTTCCACGATTGGTGGAAGACGACGAAGACGTCGCTCAGGATGCGTTCTGGAGTTTCTATCAAAGCTTCAAGGGCGGCTTGCTGCCACGCCTCGAAAACCGTCAGCATTTGCTGGCCTTGCTGACCATCATCACTGTCCGCAAGGCCGCCAGCCATATCGAGCATGAAGGCCGAATCAAACGCGGCGGCGGTCAGATTCAAGGCGAATCGGTTCTCGAATGCCTGGCCGCCTCGACGACCGACGTCCGAGGCATCGACCGTGTAGAGGATTCCGCCGTCTCGCCCGCGGAACAGGCCGCCGCGATCGACCTTTACGCCCACTACGTCAATGCCCTCCCCGCCGACCTACGGGACGTAGCCGAACAGTACCTCGCGAATCGCTCGAACCAAGACATTGCCCAAGCCCGACGCTGCGCTGTCCGCACGGTCGAGCGAAAAATCAAAATCATCCTCACCGAGTGGCAACGGATGGCCCGCGACAGCATCAACCTTGACGAGTGACGCCCCGTGTCCAGCGACAGCGACCATGACAACGGCCTGCACGGCGAATCCGTTCTCAAACGGATTGATTCAGTCGCGGACCGTTACGATGCCGCATGGCGGGCAGCGTTGAACGGCGGACCACTGCCGCAACTCAATGACTTTTTCAGTCAGGTCGCGGAAGCCGACAAACCGGCGCTCCAATGCGAGTTGGACCAACTCGATTTGGAATACCACAAGCGGTTGTCGAGCGGCGAGCCGCAAATGTCCGCCACCGTCATCGGCCAATGCGAGTTGGAGTCCCAGGAAGTGGCGGCGGCAAACGATGCGGCGGACAAGATATCTTCAACCGACAACAATCAACGAACGTCGGGAAACAAGGTCGTCGACGAATATGAACTTCTCGATGAGATCGGACACGGAGGAATGGGACTGGTCTACGAGGCAAAAGAAAGACGCACTGGCCGGATAGTGGCGCTGAAAATGATTCTCTCAAATCGGACGTCACGCGAGGCGACGCGGCGGTTCTTGCTAGAAGCCGAGATGGCAGCCAACCTCGACCATGCGCACATCGTTCCCATCTATCATGTCGGTGAACATGAAGGGCAGCCGTACTTCTGCATGAAACTTGTGGAAGGCAAGGACTTGGCGAACATGTTGAAGAGCGGCGCAATCGCCGACGCGCGACACGCCGCACAGTTGGTGGAGACGATCAGCCGGGCGGTCCATTTTGCCCACAGCCGCGGTATCCTGCACCGCGATCTCAAGCCGGCCAACATCCTAATCGACCGGCAGGGGGAACCGCACGTCACCGACTTCGGGCTGGCCAAGCGCTTGGATTCCGACGCCGGATTGACGCATGCCGGGCAGATCGTCGGCACGCCCGCGTACATGGCGCCGGAACAGATGAAAGGGGAGCTTCGACTGATCAGCGTGGCCACCGACGTGTACGCTTTGGGGGTGATCCTGTTCGAGTTGCTGACCAACCGGAGGCCGTTTCAGGCGGAGGACGGCGACGAATTGTACCGCCAGATTCAGGAAGTCCCTCCCCCGTCGCCACGCAGTTTGAACTCACAGGTTCCTGCCGATCTGGAGACCGTGTGTTTGAAGTGTCTGGAGAAAGACCCCGCTGCCAGGTACGCCTCCGCCGAAGCCTTGGCCGAGGATTTGCGGCGGTTTCAGAACGGCGAGCCGATCAAGGGCCGACGGGTTGGTCGAATCGAGCGCGCCTGGCGGTGGTGCCGGCGCGAGCCGGTCTTGGCGGCGATCAGCGCGATCGCGGCATTAGCACTACTCACAACGTTCATCATTTCGGTCGCATTCGCGATCCAAAAATCGCGCTATGCGACAGGCATCCAACAGCGACTGGCTCAAAGCTATCTCGAGCGGGGACAGGCATCGGCAGAAACAGGCGAAGTGGGACCTGCCTTGTTGCACATGGCGCGAGCACTGGAAACTGTGCCAGAACATGACGTGGAACTCGACAGGGTTATTCGCGAAAACTTGGCTGTGTGGGGTGCCAGATACATCCCGGCGGAGCGAGTTCTTCATCATCCAGCACCGGTGACATCAGTTGCCTTTAGTCCGACAAACTTGGTGTTGACCGGATGCACGGACGGAAAGGCTCGTCTTTGGGATTTGGTTACGGAGAGACCGCTTTTCGAGGTGCCATGTTCTGATGAAGTTCTCGCGGTTGCCTTTTCCGTCAATGGGCTTCGACTAGCGACCGGGGAGAAGAGTGCGGCCACGATTCGGAATGCTATGAACGGAGAACCTGTCGGCCGTCCGCTCGAACACCCAGATCGAGTTCAGGCCATCGCTTTCAGTCCGGACGGACAAATGCTTCTCACTGGCTGCGCCGATGGTCTCGTTCGACTTTGGAGAATTGAGAACAGTGCGCCCATCAGCGAATGGAAACATGAAGGCCCCGTTTATTCGGTGGCGTTTCACCGTAGCGGCAAATTCGCGATCACAGCCAGTCACGACCGCACTGCCAAGATTTGGGATGTGCAGACTGGAGAATGCGTTGCCAAATTGCAGCACATGACGATCGTCCTCCAAGCAGGCTTCTGGAGCGACACTCGTGTCGTGACATCGACTTTGGATAAAGCGCAATTTTGGGCTCTGCCTGAGGAGCACCCTGGTGACGATTCACCGGGGGTACAACCGATAAGTCCTGGGTTCCAGCACAATGGGACACTTTGGGGATTGGCGATTTCACAGGACGGGCGGCGGATCGTGACGGCTGGCGACGATAAGTTTGTGCGAGTTTGGAATCAAACTGGAAAGCCGCTTGCAACCTTCAGACATACGGATGCCATTCGGTCCGTAGCAATTAGCCCCGATGGCACCAGCGTCGTCGCGGCTGGCGACGATCGGACTGTGCGCGTCTGGCCGATGCCGAACCTCGAAGCTCCGGATCAGCGCCGACTTGAGCACAGGCATCAAATCAACTGCGCCTGTTTCAGTGCTGACGGTCGATTCGTACTCACTGCTAGTCACGATCAGACCGCCGGACTGTGGGATGCTGCAACAGGTCAGGTGGTTAGCAGTTTTGCGCACGAAAAACCCGTGCGCCAAGCTTGCTTCTGCCCGGATGAGAAACTCATCCTGACCGTCGATGAAGCGTGGACGGCGCGTTTGTGGAATACGAGAGAGGGACGAATTGTGCAGGAGTTCAAACACAACGCGGTAGTGCCCTCCGCGGCGTGTCGTCCGAAAAGCTCCCAATTCGCCACGGCATGCCATGATTCGATTGTCAGGCTCTGGGATGGGGTGGAGGGTCGCCTGCTGCATACCATGAAGCACGATGACATGGTGCTGGGTGTATCGTTCAGCCCAGACGGACATTATTTGGCTTCATGGAGTCAGGACCGGACAGCGCGAATCTGGAACTCGGAGAATGGAAAGCTTGTTGTTGCAGTACGTCATGATGGCCCGATTCGCTCTGCTGCATGGAGTCCCGACAACTCCATGCTAGCCACGGGTGGCGATGATAACCTCGCCCGCATCTGGCATGTTCCATTCGGGAAGCCGGTTTCACATTCTTTTGAACATCATGAAAAACCAGGGTCTGTGGGATTCGTTGAGTTCAGTCCGGACGGACAGTTGTTGCTCACGACTAGCACTGACAAGACTGTGAGGCTTTGGTCTGTTCTATCTGGCGACTTGGTTCGAACGTTTCTCCACAACAGCACTGTAGGACTGCCGGCGTTCCATTCCTCTGGTCGCCTCGTGGCGACAGGCGAGTGTTCGGGAGCCGATGGAAAATGCCAGCTTTGGGACACCCTTACGGGTCTGCGAGTGGGCCCGTCCGTTTCTCTGAATTGGGGCGCTAACGCTACCTTTAGCCCTGACGGCTCAAAGGTACTCTTTTATGCCCAAGACCGCCTTGCTCACTTGGCACGAGTTCCCGAACCTGTCGATGGCGATCCAAACAATTTGACACTTTGGGTCCAGGCATTGACCGGGACAGAATTGGATCGCGAAGGAGTCCTTCGTCAACTCGATGCCGAGACGATGGCTAACCGACGGCGGCGCGTGGAGGCTCTCATGGCTGGAAAGGTTCGAGTGAGCAAGTGGGTGGCCATGCCGAGTTCGCGAGAAGAATGACGATGCCGCCGGAGAGTACAGCAGGGGCGTAGTACGCCCAATCGATCACGACGTATGTCCCCCTGGCGGAACGTCGTTCCCCTGCGGAAATCCTATTTCCTTGCGAATGGGTGTCGCTGTTGAATGGAATTCGCGGATTTGGATATCAGGGCAGTCGCAAAACGTGGCTTCTCAATGATCCAAGTTGCTGTGTGCGATTGCGGCCATTTGACAGTCGATGGACAGTACACTTTCAACGGGGGCCAAACCATGAGCAAAAAGTACATAAAGTTTGATTCGATTGAAGATTCTGGGGCACCGCATCGGGGGTTTGACCCGCACCAACGCGGCTTTACCCTGATCGAATTACTGGTGGTGATCGCAATCATCGCGATTCTGGTGGCCCTGCTCCTACCCGCGGTGCAGCAAGCCCGTGAGGCGGCTCGACGGACCACGTGCAAAAACCAGCTAAAGCAGCTAGGGCTGGCGTTGCACAATTACCACGACAATTTCCTGATGTTCCCGGGTTTGTCGACCGGCGGCTGCGCCGCGGCGATGGGTGGGGGGGACCAGGGCCCAGCGGTCGGGGCCCAATCGAACCTCTGTAACAATGGCCCTAACGATGGCGCCTACCCAAGGCTGAGTTGGATCGTCGCCATACTGCCGTATTTTGATCAGGCGCCGTTGTACAACGCGATGAACTTTGGTGTGAATTCGGTACTGAGCAGCCCGACCAATGACATGAGGCCGGTGTTTACCGGCTATTCCCCGGTGAGCGGCATTGAACCGTGGAAAACTGAAATTGGGACGCTCCTCTGCCCGTCCGACAAGGTACAGCGCTTGCAAGCCGGTTACGGGCGAAACAGCTACAAGGCGTGCACAGGAACGACCTGGCAATCCAACAACTATTGGCGGGCCACATCTGGAATCTTTGCCGTTCAAGGTAACACGCGAATCAACGATTTGTTCGACGGTACGTCGAACACCGCGATGCTCGCTGAAATGGGAATGGGCAATTCCGGTAAGCGTACCGACACGATTGGAAATGTTGCTTTGTCAGGGAATGCACCGTCTGCTTGCAAGGCGTTGGCGACATCCAAGGTCTACGCCGGTACGGCACCAAGCCACCCGACCTTTCCGGGTCAGATTTGGAATCATGGCGGGACGTTCTTCTCGGCGTTCACAACCAACATTCCGCCGAATGGTGCTTCCTGCACGGCGATTTATCCGAAACCGGCGAACGGCGCGACGTCCAGCAACGACGACACTAGATCAGGCATCTACACCGCCAGCAGTCGCCATACCGGTGGCTGCCAAGTTCTGATGGGTGACGGCACGGTGCGATTCATCAACGAGAACATTAATTCGACTGAGCAGTATTACGATGTGCTTAGCGGTACACTCCCGAACCAAAGCCCATCCCTCACGGTGAACGGCGGCGCAATTCCCGCCGGCTTCGTGCCGGGAATCTGGCAGTCGCTCGGGACGGCAAATGGCGGTGAATCGATCGGCGATTTCTAAGCTAGAGGAGGCGGCCTTCGCGGGTGTCCTGCGCCACGAAGTTGAAGACGAGGCAGTTCTTCTCCTGGCCGTATCGGTGGATCCGTCCGACTCGCTGCTCAAGTCGGACGGGGTTCCAGGGAATGTCAAAGTTGATCATCAGCCAGCAAAACTGTAAGTTTATCCCTTAACCGGCCGCTTCCGTGGCCACGAGCACTTGGGCGCTTTCCCGGAACTCACGCTCGGCGTAAATACGGCTGCCGGGCGTGTCGCGGTCGCCAATCTTCATGCCACCGTGATTCTGCGTCAGCGTGAGGCCCCGCTCGCGGAGCTTGCCGAGGGGACGTTGGTCCCTACCGTCGCCCGCGAGGTAATCAAGCGTGTCCTTGTGCTCGGTGAAGAGGAGCAGCTTCATCTTCGGATTGTCGAAGACTTCCTCTTCCTTCAGGATCGCCCGCAGCCGGATCAGCTTGGTCTGCACATCGCGGGCTTCGAGTTGCTTGGCCTGCTCGACGAGATTGTTCAGACGGCCAATCTCTTCACGCAGGGCGCCGGGATCAACTGAAAGAACTTCGTCTTCGAGTTGATCAATGATCTTCTGTCGCTCTTCTTCCATGAGATCCTCGAAGTCTTCCGGCAGCTTGCGTTTGATTTGCTACTGACGGTAAGCCTCGGGATCGTCCAGGATCTTCTGTCGCCTGGCCCGCATGCGTTCGAGGCTGCGACGAACTGCATAAACCGACGAGGCCATGCGACGCTGGAGCATGGCCATCGTGAACCCGACTGCGCGGGCACGGGCCGAATCCTGACTGGCGGCGGCCATTGACTGGTCTTCGACGTAGCGGGTCAACTCGTCGTAGAAGTCAAGCTCTTCGCCATCAAGGTCAAATGCCGCGGTACGGACATCACCCTGCGTGAACAGCTTGGTGACATCACCGGTTTCAGGGTGCGGAAAGGTGACCAGCGCTTCCTTGATTCGCCGCAGGTAAAACGGCGCCTCGTGCTCGCGGAGTGCCTGCTGCAGGCTTTGAATGCTGCCGTAAACATCAGGGTCGAGTAGGGCCAAAAACCGCCGGAAGTGGTCGGGATCACTCTTGTACGGTGTGGCCGTCATGAGGAGGTAATGTTCGGTCATCTTCGAAAGCGACTCGCCCAGCCGGTAGGCGTAGGTCTTCCGATCCTCGCCGGGCGCGCTCATCTTTTGCGCTTCGTCAACGATCACCAGATCCCAGCGGGACCGCAGGAGGCTGTCACGGGCGTCTTCGACAATGGAGACCCACGAGTCCGATGTAATGACCTGATCTCGCTCTTGCTAGGGGTTCTGACCGTAGTTCGCGCGAAGCACGTCGCCGCAAATGACGTCGAATTTCTCCCGGAACTTGTCCGAAAGATCCCGCTGCCACTGAAATGTCAGATTTGCTGGCGTGACGATCAAAACGCGGCGGACAAGACCGCAAGCCTTCAGTTCCTTAAGCAGCAACCCCGCCATGATCGTTTTGCCCGCACCGGGGTCGTCGGCCAACAGAAACCGAATCCGAGGCAGCTTCAGGAAGTATCCGTAGACCGCTTCCAACTGGTGGGGAATGGGATCGACGCGGGTAATCGAGAGGGAGAAAAACGGATCATACTCGTAAGCCAACCCAAGCCGATGGGCTTCGACCCCGAGGCGAAACAGGTGGGCGTCGCCATCGAACGGTTCGCGATCTGCCGAAACTGTGAGCTGCGCGAGCTGGGTCGCGTTCAGCACCGGATCACACGTCAATCTGGTTGAAAGCTCCCGACCGATGACTCTGAGCGATTCTCCAAATGGCACCAATGCCAAGACCTCGACGGCTTCAGGCAGCGTCGGTCCGCGTACAATACCCCCCGGTCGAATGGCGTGAGTGCTCACGTGTGATCCAATTCGGCGGACGAATTGTGATCGGCAGGGTGTCAGAAATCCCACGAACTCCGTCGAACCGGGGATTTTATCAAGGAGTGGAGCGAATCGATAGCAGGCGTGACAGCGGAGTGATCGAGACGTAGAGGTTTCCGAGATTGCCACAAAACCTGGGAGACGTCCTGCCGCCCTCAGCGCCGGTTTTCGTCCTACCTTCTCGGCCGTTTCCGACCACCGCCTGCGATTGACATGGCAAGGAGAACATGGATTCGAGCGGCATGCTTACCGATCGTGAGTCCGGTTGCCTCATCCACACTTGTTGCAGAGTTGCCAATTGATCGATTCGATCCATACTTTCGCTCGGACCCTGTGGTATGAAGCCACTGGATCGAGTGAGTCTCGCCTATGATCCGCGTGTAACTCCAGTCGTAGTTACGTGCGACTTTAACTCGCATTTCTCACCATGTGTTTCGGTTGCCAGGTTTTTTCGGTTTGGCGGGCAATGGGATTGTGGCAGAGGGCGCGTGGGCGATGTGGGGTGGCTGCAGTCGAGTGGGCGGGGGCGAGGTGGTCTGGCAACGGCTCGAGACGATTGCCCGGCCAAAGCCGGAGCGGGCCAATGTCAGCACAAAACCCTTTGGCGACACAGGCGCTTGCGACAGAAGCGTACACTTGACGTTGTGCGCTATCGTCCGGCAGCATGTGCAGACTCTTGTTGGGTCCAGACACGCAGCTGAATCAGGAAGGAACAGGCATGGAATGCGGTCCCACGATGCCGTTCTATCCGGCCGAGACAATCACCGAACAAACGCTGGAGTCTGGTCAAACTGTTCGTTGGTCAAGCGCTCCACTGCGGGACATTTGGTTGGCGCTCTCTGGCGGAGGGTTTCGAGCGACGGCCCATCACATGGGTGTCCTGCTCGCCTATTTGCGGCACGACATGCATTTCCGACTGGGAATCGTGAATTCTGTTTCCGGGGGGGCGATCGCCGCGGGGTACTTCGGTTATTGGCTTGGCGACTGGACGGTGTCGCCCGATTGGAACAACCGGACCGGTCTCACCGCGCTTCGTTCGTTCGCCCAACCGTTGATCAACCTGCTTCGAGCCGACGTGTTTTGGCGCGGCGTGCGTCGGCGAATTGGCAGCATGTTCCGCCGAGACAAAGCGCCGTCCTCGCCGATTGCCATCGAGCACCTGCTCACAGAACTGTTGTTTTCCGACGCTGCGGCCTTCGCCCAGAAAACATTCAACGCTCAGGCAGCCGCACTCAAACTACCAGCGACAAAAGCGCGAGCCCGAGAAGAACCGCTCGTCCAGTGGCTTGGTGACGGGCCCGTATTTGTATTCACGACCGTCGATGTCCACATGAACCTGCCCTTCTTCGTTACGTCACTCGGATCCGGCTTTAGTGCGTACGATGTTTATCGGGTGGCTGGCCACGGACGCGGCACACCAATCCCTCTCGCCCGATCGATAGCTGCCAGCGCCGCCTTTCCCTTGGGGTTTAAGCCGGTGTCGTTCGAGCTACGTGGCATAGAGGCCGAGTTGTACCAACGCAAGGCGGAATCTCGGCACTTTGCCGATGCCTTCATTCCCATCCGATTTGAGGAACGGGAACGCGTGGCATTATCGCTGACGGATGGCGGGGTCGTTGACAATCGCGGATTGGCGTTCTTCAGCGATTTGGCTCGCGCACTTTTTGCGCATCGATTGTTGGACACGATGCCCAAACATGGCCACATCCACGCCTACGACATGGGGGCGGCGTTCGCCCTCCCCGAGAAACCCATCCGCTCATACACCAAGACCCTCGGTCGACTCGCGTTGATGGCCAGCGATACCGCGCAGGAACTTCACACACAGTTGCTCGACGAGCGTCTGCGCTTGCTATTGGCGCCGGCACCGGAACTTAAGTTGTTCTCGCGGGATGTGTTTCGGGCCCACCAAGGTCTGGCCGACGAGTTCGAGATCAGTCCGGAGCTGTTGCAGCACGCTTTGACCATTCGCACACACCTGGACCGATTCAGCGATACGGAGATCGCCGCGCTGGTCACGATCGGCTATAAGCTCGGCGTTTTCGGGCTGATCCATGCCGGACTCGTCGACAAATCCGCGATGACGCGTACGAATGACGAGTTGCGGGAGATCTTGGACGGACTGCTCCACCCGTTGCCGCGCGAGCAGTGGCTGGATCACCTGCAGGGGTCAGGGAACAAATTCAAGATCGCCCGTGCCTGGAAACGATGGCGTCTTTCGCGGCGTCATTCGCCGCCTGAAACTCCGCCGCCCGCCTCGGACGAAACCGAAACCACACCCGCCTGACTCTCGTCGACGGCCAGGATTTGGTTGTGTCCTATGCATGGTGATGCGCGAATGCATGCCATACAAGGAGCGCGTCCTCGGGCAGGAAGTTCGAGGCTTGGTAGGTGCGTTAGCAGGGTCTGCTCGTGAATCACCGCCGCCGAGTGATAGCCCTTGTCGGCGGCCACTTCGCGAATCTCGTGTTCGGCTCCGCACACCAGCAGGTTCGTCTCGGACGTCTCCACGCTGACCGGCAGCGTCGTCGTGTCGCCGGCATCGCCGCCGCTGCGCAGCCGCCATCTTTCGGAGAGTCCCTTGGATCTTGCTCGTTGGATGCAGTTTCATGGTCGGTGTCCTCGATTTGCTGAACCACTTGGACGAGCTGGTTGCAGCAACTCTGGGACACGCGACGACAGCTTGGGTGACAAATCTAGGACGATTGACCCGCGACTAGGTTCGGCGATTCCGTAGCCTCGTGCTGACCTCGGATTCGTTCACGGCGTAGGTCGTCAGCATCCGCTTCAAGGCCGCATTTAATTCGTCACGCTGGTCCCAGAGCCGTTTCAGCGCATGGCGATCGAGAGCACTCACATCACCCCACCATTTCGATTTGCGCAATTTTGCCTCGAACGCCTCGTAGGTTTTTGGATCATGTGTCTTGGTTGGGAAGCTCACAGTCTCGGCGGCCGTCACCGTGGCTTCCTTCTCGCTGCCGACGACCGTGGACAATCCCTTTTTCTCCGCCAGCTTGATCAAAGCCTCTTGGATCTCGGCAATCTCAGTCTCAAGCTCGCGTTGCTTGTCGATCAACTTCTGTCGCTGAGCTTGCAGTTCCGCCCAATGGTCAACCAACTTGACGCCCGACTCTTTGGCGAAGCGATTCGGCGGCAAGCTGCGGACCTCACACAGATGCTTACGCACGGGGCAGACGTGCTGGTAATCACAATAGTTGCACAAGGCCGACTCGTGCGTTGGGAACGCTGTCTCGGTCTGATCGCGGCCCTCAATCTGTTTGATCAGATCGACCGTCTCGCGGCGTAGTTCGTCCAACTGAGCCGGCGTCCGGGTGGACTTGATGGTGTGATCGAAGCGCAGGAAGTGCCAGTACAATTCCACCTGCTCGGCATCAGGCCACATCTGGCGGATACCGATCTCATAGTACGCCAGTTGCGGATCGCGGTCTTTGTCTTGCTGAGTGGGCAGTGACTGGTTCGTCTTGTAGTCATGCACCTGCCAGATGCCTCCGTCCGACTTGGCCAGCCGGTCGATGTATCCCAGCATTCTGTATTGGCCCTGTCGATCGAGCGGGAACACGATCCGGCGTTCCAACCCGATCGTGCGAGATTGATCGAACGGTTGAAACCGATGATAATAGTCGCGGACGCAAACCGCGCCGATCTTCCGGTACGCCGCCGGCGTCATCTGGTCACCACGGATCACGATGTGTTTCGTCCATTCCGCCTTCCAGCGCTCCGCAAAATATCCGAGCAACTCATCCAGTCCCGGCAGACGGCGACGAGCAACTTCCTTGTAAAGATGCTCCAGCGTCTCGTGACAGCGCGTCCCCAAGAAGGTCGCGATCTGCTCCGGCGAGTCTTCGAGGGGCACCTTGGCCACATACCGGTAATAGAACTGTCGCGGACATTTGCGAAAGGCTTCCAGACGACTGTGGGAATAGGTGGCCATAAGCATCCAACGGAAATTGATTGCCGCGTGGCGGAATTACGGTTTTGGTGACGAGCAGCCAAAGCGCGGCCGGCCGATTGCAGTCCCTCGGCATCGGTGCCGAACCGCATGGGAAACTATACGCTTACCGAACGACCTCTGCATTGTTCTCCAAAGACTTGAGGGACATGCCATGCCCAGCCAATCCTCCCATTTCGTTTCGGCGAGCCGCAAACGACTTCTCGTGATGCGAGATGGAAGAAGCAACATCCGCAGCGCGGGTGTCCCGAAGCCGGTCGTGCTGGTCGATACGCGAGAGAAGCAACCGCTCCCTCTGTTCGCCAATCATCCGAACTGGATTGCCGGCGAGCGGCGAAAGGCAATGAAAACGGGCGACTACACCGTGGAGGAGATGGAGCGCGAACTTTGCTTAGAACGGAAAAGCCTTGCGGACCTCGTCGCCTGCACGGTGACGTACCGAGAACGCTTTCTGGCGTCCTGCGCTCGGCTCGCCCGGTTTCGGTGGAAGGCCATCCTGATCGAAGCGACCTTGGAAGACATCAAGGGTGGCTTCGAGCCATTCGATATCCCGTCGGGCGTTCATCCCAACGCAGTCGTCGGCACCCTGGATGCCATCGAGGCCAAGTTCGGAATCCCAATCCTCTACACTTCGACCGTGCGCCGCCTGGCCACCGAGCGTGCCGCAAGCTGGCTCTCAAAGCACTTTACCTACTGGTGGCTGGAAACGAACGGACACGGCCGCGTGCTGATTGACTCCGACGAACTATGACCGTCGTGAACTTCGCGCGAGGGCACGAGGCATAATCACTCAGTTTGAACTATCCAAGCGAGATTGCACGATCTGCGGAAGGGAAATGTGAATGGTTCACACAGCGTGGGGGCTGCTCGGCCCAGAAATGCTCGCGACTGAGCGCCGCACGCGAACTCTCGGATTGGGAGCTACGGTGCGTTCATTCAATGACCTCGCCGTTCCGGGCTTGGGCGGGGTGTGGTTCGGCAAACAACTCTTACTCGCTACTTTGGGTGTCGCTGTCGCGGAAGGTGTGCGCAACGCAGGTAAGCGAGCGCAAAATATCGAAGTAGCCAACGCGGTCGAAGCCCTCGCCTGCTGGCTAGCGCTCAACGATGACTGGCAACCGGATCCACGCCTGCGCGGCGCAACAAAGCTGCGGGGCAAAACCGACGTTGCGTTTGCCACGATGCGTAAGCCCACGTTCTACGTTACGCAGCCTATGCGTCAGGCGACGGTGCAGCCCTTGCGTGCGTTGGGCTTGGTGGAGTCGATTGGGGAACGCTTCAACGCATTCGGTTGTACGCAGCTTGGGCACGAGTTTATCCAGTCCGCGTGCGACGGTTTCGAGCCTTACAACCGTAGCGTGTTGGATCATCTGGTTCGTTGGGCCAATGGAATACACGACAAAGTTCGGTCTTCGGCTGAGCTGACGAAAGCATTGTCGCCGCTTGAATCCATGCCGAAAAACGCCCGCGATTTCTTGCGAGAGCGAGTTGTTCAGGGCACCGGTACGGAAGCTATTCGACGACGGCAGGCACACAACTGGGTTCAACGGCTACGCGACAACCCGCAGGAACAAATTGCGTGGGACACCAAGCCAGCGATGCTGGACGATACCCACTGGCTCGATCTCCATGCTGGCGCATTGTTTTTCACGGCGCGCGATGCCGCGATTGCGTTGCTCGATGAGATCGAGGCACACATCGCGAAAAAAACTGATCGGCAAATGTCCTTGAATACCGCACTTCCCGAACCTGTTGTGGACAAGATCAAGTCGCTGAGAGAGTGCTCACAATCTTTCCTCGACAACGCTCACGATCCTTCGCATGAGTTTTCGGCGGGCGGGTTTTGTCGTGAATGCACTGAGCAGTCCGAGGCACGTCTGCTTGAAAAGTTACTTCAGCGTGAAGGGCGAGTGCTGAGTCTCCGCAGCCGTGCGATCGTTCCGGGTGTTGCCTTTCGAGGTATGCAGGACAGTCGACCTGCATCCGCGCGCAGCCCAGAGGAAGACGGTGCGGAGTCTGAGATCAAGCAGACTGTCCCGTTACCTGACGGAATCTCGCATCGCGTTCGCAACCTCTTTCTCCTCAATCTTGACTTGTGCGGCGAACTGGATGCTTGGCTTGGCAATCCATCTGGCAGTAACGGCGAAGCATGATGAGCAAACACGATCCACCATTCAAACCGCTGTCACTATCTCAGCACTTTGAAGCTCCTGAAGACTTCGTTGGCTGTTTCGGCTGGCTATGCGGCTATTCGGCGGACGGCGGCTTTCTGGATGATGCCGTGGAGCGGTTCACTCGCCGGACGCAAGCCCAGCGAGCGTACTGCGGGTGTATCGCGATGGCATTGATGCTGGACCCAAGCAACGAGCAGATCACACCCACAGAAGTCCCCGGCGTTTTACATGTGCCAATGAATGACAAGCGCCCATTCAGTTTGTTGCACGCCAAGGTAGCGCTCCTGGGTTTTCGCCACACATCGGATGCACGAAAGTGGCAACTCCGTCTGATCGTTTCAACCGGAAACTGGACGCGCGGAACGCTGGAGGACAGCCTCGATCTCGTCTGGCGGATCGATCTTTCCAACGACGATCTGAAAGTGCGCGACGATTGGGTTCCGCAAGCCTGCGCCGACATCAAGGCGGCCTGGAAGATGCTCGACTGGTTGCGGAGTCACTTCGATTTACGAGTGTTGAACGCCCTGCTCACAGGTCGCTCGGATTCCGAATCAACCGTTGCCAGCCGACAGCTCGAAACTTGGATCGAAAAAACGATCAAAGTCGGAAGCGGTGTTGTCCCACGGTTTTTCGATAATCGGCAAGCGTCTTTGCTTGCCCAGTTGCCGGACCTCGTTCGGGAGCATTCTTCAGGAACGGCCCGAAATTACATCGGGATGGGTTCCGGATTTTTCGAGTCATCGGACAATCACAAAGAGATTCCGTCGGTACTCAAACGAATTGTCGATAGCCTTCAGGTCGATAACCTTCAGAAAGCGAAACTTCTCACCAGCCAGCCTGAAATTGACGTCTTCGTAAATCCGACGGCATGCCAAGCGGTGGCAAATTCTGTGACCGCATTTGGTGACGCGGGCTGGAAAGTGCGAGAAGCGGGCAAGCCTGACTACTTCAAAGCCGCATTTCGATCGCTCCACGCCAAGTTCATTTTCAGCGCCAACCAGCGGGACAATTCCAACCTATGCAACAGCGCCTGGCTCTATCTGGGATCAGGAAATCTCACTGGCCCCGGCTTTGCCAACAAAATGAATCCTCAACTCGGCAATCTTGAAGCGGGCATCCTGTTCGCGCCAGAGTCGCTTCACTGGGAGACCGGAAGAGGTGTGCCCCCAGATCATGTCGTGACGAATGTTTTGCCTCTTCAATGGGAATCCGATTTCTGTCAAAGCCCGGGATCGCTCGATGTGGGTAATGACATGCCAGAGCCGGAGCTGCGATATAGCGCAGCGCCTGCGGCTTATCTTTTCTGGGTGGTCGAAGAGAATGTCGGTTGGTTACGAGTCGTTGACGGAGTCACTGAGTCTTTCGATGTCCTTGCGGAAAGCGGTTTGGCCTGCCCTCAAGACAGCGTCCAGGGATTTCAGTGGCCGGGTACTTCACCTCGGCAACCTCGTCAGGTTCAGCTTCGCTGGTTGGTCGATGGGCAGGAACAAAAAGCATGGGTGCCCGTGCTCGACGAATTTGGGCGCGTCGCAGCGACGACGTTGCCTCGAATCGACATCGAAGAGGCTTGGGGCCAACTCGCGAACTTTCCCATGCCTCCGGATGATGAGGAGCTGATTCCAGATGGAGATGACGAGTCAGCCATCGGTGCTGTCCAGCCAAGTACGGGCGTGGCCGCCACGGCCAGCTACCCCGTGCGACAAGTCATGCAACTCATCGAGAACATCGCTGCCAAGCAAACTTCAGTGTCTCAAGTCGACTGGCCAACTTGGTGTACTCGTTTTGAACAGTGCTTGATTCAGGCTGCGGGCAGCAAAGTGTTGGGTGAATTCTTGAAACTCGGCCTCAATCCCCTCAGCCCTTTGTGGTGTTCTCCATTCCGGCCCGATTTCGCGATGACTGCCGAGACATCCGAAGGGTTACGTTATGAGGAAGCTCTCAAGCGAGTGGAAACAGCGTGGAACGTCGCCGGTCTGACCAAATTCGGAGACCAACCATGAAGCGGACTTTTCAAGGTTGGGACGCAGTTGCAGAGCGTCTTTTCCAACAAGCCGAGTGTCAAAAGCAATTGGGCGAGGACGCCGCCCGGCTCAACGCTGGCCAGTGTGCAAGCCTCCGAGAGATCGCCAAACGCATCGTGAAGAATGGCGTGTTGATTGCCGACGAGGTCGGCATGGGCAAAACACGAATTGCTGTCGAAGTTGCGCGCTGCGTGTTTGAGAGCGGCGGACGAGTGGCGATTCTGATACCACCTGGTCTCGGTTACCAATGGCAGGCCGAATTGCAGAGCGGCGGGGTTGATGATGTTAAACCAGTTCTGCGAAGCCTTCACGCCTATCTGAAAGCATGGGCCGACGATGGGCCGATTAAACCAAAACCTTGGTTTGATCTGCCGATGGTGATGGTGTCGCACGCGCTCGCGAATTGGCGACTTGGCGAACGTGCCGACTCTTGGCGCTGGGCACTACTGCCGGAACTCTATGCTTGTTGGCGTAAATCAAAGCCTGATGGACGGCTTCCACGCGGCTACAACGGCAATGAAAAACTCGCGTACGATTGGCCAATCAGTGCGGCTAAGAGCATCACCGCCGCAATCGCAAGCGACCGTACAAATCCCGCGCGACGTCGGCTCGATCAACTGTTGGAAGAGGTTCAATGGCCCAGACCACTCGACGCAGGCGAGTATTCCCAAACTGGCGGATTGCGGGCTTGGCTTGAAGAAGGCGTTGGCTTTGGCCTTGGAGTTTTCGACCTGATTATTATTGATGAAGCACACAAGAGCCGTGGCGCGGAAAGCGGTCTGTCTCGTCTGCTCGACAATGTCATTGCGTCATCCGACACCGCGCGAAGGCTTGCGTTGACGGCCACTCCAGTGGAACTGGATGTGAGCCAATGGTCGAATACGTTGAGCCGCCTCGACCTTGACGTCACGGCCTTGGGAACGGTTCAGGAAGCCATTAACCAGTACGCCGACGTTGTGAGGCAAGTTCGGCAGACTTGGCGGAGCAATGCAGAGGCGCGTGCTGCATACAAGGTCGCCGCCAGTCATTTTCAAGACACTCTTTCTCCATATCTGCTTCGCCGTGACAAGAGGGAAGACGTCGACGTCCAGCGATTCCGTGACCACACCAAGTTGCCGATCAATGCGTATCGCAGAGAAACGGAGATTGCGGTAAACACGATCAATCTTTCACCGCAGTGGAAGAAAGCAGTCTGTGCGGCGGAGTCTTTGTCATTCGTCACACGCCAGTCAGATGATTCCGTCGCCAAAAGGCTGCGTCTGACATTGGGCAACGGGCATGGGATTGCAGCGCTACTCGACCAAATTCATCCCGACGACGATGACCATAAGCAGGAACCACAAGACGCGAGTCAAAGTAAAGACAATCCAATCGAGGACGGAGATGATACGGTTGATTCAAAACGGAATGAGCGTGCCAAATGGTGGCTGAACGCCATCAGTCAGGCATTCACACGAGATGACAATTCGCTTTATACGCACCCCGCGATTAAGGCAGCGGTCGATGCCATTGAGGAAGCCACTCAGCGAGGCGAGAAGGTTCTGGTCTTCGGGCGATTCACACGACCATTGCGTGCGTTGGTTGATTTGGTCAACGCCCGCGAAATGCTTCGTCGCGTTCAGAAAAGTGAGCCGTGGCCACAGGCTAAAGTTCACGGCGATCGGCAAGGAGATGTCGAGAGCAGCGAATGGCAGGCAGTGCGTGCAGCCTATCTCCAACTCAAGTGTTCGTTTCCGCTTGAAACGCTCGATGAGAAACTGCGTTCAGGCTATGACCGCGAACGCCATCGCCGCGAACACTTTCGTGACCGCCTGGTTTCTCGAATCGAGCAAGGGTGGGTCAAAAACGGTCCCGATACCCACATCAGAGCAATTTTTGATGCCTTCAAACGCTCGGTCGCTATGAACGACCAGTTGGAAGGGACGGAACAACGCTCGCTTGCTCTCGTTGGACGTGCGCTCTTGGAATTGATGGGACACCTTGACGGCGAGCCTTCCCCATCCAAGTGCGCGGAGGCGTTTCGCGACTTGATCTTGGCTGTCTGCGATCGAGATGACGCGGAATCTGACGACTTGGAAAATGACGACGAAGCAACAGAAATCTGGGACGCGATCGAAGAACGATTAGCTGAAGAATACGACCGGCCCCAAGGAGGATTCGCTCGTCTGATGTTCGGAGAAACCAAACCAGAATCCCGGCGCATGATTCAACTCGCATTCAATCGTCCGAATAGCTTTCCGAGGGTACTGGTGGCGCAGTCAATCGTCGGTCGCGAGGGACTGAATCTGCACAAGTCCTGCCGAATCGTCGTCATGCTACATCCTGAGTGGAATCCCGGCGTTGTTGAGCAACAGATTGGAAGAGTCGATCGAGTTGATAGCCACTGGTGCAACGAACTCAAAAAGGCAATCACCGACGGCCGAGAAGGAGATGACTTGCCGCGAATAGAAGTGCGTCCAGTGATTTTCAAGGGCACATACGACGAGCATAATTGGCACGTCTTGCGTGCGCGCTGGGATGATCTGCGAGCCCAGTTGCACGGCGTTGTGATTCCGCCGAGCGAGGCGATTGTCGATCAAGAACACATGGAATTGATTGAAGAGATTTCCAAGGCGGCACCCAATTTTTCACCAACTCACAAGATAAACAATTTGGGTCAGGTGGCGGTTCGAGAGGCTGAGCCTGCGCAAACTCCTCATTGAGTCGCTGGTCCAGTGTCCTCAGCGCCTACTACCAGTAAGCGTTCAGCCAAGTCCAGCACATCGACCGGCCAGAACTGGATCGGCCGAGGATGCGACGTCGGTGAGTCGGCGAGTGGTCGACAGGACAGCAACGCACGCTGCCAAGTCGTGGGAATCGCCTCTCGGCCGTGAACCGCACCGAGCAGTGCTCCGGCGATTGCGGCGTTGGTGTCGGTGTCGCCGCCGCGCATCACGGTGTCGCTCAGGCCGGCGACGAGGTTTTCGGCGTGCAGGAGTTGGAAGAAAGCGTTTTGCAGGGCGATCAGCACCCAGCCTTGGTGCGTCATGAAATCATCGGGAGCGGCAACGGCAGCGCGGTCGAGGCACTCGCGGACGGGTGGTGAGAAGCCAGGTTTCGACGCTTCTCGTTGAGCAGCCTCGTAGCACGCCTGCGGTCCGCTGCCATTGGTGATCTCTTCGGCGATTGCGGCGACGAAGGCGGCGCAGGCATCCTGACAGACGGGATGGGGATGCGTGATCCGGCTGTCGGCCCGCGCCCAGGCGACGGCTTCTTCCGGGCGCAAGGCTCCGAAGATTCCCAGCGGACTCACTCGCATCAGGGAACCGTTCGCCTGGCTCTGAGCATCAGGCCGTCCGGCCAATCCCACCGAAGTCGTCCGGCCGATGTCGAACGGATGAGAGTCTCTCCAAGACCGATACGCGGCAGCAATCCGAGCTTCATCGAACGTCTCTTTGGCCAGAGTCCGAGCCAACATCAGCGCCATTTCAGAGTCATCGGTTGGTTGGCCGGCAAGAATGTCCCAAACGCCACCATCGGCAAGTTCTCGCAGCCCGTTGGGGTACTGCCGCCGAATTCGATCTGGCTCCTGAAATTCAACCAGCCCACCCAGCGAGTCGCCGGCCAGTTGACCCAGCAGGCAGCCTTGAGCACGCGAGAGTCGGCCCGGATCACGAATCAGTCGGCCTCGTTCCGGGCGAATCATTGGGATCGAGCACGAACGACCGGACAACACGGTTGTCCAATCTCGTCGACAAAGCGTGGTGCAAGCCTCACGAGCGCCGCCAAAGCAGAACTGAGTGGAGCTTCGTCCCGATGCGTAGGTCACTTCGTGCCCGTGCTCATCGAGCAATGTTCCACCGACCGCTCGCAACATGGCGTGACCGGCGGCGTAGTCCCAGGCACCGGGACCGCTCAGCGACACGCCGGCAATGCCGTCTCCCGCAGCGGCCAGAGCCAGCCGATAGGCGATGCTCGGCATAGCGATGTACCGTGCGGGATGCACGGCTCGTTGATTGGCTTCGGCTCGCCGATCGGCATCTTGTGAGACAACGACGATCGACTTCGCGTCGAGCGATGCTGACGAGAAGTCGTTCTTCACCGGCTGCCCGTTGCGAGTGATTGGGCCACAACCCTCTGCCCAAGCGATCAAATCACCGTTGTCGTCGGGATACGAAAAGGCAAACACAACTCCCAGCACCGGCACGTCGTCTCGCAACGCGGCAATCGAGACCGCACTGCCGCGCCAGCCCTTCAAGTACGCGGCGGTTCCATCGTTGGGATCGACCAGCCAGCGATGTCGTGAGTCTTTTCCGTCATGCGCACCGGTCTCTTCGCCGAGATAGCTCCAATCAGTGGCCGCCAACAATCTCTGACGAATGATTTGCTCGGCCTCATCATCAGCGTCCGCGTGCGAACCACCGCCGCGCGGACCATCCGGCCGATGCAGATCATTTCGCAGGATCGCTCCAGCTTCGCGAGCCGCTTCGATCGCCATTTGCAGTGCAGGTTGGTAGTCGCTCATCGTCGGTCATTCATCTTCAAGAGTCGCGTTGTCCGCTTCTCACAAACTCGCCGATGCGGCGGATGGCTTCGCGGGATTCGGGGAGTCCTCGGATTTGGAAGACGTGGACCATGCCGGGCCAGATTTCGAGCGTCACGGGGACGCCGTCGGCGCGGGCTTTCTTGGCGACTCGGATCGCGTCGTCGCGGAGCATTTCGTGTTCGCCGAGTTGAATCAGCAGCGGCGGGAGACCTCGATAGTCGCCGAACAGCGGAGAGGCCAACGGTTCGCGCGGATCGGTCTTCGGTAAGTAGCGGTCGCGGAATTCGGGCATCGTGCGCGAGCTGATGATCGGGTCATGAGTCGACTTCAACGCCTCGCTCGTCAGCGTGAAGTCGGTGGCCGGTGAGATCGGGATGCCGCCGGCGGGCAGGCGGAGCTTGCGGTCCTTCAGCGCCAGCAACGTGGCCAGTGTCAGATTCCCTCCCGCCGAGTCACCCGCGACGAACGTGGCTTTCGCGGCACCGGGGCCGCTCGGTCCGTTGGCAATCAGCCATTCGTAGGCCGCGACGCAATCATCAAGTCCGGCCGGGAATGGATGCTCGGGAGCCAGTCGATAATCCGGCAGCAGGACCGCGCACTTCGCCGCGAGCGAAATCTCCGCAGCCAGCGGCAGATAGTTGCCGCCCGATCCAGAGACCCAGCCGCCGCCGTGCAGATAAAGGAGTCGCACGTTGGGATCGGCGTCGGGAGTCAGCACCCACTCGCACGGCACGCCGCCGACTTTGATCTTCGTCAGCTTGACGCCAGGAGCGGTCGGTTCCTGTCGCGCACCCATACCGGCTCGCAGTCCGCCGAGATCGAAACTCGACGCCCCGAACGGCGGCGATTGGCGACGTCGCTCCAAGAATGCAGCTCCCTCTTTCGAGACCTCGCGCTGCCAGACATCGCGCGAGGCATGACGGCGCGTCGGCTCCAGCAGGTCCATGAGCGGCAGCTTCTCGAACACGAGATGCGATTGGCTCCCCTCATACACGATCCCGACGTGATCGCGATCAATGCGAGTGAGACTCGGATAGCCGGCCCCGCGTCCCTCATCCAACAGCCAATGATGCGAGTCCGGCCAAGTCAGCCCGTCGTCGAAACTGATCTGCACGGTGTGATGCGTGCGGCCCTTCTGAGATTGCGGATTCGCAAACAGCAGCAGATGTTTCTGCTCGCCGCCGCGTTCGTAGTCGAACCGCAAGAGACTGCCGTTGCAGTTCGGTTCGATGAGCGTGTGGCGACTGGTCGGATGCGGCTGCCAAGTTTGCCCAAGATCCTTGGTCACGACGACCGCTCGAAAGCGTTCATGATCGTTGCGGACATTGAGCATGATCGAGCCATCGCCGAGTAGCGCCGCCTGGCACTCATTGCCGCCGGTGTATCCCGGCTTGCCGACGATCCAAGTTTGGCCGTGATCGCGACTGATCATGATCGTCGCGAAGGTCTCCAGTCGCTCGCGCCCGGTGCGGCCTTGCACCGGCATCACGAGCGTCCCGTCAGCCAAACAGGATCCCGACTGCGGCGCGGGCGCGAGCAACCACCAGGCTTCCTGCTTCAACTTCCGAGTCAGGTTCTCCGGCGGCGACCAGGTGAGGCCATCGTCCTTCGAGCGGACCATCATGAACTGAGCCGCTTTGCCAATCTCGAAGCCCGGCTCCGAGCCGTCGTCGTTCCATTGATGCTTGCCCGGCTTGCCGTTCATCCACACGGCGAAACAAAAAATCTCGCCCGTCTGTTGATCGACGATAATGCCCGGATCGCTGCATCCGTTCTGCTCCTGCGGCAGCCCGCCGAATTCCCCCATGTCCATGATGACTCGCGGTGCTTCCCAACTTCGTCCGCCGTCCGTGCTGCGGCTCAGCCCGATGTCGATGTCTTCTTGCAGGTCGCGCCCCATGCGGCGTCGCATGTCGTAAACCGCGAGCAACGTCCCGCGTACCGACGTCGTCAGCGCGGGAATGCGATAGGTATGCACGCCATCGTCATTGCGCTTCCGCAGAGCGACCCCAATCCGCTGCCGTGCGTTCGCGACGTCGTCGCGCGGCGCGATCTTCCCCACCGACGTCACGATCGAGGTGCAGGACGCCGCGACTTGATGCGATAAGTCGGCAGAGTCTTTCAACCGGCACGACAGCCAGAAGATGTTCTTGCCCTCCGCCAACTCGCGATCAACTGGCATAGTCATCGTCATCGCCGGCGCAACCACCTCACCAATTGGGCTCGCCGACGAGAACGCCTCAGAAGCCCCCGTCGCAAACAACCGCACCGCCGCAAGGTCATTCAAGTCGTCCGTACCAGCGAGCGAAATCACAAGCGACGCCACTCGCACCGCTTGCCCCTTCGGCACATCAACCACTACTCGCAGCAACGGCCCCTGCTCATTGCGAATCAAAATCGGATGCACCGGCCGCACCACATGGGCAACCAACGCCGCCGCCCCTTCCTGCGCCAGCCCTTCAGCCCGCGCGCCGATCACGGCAATCACGAATGCCCCAACCAAGAGCAGCGACCGAGCCACCAACCATCGACCGAAGTGTCGTTTCACAGTGCGTCCTTTCTCGATGAAGTCATGGCATCGTCATTCCGTCATGTCGTTTCCAACGGGTCCCGACGGGACGGCATTCTTCAGAAGTTCAGCGAGGCGGGCTTGCATCGTGGCGACGCGGTCGGGTTCTTTGTCGGCGAGGTTGATAGTTTCGCCGATGTCGGTGGCGAGGTTGTAAAGTTCGATTGATCCAGCTGCCGGTTGAGCCTTCTTTTTCGCAGCAGCATTCTTGGCGGCGTTGGCTTTCTTCGAGCCTTCAGACGTCGCGGCCGCAGCGGTCGATTGGCCGACAAGTTTCCAATCTCCCATGCGCAGCGCGGCGGCAGCCGGCGACATCACGCTCAGGATCGCGTCGTGCGGCGAGCGGGCTTGTTGCGTGAGCATCGGCCACACATCTTTGACGGCGCCCGCAGAATCTGTGATTGGCTCGACTACGTGACGCCAATTTCCGGTCACGCAGCGTTGCGGGAGGCTACGGCAAGCAGCGAAGCAGATTCCTGAAATTTTCTGGAATCTGCTGCCGACCACGATCGCAGACAGTTTTTCCACTCGCAACATGTCGTGAACCAGCTGAATGAGGGGGCACAAATGGCACTGATGAGTTGCGAATTTGCGCCCTGATCAGAGAATGTCCAAAAACGAACGCATTCTCCGTTGCCGCCCAAAGTGCAACCGTCGAACTCAAGGGAAGCGTGCTCGTAGCGTCAGCGAATTGTACCGGAGTTGTACCGTCCTTCACTCGAAGGTACCGCAATTCCTCACAGTTTCTTGCTGCGATTTGCTTCGGCTTGCAAATGGTCAGAGATCACGTTATCAACGACGCCATCACGATTTCTTCGCTTTTCGGCAGGATCCAAAGAGTCGCCTCCGGAGCCGAAGGTTGCAGGTTCGACTCCTGCCGGGGACGCTTTCAGTGGTCTTGCAGTTCGGAGCGTCCGCGGAGGAATCGAGCGCGATGCGCCACCGCACTCGGAACAGCACAGTCATCCGAGTCACACATTGACATGGGACTGGTCTCGGAGCAGGATACGCCCATGCTCACCGTGCTCGGAAGCCCGCGCTGCGCTTGTGATGGAATCACGCGCCGAGACCTGCTGCGGATCGGTGGGGCGGGACTGCTCGGCATGAGTCTGCCAGACGTCTGCGCGGCCGAGCGGCTCGCGGCGACGTCGACGAGAGTGCGTGGGACGTCTCCAAGCCCGCGGGCCAAGTCCGTGCTGTTCATCTTCTTGTACGGCGGACCGAGTCAGCTCGAGACGTTCGACATGAAGCCGGAGGCTCCAAGCTCAATTCGGGGGCCGTGGCGTCCGATCGCGTCGCGCACGCCTGACCTGCGGATCTGCGAGTTGTTGCCGAAGCTGGCCGAACGGTCCGACAAGTATTGTGTCGTGCGAACGGTCAACCATCCGCAGAATGATCACAACGGAACGCACTTCATTCAGACCGGGCATCCGCTGCCGCCGGCGGATCGCGGAGCCGCGCAGGTCGATGCGACCGACAAGGACTGGCCGGCGTTTGGGTCGGTCGTGTCGTATGTCGATCAGCACAGCGATCACAGCCTGCCGCGGGCATTTCCCAGTTACGTCTATTTGCCTCGACCGCTCGGACACTTTGCGGGGTACGACATCAACGGGCAGTACGCCGGATGGCTCGGCACGGCGTACAACCCGATGGCGACCGCAATTCGCAAGCGGGATTCCGGCGACAATCCGTACTTCCGAGACTGCACGGACGATGAACTCGACTTTCGGTTGGGCGGACTCGAATCGCTGCCGGAGATCACGTTGGATCGACTTGACCGCCGGCAGAGTCTGCTCTCGCAATTCGATGAACAGCGGCGACGGTTCGACGCGGCGCCGGCAATTCGCACCTATGACGACCTACAGCAGCGCGCCCTGGCGTTGCTCTCGTCACCGCGGATTGCGGAGGCCTTTGACATCCGGCGCGAGAGGCCGGAACTGCGAGATCGCTACGGACGCAACCTGTTCGGCCAGTCGCTGCTCATGGGGCGCCGCATGATCGAAGCGGGTTCGCGGTTCGTCACGGTCGCCTGGGACCTGGCTGTGCGCGGCGACGTTTGCGGGAGCTGGGACATGCACTCGTGCCTCGAACGGGTGATGAAGAATCACTTGCTGCCGGGCCTCGATCACGGCTTCTCCGCTCTGCTCGATGACATGGGTGATCGCGGGTTGCTGGACGACACTCTGATCTTCGTCAGCGGCGAAATGGGCCGCACGCCGCAGTTTCAAAACCGCGGCCAGCAAGACGGTCGCGATCATTGGACGTACTGCTTCCCGTGTCTCTTCGCCGGAGCCGGCACTCGCGGAGGAACCACGATCGGGGAGTCTGACAAGGACGCTGCCTATCCGCTTTCGCGACCAGTCTCACCCGCCGACTTGGCGGCCACCATCTACGAATCGCTCGGCATCTCACCCGAGCTTCGCATCCCCGATGTCCAAGGGCGCCCTGTCTCACTCGTTGAGGGAGGGAAGGCTATGAGTGAGTTGTTTGGTTGAGCCCCGCACGTCGCCAATCCTCGCGATCCAGACATTCGACTGTGGCGGCATCTTGCGAGTGTCCGGCTGCATTCATGGCGGATCGCGGCGAACCATTGTTGGCGCGCCGAGTCGCGTTCGACCCCGACGTCGATTCGGGACTCTTCCGATTCAGTTGCGGTCGATGCTGTGGTTCACTTTGCAGGCTCTTCGGGTGATCCTTCGATAGCGTAAAGCGTGTCCCTCGTGGCGATGTACAACACGTTGTTGGCCACGATCGGCGTCATGTAAATCGAACTGCCCATGTTGCAGAGGTCCTCGACGTTGAATCTCTCTCCCTGTTTCGGGTCGTCGTCACGTACCAACTTCGTATTGATCGGTTCAAACTGCGTGCGGCCACTCTTCAATCGGAAGGGCTGCATGGCGATGTGAGGGTCCGCCGAGTGCCTAAAGATGTGGACGTCGCCATCTTCGTCGCACATGTAGACCTTCCCATCGACCAGCAAGGCGGAATTCCAGCAGGCGGCGAGCAGGTCATAGTTCCAATAGAATTTGCCCGTCTTGGCATTCAAACAATGCAACAATCCGGACTGATCGCCAACGTACAGAATGTCATCTTTGATGACGGGAATGCTGAGGGAGCGGTGAAACACTTCCTCGAATGCAGTCAGCCTCCCGTCGCCGTTTTGATCCTGGCCGACGTAGTGCCAACGGACAGCCGAGTTGGGGTTGGGGACGGCTCGCTCGCCTCGGCTCACATCGACGGCCTGCAGGCGTCGGGGTGGAATAATGTTGCCCTCGGCGTCGACCGCCAGTTCCGAGCTGATATCGACACCGCCCCCGCGTCCGGCCGGGTCAATGCACCACAAGTGCCCAGCCCCCTCGCCGTGCTCGGGGTCTTCGCCGACGACAATGTACACCAGGCCATCGTAAATGGCCGGAAATGAGATGATCTGGTTCTTGGTGGACCGTTCCAGTGTGTACTTCGACTCCTTGGGATTGACATCGAACTTCCACAGCAGGCGCGATCCGCCGCGACCGTCACCCTTGGGATCAAAACTGTAGAGCCAGCCGTCGCCACCGGGAAAGATCACCTGCGGCTGTCCGTCGATGACGGCATGGCTCGGAGAGGCCCACTGCGCGTGGAGAATGTTTGCTCCCGGTGAGTTATCTGTCCACAAGACCTTGCCCGTGAGGCGATCCATCGCCATGAAACTTGGAGCCTCCGGCGCTGCCACTTTGTGATGCCCTTCATCGACACCATTAGACGTGCAGACGAACAACATGCCACCGACCGTGATCATCGAACAGTTGCTCATGTTGTGAGGATAGACACCCAGCTCCCGCATCATGTCGAACTTCCAAACGACATCCGCTTCATCGAGGTCCAGCGTCGAAAGTTGTTTCGTGCACGTCAGAGAATCGCTCTCGCGTTTCAAATGGAGCAATCGGGGAACCCCGAACAAATGCCCCGTGAGCTTCCACTGGCGACCGGCTTCGACAACTTCGAGGCGAGAGTCGGTGGGCAATTCGACGCCTGCGTTCCGGAATTGTTCCTGCAGCAGGTCGTCAATCGCGGCGTGTTCGAGCCCGGGAAAAAGTTCGTCCGGCTTCGGCAACAGCGGGTTCGGATTCGTCCGCAGTCCTTGAGAGTCAATGGCAAAGCCGCGACACAGACCGTCTTCCAGTACAATCTCGTGCGAAGGCGTTAGGTTACCATTTCGGTAGCTTGTTCCGAGCCGGCAGTGTCCGTCCTTGACTCGGAAAGGAATATGAAACTTTGCCGCGGGCTCAACGCCGGCGTCCGCAAATGCCAACCGCAGTCGAGCCAAGTCCGCGTGCAACTTGCACGGCACGCGGAATACCGGGACCCACTCCACGCCCTTCGGCTCGAGACCGGAGGCCCCGTCGTCTTCACCATCGTAGAACCCTGCCGTATCGAGGCACACGACTTCGCCGCGATTGGAGACGTACCACAGTCGATCGCCATCGACGACCAGAGTCGAACAGACGCCGGTAAACGGCCAGTCGTGAATCCGTCCGCTGGGGTGCTTTTCGTTGGAGTGTTGCCAACGAAAGTTGCCGGTTTTTTCTTCGAAGCACAGCATGACGCCCAGATCAACTCTGTTCGGATATCGAGTCAGATATCCTCCGCCGTTATTGGTCCCGACAAAGATCCGACCGTTCGCCACAACTGGATTGCCATAGGTTTGAGAACCAAGCTTGGCAGCCCATTTGATATTCCGCGACCCCTTGGGGACGACTCCCAGCCGTGAAGCTTTCACCGGTTCGCCCACATCCCAGTCCGCCGGGATATTTCTGCCGGCTGGCGTATTGACGCGACTTCGGGAGCCTCCCCACTGCGGCCAGTCGCCCGGACCGACATTGTGTTCGGGGATGTTGGCCAGAACGGCCTCCGTAGGGTCAGACGGCGACGTGACGTCCCAAACTTTGATTTCGTCCCCAGTCGCCGTCGCAAGCCGGCGGCCGTCGCGATCGAAGGCCAGGTCGGTGACGGTCCGTTGGTACCAAGGGAAGATGCGATCGCGTTCGCCGGTGATCAGGTTGAACATCACGACCTTAAACGTCGTCGAAACCGCCTCGCTGAACCCGTTGCGTCCGCTGCAGGCCACGCGGTTGGCGTCCGGGCTGAATGCCAGAGCATGCACACGAAAATCAAGAGGTAGTTGCTGCTGCAGTTCACGTCGGCGCAGATTCCAAATCTCGAGCGACGCGGCTTCGCGGCTGGAATCGCGCGGCGCTCCGATCACGGCCAGCGATTGCCCGCCGGGGCTGAAGGCCAGCGGTGTCCGGCGGTGCCGAACTACGGGAATCGTCAGCGTCGGTGATGCCGTGCCGTCCATCCTCTCGAGATTCCAAACCTGCACGACCGAGTTTTCGATGCCCATGTCATCCATCACACGCGTTTGAAGTGCGATCGTCTGGTCATCGGGTCCAAACGCCACTCGGCCTTCACCTGACAACCGTCGCTCCTCCTGAAATCTCTCGACGTCCCAGAGAATGACCTCCCCGTGCGACTTGCCCGACGGATCGAGACTGGCGGAGGCCAATCGTCGGCCGTCCGCGCTGAATGCCAACACGGTGACCGGCTGGGAATGGCCATCCAGAGTGCGCACCAGCGCTCCATCCGACCGGCTCCAAATGCGGACGGTGCGATCATGGCTGCCAGAGGCGATCCGGTTCCCATCCGGGCTGAAGGCGACGCCTGTCACCCCAAAGGCATGCCCGGTCAGTGAAACGATTCGACGTTGATTCGGCAGGTCCCACACTTCAACCGACTGGTTCGGACCGGCCATGGCCATTTGTGACGCGTTGGGATGAAAGGCCACGCACGCGTGGCCTTCGAACGTCCAGACGTCCGGCAGCCACAATCGTGTGAGGTCGTGCCATTGTCGGCCACGCAGCGATTCGGGGCACTTCTCCAATGATTGATCCGCGCGGATGACGTTTCCTTCCAGCCATTCACGCCGCGCCAGTCGGAGCAGGCTGTCACTGAGATTACGTTCGCCATCGTCGACGGCCTGCCTGAGGCTTTGGCGTTTTTGTTCGAGATTGGTGATCGCGGTGTTCAGTTGCCGTGTGACGCCCTGCTCGGCTTCCAACTCGGTGTGCTTCCGTGTGAGTTGGTTCAAGGTTGACTGCAGATCATCCGCCGTTTCGCGGGCGGCGTCTTCACCCACTTCCGCCCGATGCCGCAGGCGGTTGGCAACGCGGCGCAATTCAGTTTCGCGGAAATATCCCAGTGTGGATACGGTCGCGATGCCGATCGACGCCAGTATTGTCGTCACGGATAGCGAGGCCACGACGGGATTGCGTTTGCACCAGCGCCAGAATCGCGCCGGACGGCCGATCGGACGGGCGGCGATCGGTTCGCCGCGAAGGAAGCAGCGCAGGTCCTCGGCCAATGCCACGGCGGAGGCATAGCGGCGCGTGGGATCCTTCTCTAGTGCTCTGTCACAGCTTAATTGTCGGGTAAACCGACTTTGGTTTTGTTCGGGCGTCGTCAATCTTCATTTGCCAATCGACGCCACGCTGGGTGTCGTTGACATCCGTTGACCACGC
>Ga0233424_10000946_pt1 | contig 30043 bp, 35 predicted proteins | sample Watercolumn_Towu_FD_181011 | JGI IMG/M metagenome (GOLD analysis project Ga0233424, IMG submission 181011) | Freshwater microbial communities from Lake Towuti, South Sulawesi, Indonesia - Watercolumn_Towuti2014_125_MG | ecosystem: Environmental > Aquatic > Freshwater > Lake | place: Indonesia... | reverse complement strand
GCACAGCGGCCAAACGATCAAGTTCGAGTAGCTATGTCCGAGCCACTGACGCTCACGACTTCGGACCGCGTTCAGATTGCGGCGGACTGGTATCCCGTTGCACATCCGAAATGGTTCGCGATCCTGCTGCACATGCGCCCGGCCACGAAAGAGAGCTGGAAACCATGGGCGGAAAAACTGAATGCGCTCGGCATCGCCTGTTTGGCGTATGACCAGCGCGGTCATGGTGCCAGCACGATGAGCGGAACGATTCACTACGAATCGCTCGGCGATCGGGAAGCGAAGGAAAAACCGCTTGATCTTGAGGCTGCGTTTGAATGGCTGCGCGAAACGGGCGCAGAAGAAGCGCGAACGATCCTACTCGGCGCTTCGATCGGCGCGAATCTGGCCATTCGGTTCGCCTCCGCTCATCCGGACATACGGTTCGTCGCCGCACTTTCGCCTGGGATCAACTTTCGCGGCGTTGCGACGGATGATGCGATCCAGCAGTTGAGTGCCTTGCAAACCGTTGTGTTGGTCGCGAGCGACGACGATACGATCAGCGCGGACAGCGCAGCGACTCTCCACGATTTGGCGCCCGAGCGAACCGTTTTCATCCAAAAATCCGGTCTCGGCCACGGCACGATCATGCTCGAGAAAGACCCGACTCTCTTCGATGAAATTGTAACGCATCTCCCATGACCATCGGACAAGCGTTTGTCCTGGGTGTAGTCCAGGGCGTCACGGAATTTTTGCCTGTTTCAAGCTCCGGCCACCTGATTCTGGTTCCGGAATTGTTCGGCTGGGAGCTGCAGCCCGTGTCGTTCGACGCCGTGATGCACTGGGCGACGCTCTCGGCCGTCATCGCAGCGCTTTGGACGGATGTCAAGGCGACGGCGATCGGCATGTTCCGCGGTACACAAAAACTCGGCTGGATCATTTTGGTCGCGACCATTCCGGCCGTGATCGCCGGGCTCTTGTTCAGCGACCAAATCGAGACGACGCTTCGCAATCCGAACATCGTCGCGTTCTCGCTCGCGATTTGGGGCGTGCTGCTCTATGCGGCCGACCGCATGATGAAACAGAACGCCACGAATGACATTCGTGGCGTCAGTTGGAAACAGGGGATCTGGATCGGCATCGCCCAAGCCATCGCGCTCATCCCCGGAACATCGCGATCCGGCGTCACGATTACGGCCGGTCTGTTCGCCGGGCTCAATCGCGAAACTGCCGCGCGTTTTTCGTTCTTGCTCGGCATACCAGCGATCGCGCTCGCGGGAGCGGCCGGCCTGCGGCAGATCGCGGGCGGTCAGCAAGCCGTCGATTGGCTGCCACTGATCGTCGGGTTCGTGACCGCGTTCGCGTGCGGGTTCATGGCTATTAAATTCCTTCTTTCGCTTCTTCGATCCAGTAATTTCGTGGGTTTCGCGGTGTACCGCGTCCTGCTCGCAGCCCTCGTGCTTACGGTGTTTTTCTAGGCATCGACAAGGCGTCCGCGCTGTGGTTAAGATGACCGCGTATGGCCGCTTTTGAGCTGCGCGATCCCATTCACAAACGCATCGTCTTTGACGAGGTTGAACGCTCGGTGATCGATCATCCGTTCTTTCAGCGTCTGCGTTTCATCAGCCAGCTCGGGTTCATTCAGGCGTACGTGTATCCGGGCGGCGTCCATGACCGTTTCGCTCACGGAATTGGCGCCATGCACGTCGCCGGACGGCTATTCGGACGATTCGTCGCGAGTTCGGATATTCTAACCTCGCGCTTCAGCCATATCGAGATCAATGCGCTGCGGCGCCGCGTGCGCCTTGCTGGCCTTCTGCATGATATCGGCCATGGTCCGTTCTCGCACGCGTCGGAGAGCGTGTTTCCATCGATCATCGGACTTCCGCTCGATTGGTCATGGTGGAAGGAGCGACCGAACCGGCAGGCGCGGCACGAAGACTACAGCGTGCTCATGATTCAGGCGCTCGCGGAACGAGGCGTGCTGGCCCGCGACGTGGCGCAGGATATCGCTTCGCTGGTCCACGATCAGGTCGTGCCGTCGCCGTCGTTCGCGCAATTCGAATCCCGCGCGCCGACGCTTCAGAAAATCCTGAAATCCATCATTTCCGGCGAAGTGGACTGCGACCGCATGGATTATCTGCTGCGCGACAGTTACTTTTGCGGCGTTGCCTACGGGCAATATGATCTAGATTGGCTCGTGTCGTGCATCGGCCTTTCCGAATGCAATGGCCGGCTCATCATGACGATTTCCGAAAACGGCGTCCGGGCGTTCGAAGACGTGTTGCTTGCGCGCTATCACATGATCGACCAGGTGTATTTCCACAAGACGAAGGCTGGGTTCACGCATTACCTCGAAGCGGCGATCGAATCCGGCGAGATCCCGCTCGTCATTCCCAAAGATCCGGAGACCTACGCGCAAATGCGGGACGGAAAGGTGATCGAAATGATGTTCGAAGCGGCGAAGGATCCGAAAAATTACTGGTCGCACCATTTGATCAATCGGTTGCCCGCGAGGCGCATTCTGCGATTGCACGATGACAAACCGGAGGATGCAGCTACGCTTCAAACGCTGCGCAGACTGTGCGAGGACAACGGCATTCGCTATTTCGCGCACAGCGCGAAAAATGCGCTCTCGCAATTCGGTGAGCTGTCGGACGCGAATGCGATCATCCATGTTGCGAAGAAAACGCTGGCCGGAACGGAATTCGTCCCGATCGGGCGTTACTCTGACTTACTTCAAAAGTACGACGAGAAGCTGCGCTTCACTGACTTTTTCGTCTTGCGGGAAGAAGCAGATACGTTTGCGGCGCTTGCGAAATAAAAGAACCCCGGACCGAAGTCACAGGGCCGCGTAGGCATCCTCGCCGGGGGCGGGGATGGGGGGCGTCAGGATCGCGACGACCCGCGACATGCTGGCCGGCTTCTGCACGTACGCCGCGTTGATGAGGCGCAGGCGGAGATCGCTTCCGCTCGGCAGGTTGCCGCCGCAGAACAGGATCAGCTTCGCCGACGGGTTCGCCTGCCGGAACCGCTCGAGAAGCTCGATGCCGGTCGGGCTGGTTCCCGTGTTCTGGTCGGAGACGACCGCGTCGTAGGGCTGTCCGAGCCGACGGGACGCTGCCGCGGTGTTCGACGCCTCGTGAATCGAGACGTTGAGGTGCTGCAGCTCGCGTTCCAGCGTCCGGACGATGACCGAGCGGATCGCGTCATCGTCTTCGACGACGAGGATCCTGAAGTTGGTGGGAATTCGAGGATTCAAGACGACATTCTCCTGTTTGGGGCGCCAAGATGATACGTCTTCCCGTAACGATTGTCAAGAGTCCCGTTTTGTGGCACCATCGCTCGTTATGGCGCAGAAAAAGCACAAAGTCCTGGTCGGCATGAGCGGTGGCGTGGATTCGTCCGTGACCGCGGCGTTGCTGTTGGAACAAGGTTTTGATGTCATCGGGGCGTTCATGAAAAATTGGTCCGGACGGCTGGAGGATGAGGTCGAATGCGGCTGGAAAACCGAGCGACGGGACGCGATGCGAGTTGCCGCCCAGCTCGGCATCCCGTTCATGACGTTTGATTTTGAGAAGGAATACCGTCGCGACGTGGTCGATTACATGTTTCGCGAGTTCGAAGCGGGTCGCACGCCGAACCCGGACGTCATGTGCAACAAGTTCGTGAAGTTCGATCTGTTCGTGAAAGAGGCGGACAAGCTCGGATGCGATTTCGTCGCAACGGGCCACTACGCTCGGGTCGAAAATGGGAAGATTCTCATGGGTTCGGATCCGAACAAGGACCAAACGTATTTCCTCTGGGCGATTCCGCCGGGGGTTCTGCCGCGTGTATTGTTTCCGGTCGGCGGGATGATCAAATCGGAAGTCCGCGAAAAGGCGCGTGAACTCGAACTGTCAGTCGCAGACAAGAAAGACAGTGTTGGGATTTGTTTCGTGGGCGAAGTGAACATGAAGGAATTCTTGAAAGAGAAAATCGCGGACAAGCCCGGTGAAATCGTGACCACGGAAGGGAAGAGCATCGGACGTCACGACGGCGTGATGTTTTACACGATCGGTCAGCGCGAGGGGATGGGTATTGGTGGGGGAACGCCGTATTATGTCGTTGGAAAAGACATTGAGAAGAATCAACTCGTCGTGTCGAGTAATTTTCATCCGTCGCTGTTTCGCAGCGAGCTGACAGCGTTTCAGGCGAACTGGTTTCGCAAGCCGGAGATTGGAAAAAAAATTCAGGCGCGCATCCGCTACCGCCAGCCGGTTGCAGACTGCGAGATCACACGAATGGAGAACGACCGCGTTCACGTTCGTTTTCACGAACCGCAGCGAGCGGTCACGCCGGGTCAGTCGATCGTGTTTTATGATGGGGAGGAGATGCTGGGCGGGGCGATCATTGAATGAGTCCGGCCCAGCGGTAAAAATCCGCGGCTGCGCTCGATGCAGCGTCAAAATCAACGTCCGCGACGGAAACCGGCTCGACTTCGGAAATCTCGATGCCGGTTTTTGTGACCGTAGCGCTGTCATCCGGCAGAACGATTGCGGCAAATGTATCGATCGGATACACGGCAAAAACGTTTTTGAAATTGTAATTCACAACAGACGCGCGGCCGTAGGGGATCGAAACGTCGGTTCCTTTCGTGGACGAAATGAGAAGAGACTTCTCGTTCGTGGATCGTTGCGCGCTGAGATAAACTCGTCCTTGGATCAGAGTGATTTTCATTGTCGAAGGCCGCAGGTCGTCGATCCGGACATCAGTGCGGTTGTCGAGTGCGAGAACATGGTCGGCGCCGATCTGAATCATCACACGGCCGTCGTCACCCGTTCTCACGATTTCGCCACGCACGATCGCATCTGACGGGGCGGCGGAGCGCCGCGCGCCGGCATGCTCGATCGTTACTGTGCCGGCGTACGACTCCCCAATAATACTTGCCGGGACATCGGCCTCGATGCCTTCTCCGCCAGCCCAGCCAAAGCCGATCGCATGCCCGACAAGCAGGACTGCCGCGAGGGCTGCGACGGTAGCGGCAAGCTGTTGATTCGTGCTAAACTTTTGCATATCGCATTAACGCGTCCATTATGGCTTTGCTCGAGTTTTACGGCAAGGAATGTCCGCACTGCAACAAGATGATGCCGCTTGTGGACAAGCTCATCAAAGAAGGCTATCAGATCGAAAAGTTCGAAGTTTGGCACGATTAGAAGAATGCGGAAAAAATGGAAAAGTACGACCGCGGCCTGTGCGGCGGCGTGCCGTTTTTCTACAACACGGACACGGACCAATTCATTTGCGGCGAAGAGGGGGAAGAGGCCTTGCGCAAATGGGCCAACGGAGAAAAATAATATGCGCTGGTTTGCTCTGACATGTGCGGCGGTCGTTCTTCTCGGTACAGGCTGTTCCGAGCAGGTTCAGGGCAACGTGGACCAGCTCAACCAAAAAGTCGAGCAGACCAAGCAGGTTTCCGATGACCTGCAGAATCTCTCGACGGATCTGAAAACGCTCCTTGGCGAGCCGAACGCGGACACTACAAGCGCTCAACCCAGTGAGGATCAACCTCAACCGTAAGGTCCAGGAAAACGTTGGTGTTCATCACGACCTCGAGCTCGTTGCGCGTCGACTGGCCGATCTCTTTGATGCCGCGACCGCCGGCGCCGATGATCATGCGCTTGTAGCGTTCTTCAGTCGTGTAGATCGTCGCCTTGATATAGAGCGTGCCGTTTTCGCGACGATCGATTTCTTCAACCTCGACGTGCGTCGTATAAGGCACCTCCTTGTGAAGGCGCAGGAACAATTTTTCGCGGATCAATTCCGCGACCCAACGCTCGTTTGAGACGTTCGTGAGTTGATAATCCGGATACGCCCCTTCGCCCTCTTTGAGCTGCGCGAAAATTTTTTCAATCAGCGTCTGGATGTGCGCGCCGGTGCGGGCGGAAATTTCCACCGTATCCGTGAATTTCGGCGCGAGATCGCGGTAATGATCGAGATACGGCGCGTCGAAGACGTCGATCTTGTTGATGACGAGGATTTTCGGAATCTCGAGATTTTCAACCAGCCGCATGACGAATTTCTCTTCGTCGCCGATGGCGCGCGTCGGATCCACGACGTACAGAATCATGTCCACGTCGCGCAGGGATTCCTTCACGGATTCGAGCAGTTTTTTCGTGAGAGAATCGCGTGCCTTTTGCATGACGCCCGGCGTATCCACGAACACAACCTGGCCTTCGGGTGCCGTCAAAATGCCCTGGATCGGCAGGCGCGTGGTTTGCGGCTTCGGAGACGTGATTGCGACTTTGGAACCAACCAAGTTGTTGATGAGGGTCGATTTGCCCACGTTGCTGCGCCCGACAATCACCGCGAAGCCGGATTTTTTCGGTTGTGCGATCTGCTGAGACATGCGCGGGTTATAGCATGATCGCGCCAGCTTTTCAAGCCGCCGGCCTCGATGTAACATATGCCCATATGCAACATCGCCATTTGAGCTGGCTGCTCGCGGGCACAGCGATTGCCGTCATTGGAACACTTGCTGTATTCGCTTGGCTTGGACAACCGTCGCAGCGTGAAACGTCAAACGTCCCGGCTTTTCAGCAGCCGGTAGCACAGACGCCGGGGGAGCAGGCGGCTCAGAACATTCCGTGCGAAGGTCCGGTCGACGCTATGGTTACGATCGCGAATCCGGATGTTGAAACACCGACCTACCATGTCGTGACCGTCAACGGAACGCAGGCGCTTGGCATTGAGACGCATGAAGAGTTGGGGTTTGAGGAGTCAGAGGCGTCGTTGTATCGCCAAACGGACTGCTTTGCCTACGTTGAAGTTTCCGCGACCGGGAGGGGCGGTTATATTTTTTACGGAGGCCCGGATACGCTCTATCGGATTGATCTGCGCACGCTTGAGTCCAAACGCATCGTGTTCGACGGGTTTTTGATGGACCTTTCGCCGGATGAAACCATGGTCGCGTCGCGATCCGATTTGGACGGTACACAAGGTACGTTTGTTTCCGTAGAAATCACGGACATCGCATCTGGTTCGCATCGTCAGATTCAGGTTCCAGGAATGTATAACGACGCGGGCGGAGGGAAATTTTCGCCGGACAGTCGTTTCTTCGCGCTCGGCGCCGTCTATCGGGACGACGAAACACTGGATCCGAGCCAACAGGCCGTGATCACGATCGACCTTTCGACTGGAACGCAAACCATCACGGCTGCTGACGTTCGATCCGGATACCCCGTATACGTCTCGGGCTGGAGCAAAGGAGGCGTGCCGGAAGTGTCAGATACGCTCTAGACGAAAGACGCATTCGACGTGCGGTGTTTGAGGAAACAGATCGAGCGCGGCTGCTGCAGAAATGCGGTAGCCGATGTTTAGTCCCACGTGACCGTCGACGCCGACCCATTCTTTGACGAAACGCTCGACGCTGCAGGAAACGTAGACGATGACCGGCGGGCGCTGTTTAAGAAATGTCGCAATAACATCGGGATGCATGCCGGCGCGCGGCGGATCGACAATCACGACGTCTGGATTTTCACGTGCCCAATCGAATTTTTCAGCCGCACTGACGAAATATTCGGCCGAGACTTCGTTCGCTGTCGCGTTCTCTTTCGCGCAGGCGATCGCTTCAGCATTCAGTTCGATGCCGAGCGTACGTTTGAATGACGACGTGAGAGCGAGGGAAAAGAACCCAGAGCCGCAGTAGAGGTCGAGCAGCGTTCCACCCGAGCCGACGAACTCGCGGACCTTGTCTTGCAGCTTCGCGGCCATGATCGAGTTCGTTTGGAAAAAAGCGTTCGGCGTAATTTTGTACTTGATGCCGTTGATTTCTTCATGGATCCAGGCATGACCTTTGAGCGGACGGATTTCGTCGGCAATGGAAAGATCCGTGAGCCGCGCATTGATGCCGTGGACAACGGAGGTTGCATTCGGTCCGGCAGCATCCAGGTAGCTGGGGACCGGAAGCTGGTTGCTTGGGCTCGTGACGAGCATCACCATGCGCTCGCCTGCGTTTTTCCCTTCGCGGATAACGAGATAGCGAAAAAAGCCTTCGTGCTTCTTCGAATCCCAAAACGGCAAGCCGGTCGAACGCGCCCAGTCGCGAACGCGGTTCACGATCTCGACCGATTCCGGCGAGAGCAAGAAGCAGGTTTCAAGGTTCAAGACTTCCCACCACTTGTCCGGCAATTTCAATCCCAGTGAACCTTCGCGGCCGAACACGAAATCCATCCGGTTCCTGTAGTAAAATGGTTCGGGACAGCGCTCAATGGTTTCAATGGGGCAGGGGACGCCATGCACGGCAAAAGCGTCGCGAACGAGATCGAGTTTCAACGCGGCTTGTCGGTCGTACGAAATATGCTGCCATTTGCACCCGCAGCAGGTTCCAGCGTATGGGCAGCGCGGCTCCACGCGATCCGGTGAACGCTCAACGATCTCATCCAGATTTGCCCGCATCGCTTCCTTTGTACGACGCGTGACTGTCGCCTTGACCGTTTCTCCGGGAATCGTGTTGTATATCGCGATCGGCTTTCCCTCCGAACGCCAAATGCGTCCCGCGCCGTCTTTCCCGACGCGTTCAACGCGACCCTCGAATGTGTCTCCGAATTTCATAGAAGCATATTACGCCGGAGAACTTGCCTGCTGAATCGCCCGGAGTCCAGTCCGAAGGACTACGAGGACGAATCCGAGCAGGCAACGAACCGGCGGCACATCGTCGCATGATTCTCATTGCTCACAACATCCGGTCGCTCCACAATGTCGGCTCGATATTTCGCAGCGCGGACGCATTTGGCGTCGAACGTTTGTATCTTACGGGATTCACGGGCACCCCGCCAAGAAAGGAAATCGCCAAAGTTTCTCTCGGCTCCGAGGACCGTGTCGTGTGGGAGCATCGCGACGAGATCCTGCCGCTCATCGGCGAATTGCGCAAGTCGGGATACGCGATTTTTGCTCTGGAGACAGGACCTTCGGCTCTGCCGATCGACGAGATTACAGGGTCAAAAGACCGGATTGCGCTTATCGTCGGAAACGAGGTTTCCGGACTTGAAAAAACCATCACGGACGCTTGCGACAAAACCGTCGAAATACCCATGCCCGGCGGCAAAAAATCGCTGAATGTGTCGGTCGCTGCAGGCATCGCCCTCTTTGCTTTTGGCCGAAAATAGGGTATGATCGGCCAAGATATGGTTTCTATCGTGATCCCGACGCTCAACGAGGAGCGCTACCTCCCGCATCTTCTCGCATCGATTCGCAAGCAAACGCTTCAGCCGCGTGAGATTATTGTTGCCGACGCCGGTTCAACGGACAAAACGCGCGAAATCGCAGAGCAGTACGGCGCCCGCCTGGTGCCTGGCGGCATGCCAGGACCCGGCCGCAATCGCGGTGCGGCCGAGGCAACCTCGGATTTCATCTTGTTCCTTGATTCTGACGTCGAACTGCGCGACGCGGCATTTCTTGAAAAGGCCGTTGGCGAAATGTTGGAGCGCAAATTGGACATCGCGTCCTGCGACGTGTTTCCGCTTTCAGACACGTTGATCGACCACTTCATGCACGAGGCGTACAACAAGTACGTTCGCGTGTGGGGCGACGTGTTTCCACACGCGCCGGGTTTCTGCATGCTCGTGAAGCGCGACTTGCATAACAAGATCGGTGGCTTTGATGAGACCGTTACCTTCTGCGAGGATCATGACTACGCGCGCCGCGCGGTCGAGGTCGGCTCGTTCGGTTTCCTGCGCGGGACGAAAATCCCGGTCTCCATCCGTCGTTTGGACCGCGATGGCCGCATCAACATCGCGATCAAGTACATGCTCGCGGAACTGCACATCGCCTTTTTGGGTCCGATCCGCCACAATCATTTCAAATATACTTTTGGTTACGACAAGCTGCATAAGCGTTTGCGCGGCTGATTTTTTCAGGAGGATATGATCGCGTTCAGCGTCGTCGTTCAGCACCGCCACGTGCACCTGTCGGCGCAAGACCAACAGACCCTTTTCGGAAACACGGAACTCACTCCGCTCGAGCGTTTGCGTCAACGCGGTCAGATTGTGTATCGAGAAACCGTGACGATCGTCGGTAAGCGCGGTGAACTCGAGAACGTCCATGTCATCGGGCCGTCTCGTGAGAACACGCAAGCCGAAATTTCATCTTCTGACGCGTTCGCCCTCGGTATAGATCCTCCGCTGCGCGTTTCAGGTGACGTTGTGCGAACCGCTCCGTGTGAGTTGAAGGGGCCCGTTGGGAACGTCCGCGTACCGGTTGGACTGATCATCCCGGCGCGTCATATCCACTGCAATCCGGAGGATGCCCAGCAGCTCGGCGTCAACCATATGGACGTTGTCGATGTCTCTGTGCAAGGCAGATCCGACTCGATCATCGAGTCCGTCACTGTCCGTGTACACCCGACGTTCGAGCCGGAATTTCATTTAACGGAAGACGAAGCCGCGGAATATTGGATTCATTCCGGAGACAAAATTGTGCTACAATAGGTGCGACCAACAGGTATGATCGACCTTGGCATCTCTGCTTCAGACATCGCGTTTTCCGCCGACTTGATCGCCGGCGACGAGGTTCGATTGTACGCGGTTGTGGATAACCTCGGCGATGAGGACGTAGAAGGCTACGTTTCGTTTTTTCAGGGATCGCTCCCGATCGGGGATTCGCAGGTAATTTCTGTCCGCGCGGACGGATTGGCCGAAGAAGTGTATGTGGATTTCGTCGTGCCGACGGGTTCGTTCAACATCCGCGCCGAAATCCGCGGAACGGATCCGCAGGACGAAAATCCGAAGAACGACGTGGCGATCACTAAACTGTATTCGCCGATTTCCGACGATGACCGCGACGGCGTTCCAAACGATGAAGACAACTGTCCGACGATCAAGAATGCGGACCAAGTAGATACGGACGGCGACGGCATGGGAGACGCGTGCGATTCGGATGATGACAACGACGGGCTGTCCGACGACGTGGAGAAGGAACTCGGGACAGACCCGAAGGATAAAGATACAGACGGCGACGGCGTGAACGACGCGGACGACGCGTTTCCTACCGACCCATCGCGCTCCGCGCTCCCTCCTCCGACTCGGGCGCCTGTCGTGACCACCACTGTAGCCCCGACGCCAGAAGTCGTCGGTCAAGAGGATGAAACGTCCGAGGCGCAGACAGTTGTGACCAAGGAGGAACAGCCGCCGCTCGAGGCCGAGCCGATCATGGCGATCAATGAGGAAGTGGTCGCCGAGGGCACAACGGCCGCGTTCCGTTACGTTCGCAAAACCTGGAATCAGTTCTCCTTCGAGGTGCTTTCACCTGAATCGCCCGGTCAGCGCGTGGAGTGGGATTTCGGCGATGATGTAACGTCCAACCGTCGGACCGTCAGTCACACGTTCAATAAGACTGGTGACTTCCTGATCCATTTAAAGATTTCGGAGACGGACGGAACAGTTTCCGAAAGCAGCACGGTCGTGACCGTACCGTTTTTCACCCTCGAAAACCGCATCGTTGACGGGCTCGTCGGGTTGCTGGCGCTGCTGCTGCTGTTTGGACTGGCATTCGCGATTCGTCTCGTGGTCGCCGCGCGGCGTCAGAAGCGGGAAATGGCATGATGTTCCGGTTCGTCAATTCCGAATCGAAGACGATTTTTGGCGCCGCGGCAATCGTCGGTGTTCTTTCGTTCGCGAGCAGGCTCGTGGGTCTTGTCCGCGACCGCGTTCTCGCCGGCAGGTTTTGGGGAACCGACGTGCTGGATGCGTACTATGCCGCGTTCAAAGTGCCGGACGTGATGTTCAACCTCATCGTGATCGGATCCTTGTCCGCGAGCTTTATCCCGCTTTTTTTGAAGCATTTCGGTAATCCTCTCGGAAAAGACAAGGCCTGGCGGCTCACGAACAACGTTCTGCACATGATCATGGTCGCGATGGTCGTGCTCGCGATTCTATTGTTTCTGTTCGCCGAGCCGCTCGCGAGCCTGATTGCACCGGGCTTCACGGCGGTCAAGCATGATCAGGTCGTCGAATATACGCGGATTATGCTCCTCTCGGAGATCATTCTCGGCGCTTCCGTGGTGTTCGGAAGTGTTTTGCAGGGGACAAAGCGTTTCCTGCTGTATTCGACCGCCCCAGCGCTTTACAACGTGGGCATTATTGTGGGTGCCTTGTGGTTCGTGGATTGGATGGGTCCGGCAGGTCTCGCGTGGGGCGTCGTGTTCGGAGCCCTGATGCATTTGTGCGTCCAAATCGCGGGTGTTTTGGAGACGGGGTATCGATATCGATTCGTCTTCGAACCTCGCGACCGCGACACGGTTGAAATGTTCCGTCTCATGGGTCCGCGCGTGCTGGGCATCGCTGTCTCGCAATTGACGTTTGTGATGTTCACGGTCATTGCCTCGACGCTCGCGGCCGGAAGTCTCACGGTGCTGCAATTTGCCTATAACATCGAATTTTTCCCGATCGGCATCATCGGAGTCGCCTACGCGATTGCTGCATTCCCGACATTTTCCGAAGCGATTGAGCATCATCATACGAAAGATTTCGTCAGTGCGTTTTCGTCGACCGTACGACAGGTGTTGTTCTTTTTGATTCCGCTCATGCTCGTATTCCTGCTGCTGCGAGCGCAAATCGTCCGCGTCGTTGTCGGATCGGGCAGTTTCGATTGGGAAGCGACGATTCTGACGGCAGACACCCTCGCATTCTTCGCGCTGACTTTTGTGCCGCAGGCACTCACGTACATTTTGGCACGCGCGTTCTTCGCCCTGCATGACACCGCAACGCCGCTCGTCGCCGGTCTCGTCTCGGCGCTCTTGAGCCTCATCACGGCACTCTGGCTCACGCCGCACTTCGGCGTCACGGCACTCGGCATGGCATTCTCGATCGGTGCGATCATCAACGTCGTGCTGTTGTGGGTTCCGCTGCGCCAGCGGGTCGGCACGCTCGATGAAGAGCGGATTTTGAAATCCTTGTTCATCATGTCTTCGGCAGGTTTGCTTTGCGGCGTCGTGATTCAGGTCACGAAGCCGATCGTCGTGAACTTCCTATCGCTTAACACCTTTTTCGGCGTTCTGTTCAATGGATTGATTTGCGGCGGTGCCGGTCTGCTCGTTTACGGCATCGTTGCCTACGCGCTCGGCAGTCAGGAAATCCGCGATGTGATCCAAGGCGTTCGCAAGCGGGTATTCCGCAAAGTCCAACCTGAGGAACCGATCGCAACCGAAACCACGACGCAATCCTAGTCTTGCAGGAAGGGCTGTTTTTGGGCAGTATACGACCGGGACCTCCGCAAAACTGCGTCTGTTCGTTTCATGGGCACCCGTCGACCCCGCTCTCCCTACGTTTCAGTAGGGTTCGCGGGGCTCGACAGCCCATTCAACGAACATCCATCAGTTTTTCAGAGATCCCAATTGTTATGAAATCCGCAGAGCTCCGGAGCAAATTTCTGAAATTTTTCGAGGATCGCGAACATGTCGTGATCCCGTCCGCTTCGCTTATTCCGGAAAACGATCCGACCGTGCTGTTCACGACCGCGGGCATGCATCCGCTGGTTCCGTACCTCATGGGCGAAGCACATCCGGCCGGCAAGCGCCTGACGGACGTCCAAAAATGCATCCGCACGCAAGACATCGACGACGTTGGAGACAGCCGCCACACGACGTTTTTCGAGATGCTCGGGATCTGGTCGCTCGGGGACTACTTCAAGGAATCGATCATTCCCTGGACGTTCGAGTTTTTCACGCAGGTTCTCGGTTTCGATCCGCAAAAACTGTACGTAACCGTATTTGCAGGCGACGAATCTGCGCCGCGTGATGATGAAGCGATAGAGGTCTGGAAGGCGCAATTCAAAGCGGCGGGAATTCAGGCCGATGTCGCTCCGGCAGAAGATCCGGATTCAGACGGCGGGTATCGCATTTACCAATATCCGAAAGCGAAAAACTGGTGGGGGCCGGCCGGCGTGACCGGACCGTGCGGCCCGGACACGGAGATTTTTTACGATACGGGCAAGGCCCATGACGAATCATTCGGTCCGCACTGTCATCCGAATTGCGACTGCGGACGTTTTGTTGAAATCGGAAACGACGTGTTCATGCAGTTCAACAAACAGGCCGACGGAACGTTTGTGCCGCTCAAACAGAAGAATGTGGATGTCGGTTGGGGATTGGAGCGTCTGGTCGCGGCAACGGAAGGCCAGCGATCCGTGTTTGAAACCGATCTGTTCGCTCCGGCCATGGTAAAGATCGAAGAGCTATGCAGTAAAAAGTATGGAAGCGTTACTGAAACGACGCGTTCCATGGAAATCATCGCGGACCATATTCGAGCCGCCGTGTTCATCATGGGCGATCCGCGAGGAGTTTCTCCGAGCAATGTGGACCAGGGTTATATCGTTCGTCGTTTCATCCGTCGCGCCATTCGCCACGGCTGCGTGCTTGGCATCAAGGAATCGTTCATCGTTCCGATCGCCGAAACCTTTATCGAGCAGATGAAGGACGCATATCCGGAACTTGAAACGCACCGCAATCGTGTCGCCGAGGAGTTGAAACGCGAGGAGGAAAAATTTGGGAAGACGATCGAAAAGGGGCTAAAGGAGTTCGAAAAGACGTTCGGAAGGTCAGGGAAGGTGAGCGGCGAGGATGCGTTCTTGCTGTATTCAACGTATGGCTTCCCGCTGGAGCTCACGGAAGAACTGGCGCGCGACAAAGGTCAGGAGGTGGACAAGGCGGTGTTCGAGTCCGAGTTCCGCAAGCACCAGGACCTGTCGCGGGTGGGAGCGGATCAGAAATTCGCCGGAGGTCTCGCTGATCATTCCGTGGAAACCACGCGTTTGCATACGGCAACGCACATGCTGCATCAGGCTTTGCGAACCGTGCTTGGCGATCATGTCCTTCAGCGCGGGAGCAACATCACGCGGGAGCGCCTGCGTTTCGATTTTTCGCATCCGGAAAAAATGACCAAGGAACAAATTCAGCAAGTCGAGGAGATCGTTAACGGAAACATCCGAAAAAATCTCCCTGTGCACTACGAAATTCTTGATCTGGCGGAGGCAAAGAGGCGGGGTGCCATCGGAATTTTCGAAGATAAGTACGCGCAGCTCGGCGGCCAGATCAAGGTGTATTTCATCGGCGATCAGGCGACCGGAGAGTACTTCAGCCGAGAAGTGTGCGGCGGGCCGCACGTCGAGCACACCGGGGAACTAGGCACATTCAAGATTTTGAAGGAAGAAGCCGTTGCCGCAGGAATCCGTCGAATCAAGGCTGTGGTTAATGCTGCGAAAATAGCTTGATTTAGCGGAAAAACGATCTCTTGACAGATGATTTCACGATCAGTACAATACCGGCGCCTCGATTTATACACAGGCCCTTGCGAAAACGGCGCTCAAATGATAGAATTTCCGCGCCAATTATGAGTGATGACAAAGGGTCTAAGCAGTTTATCGAGATGCGGGGGACGGTCCAGGAACTGATGCCCTCGGCGACCTTCAAAATCCTTCTCGAGAACGGTCAGACCATCCTGGGTCATCTATCCGGAAAAATGCGCATGAACCGCATCCGCATTCTTCCCGGCGACGACGTGAAAGTCGAGATGAGTCCGTACGACCTGACGAAAGGACGCATTGTGTATCGCTTCTAGAGCAAACACAACGTCATCGAGCTTTTTCTCGGTGGCGTTTATGCATTCATGACATGAAAGTCCGCGCATCTGTAAAAGCTATCTGCCGCGATTGCAAAGTCATCCGCCGTGAAGGACGGGTGGTTGTCATTTGCAAGAACCCGCGTCATAAGCAGCGCCAGGGCTAATCGATTTGATATGGCACGCATCGCCGGAGTCACCATCCCGAACGAAAAGCGCATCGTGATCGCGCTCACGTATGTTTACGGCGTGGGCCGCTCGACCGCTGAAAAAGTATTGAAACAAACCGGCATTGACGAAGATACCCGCACGAAGGATCTGACAGAAGATCAGATCAACAAGATCCGCGGCGTTCTGGAAAAGGATCGCCGTCTCGAGGGCGAACTGCGCCGCGACGTGCTTTCGAACATTAAGCGTCTGAAGGACGTCGGCGCGTACCGCGGCGTCCGCCACATGAAAAAGCTCCCGGTTCGCGGACAACGCACGCGCACGAATTCGCGCACGATCCGCGGCAACGTCCGCAAGACGATGGGAAGCGGTAAGCGTCTCCTCACCAAGACGTAATCGATTATGACCGAGAAACCGACGCAAACCGCTCCGGAGGTTGTTGCAGCGAAGCCTGCGGCAAAACCGCGCAAGAAGAAAATCATGCGCCAGGTTCCGCATGGCTGCGCGTTTATTCAGGCCACCTACAACAACACGATCGTGACGATCACGGACCTCAACGGCAATACGCTCGCCTGGTCGAGCGCAGGCCATTGCGGGTTCAAGGGTCCGAAGAAGGCTACACCGTACGCGGCGAGCGTCATCGTGAAAACCGTTGCTGAGCGCGTGAAGGATTATGGTTTGAAGGATTTGAACGTGTTCGTGAAGGGCGTCGGTCAGGGCCGCGATTCGGCGGTGCGCGCGCTGAACGCCAACGGATTCGCGATCGCTGCGTTGAAAGAAGTGACCCCGCTTCCGCATAACGGCTGTCGCGCTCCGCGACCGCGCCGCGTGTAATTGTATGGCTCGCATTGAATCTTCCTGCAAAATTTGTCGCCGCGAGGGTGTATCCCTGTGCGGCCGCGAAAAGTGCGCCGTAAAGCGCCGTCCGTTTGCTCCCGGCGTCCACGGTCCGGCTCAGGCCCGCATGCGCCCGCGCATGTCGTCTTACGGTTTGCAGCTGCGCGAAAAGCAGAAGGCAAAGCGGCTGTATGGCATTCTGGAACGCCAGTTCCGAAAATATTTCGAACATGCCATCCGCAAGAAAGGCAACACGGCGAATTTCCTCGTGCAGATGCTCGAAATGCGCCTGGACAACGTCGTGTACCGCCTCGGTTTTGCAGCCACGCGCCGACAGGCACGCCAGTTCGTCGGCCACGGTTTCGTCCTGGTCAATGGCAAGCCGGTCAATATTCCTTCGTACACAGTGCGCGTCGGTGACGTCATTTCCGTGAAGGACAACAAGCGGGAAAAAGGCATTGTGAAGCAGCTGCAGGATCGTTTGGCCAAGAGCGCGGAGACGCCGCGCTGGGTGTCGCTCGATGCAGCCGCGTTGAGCGGAAAAGTGACCGCGGTTCCGGAAGGCGAAGATTTGCGCCAGGTGTTCGACCCGCGCTTGATCGTCGAATTTTATTCGCGTTAATCCATCGCTGTTTCGCGTATGGAAAACATTCTTCTCCCCACTTCCATCCGGTTCGAACCGGGAGAGCGCCCACACGAGGGCCTCTTGGTGATCGAGCCGTGCTTTCACGGTTACGGCACCACGCTCGGGAACGCGCTGCGTCGCGTTATGCTTTCGTCTCTGCCGGGCGCGGCGGTAACCGCGGTGAAGATCAAGGGCGTTTCACACGAGTTTCAGCCGATCGACGGCGTGAAGGAGGACGTTTTGCAGATCATTCTGAATTTGAAATCGCTTCGCTTGAAGTGCTTCAGTGAAGAGCCGGTCAAGCTCACACTCAAGTCGAGCGGTGAAAAGTCCGTGACCGCAAAGGAAATCGAACCGAACGCTGACGTGGAAATCATCAATACGGATTTGGAAATTGCCACGCTCACCGACACAAAGGCCACGATTGAGATTGAGCTTACGGTCGGACGCGGCCGCGGATATCTTCCAACCGAAGAGCGTCTGAACGAACATCATGAGATCGGCACGATCGCGATTGATGCGCTCTTCTCGCCGGTCCGCAATGTCGGCTACCGCGTTGAAAACACGCGCGTGGGCGAAATCACGAACTACGACAAGCTCGTCATGAACATCGAAACCGACGGTACAATCACGGCCGAAGAAGCCGTGCGCCAGTCCGCGAAGATCCTGATCGACCACTTCTCGCTGCTTCAGGGCGGATTGTCCGAAACGGACTCGGAAGTTCCGGTGGAACAACCGGCTGAATAATCTATGCGACACCGAAAGAAGGGCAAAATTTTGGGACGTGAAAAGGCTCCGCGCCAGGCGCTTCTGCGCAATCTCGCGACGAGCGTGATTTTGTACGAAAAGGTCCAGACGACACAGGCGAAAGCCAAGGCCGTCCGCCCGCTCGTCGAGCGCGCCATCACGACCGGCAAGGCTCCGACGCTCGCTTCGCGCCGCAAGCTGCAGTCCTTCTTTTACACGGATTTGCCGGTGAAAAAAATTCTGGAAGTGCTCGGCCCGCGCTATGCTCAGCGCCCGGGCGGCTACACCCGCATTACAAAAATCGGCCACCGCAGCAATGACAAGGCCGACATGGTTCAGATTGAACTGGTTTAATATGCAGAAAGTCAACCGCGCAACCCATACGATCGACGCGACGGGGAAGGCCCCGGGACGTTTGGCGACCGAAATCAGTCGCTTGCTTATCGGTAAGCACAAGGCCGATTTCACACCGAACGTGGACGGAGGCGATGCGGTTGATGTCGTGAACGCGGCCAAGATGACCGTGACCGGAAAGAAGATGGAGAACAAGGTTTACCATCATCACACGGCTCATCCGGGCGGCTTGCGCAGTTTGGAACTGAAAAAGCTCTGGACGCAGGATCCGGGTGACGCCTTGCGCCGCGCGGTTTCCCGCATGCTTCCGAAGAACCGGCACCGCAACGAGCGGATGAAGCGTCTGACCATCAAGAACTAGTATGGCAACCGAAACGAAAAAATATACTCCGGGACTCGGCCGACGCAAGACGTCGGTGGCGCAGGTTCGCCTCGTCGTCGAGGGCTCTGGCAAGATGACGGTCAATGGCCGCGACTGGAAGGTCTACTTTCCGGTGTTTACGCAGCAGCAAAAGGTTCAGGCGCCTTTTGAGGCCACAGGAACCAAGGATCGCTATGATGTCTCCGTGAAGGTTTCCGGCGGCGGGCTTACGGGCCAGGCCGACTCGGTCCGCATGGGCATCGCCCGGGCGCTGGTTGAATTGAACCCGGATTATCGCGCCGCTTTGAAGAAAATGGGCTTCCTCACGCGCGATGCGCGCAAGAAGGAACGCAAGAAATACGGTCACAAGAAAGCGCGTCGCAGTCCGCAGTGGAGCAAGCGCTAATCGAGATCCCCCGCCAGCGGCGGGGGATTTTCGTTTGTCAGTTCGGGTTTTTCTGCTAAAATAGGCCCATTGTGAGCCAATCTGTTGCGAAAAATACGCTCTACCTTACGGCCGCGTCGATCGGGCAGAAAGTCCTTGCGTTCGTGTATTTTTTGTTCGTCGCGCGCGTGATGAAACCGGAGAATACCGGAGCATATTTTTTGGCCCTTTCAATCACGACGATTTTCTCCGTGGTCGCTGACGCAGGTATCACGCAGGTCGTGATTCGTGAGGTAGCAAAAAAACCAGGAGAGGCGGTCAGTTTGGTCCGCCGCGCGCTGTGGCTCAAGATCCCGTTTATGCTGCTGGGCGTCATTGCCGCAGGGGCGACAGCCCGACTTCTTCACTATGACGCGCAGGTTCAACAACTCGTCTGGATTGCTTCCGTCGTGATGCTGGCCGATGCGATTTCGTTGCTCTTCTACGGCGTCCTGCGCGGTCAGCACGCCCTGCAATTCGAATCTCTCGGGCTCTTCATCGGCCAAACGTGCACGGCCATCTTCGGCGGTGCCGTTTTGGTCCTGCATCCAACACTGCCGTTGCTCGTCGTTGCACTGCTTATCGGAAGTCTGTTCAATATGCTGTTTTCCGCCTATCACGTCTCGCGCAGGTTGGGGTCAGATGTTCTGCGACCGACGTGGGATGCGCGACAGGCTCAAACGCTGCTTCGTATGGCGTTGCCGTTCGCGCTCGCGGGAATTTTCGTGAAAGTCTATTCGTACGTCGATAGCGTGTTTCTTTCGAAATTCATCGGCACCGCGGCAGTTGGCGTGTACAGCATCGCGTACAAATTTACTTACGCGTTTCAATTTCTTCCGATGGCGTTCGTTGCAGCGCTGTACCCGGGCATGAGCGCCGTCGTCGGAAAAGATACGCAGCGTCTCGCGGAGCTGTTCAACGATGCGATGTGGTACGTCGCCATTCTCGCTGCGCCGATCTCGTTCGGCATTTGGGCCATTGCGCCGGATGCGGTGAATTTGGCGGGGGAAGGATACGAGAGCGCGGCTCCGGTTTTGCAGATTTTGGTTTTTGCATTGATCCCGATCTTTCTCGATTTTCCGGTCGGCTCGCTCTTGAACGCGGCTGACAGGCAACTGACGAAAACCGCGATTATGGGCGTGACGATGATCATAAATGTCGTGTGCAACGCGATACTGATTCCGGGCTACGGCACGATCGGCGCCGCATGGTCCGCAGTCATCAGTTTCACGTTCTTGTGGATCGCGGGCATGTACTTCGTGCCGCGCGTCATTTCGCGCTATCGTTACAGCGACCTGTTCAAACGCGTTACGCCGATCGTTTTGTCCGCATTCGCGATGGGTTTGCTCGCGGCATATCTGCGACCGATGCTTGGATATGTCCTGGTCATACCGATTGCGGGAATCGCGTACGTCGTCCTCCTGCTGCTTACGAAATCCGTTCCCGAACAACATCTCAAGCATGCGGTTGCTTTACTGCGTCGCGGGAATGGTAGTTTTTCTGAGAAATAGTATGCGTCTGCTGCTCATGACCGTTGATTTTCCGCCGCAGACCGGAGGCGTGGCCCGGTATCTTGATGCGCTCGCAACGTATTTTCGGGATGAAATCACGGTCATCGCGCCCGCGCGCAGCGATGCAAACGACGCAACATCGGCGTATCCGATTCAACGGGAAACGCTTTTCGCAACAGGCAGTCCCGCGTGGTGGCCGATGATTCGCATTCTCGCGATTCGATCCGAGGAATACGACGTCGCGATCGTCAGCCATGTTCTTCCGGTCGGAACCGCAGCCATGATCTCGAAGTGGATTACCAAAAAGCCGTACGTCGTGATCGTGCACGGATTGGATTTAGTCCTCGCGAAACGGAGTGTTCTGAAGAAGTGGATCGCAGGAACGGTTTTGAAGAACGCGAAACTGGTCGTCGCGAACTCGCGGTCGCTTGAGGCCGAAGTGCGACGGGATTTCGGCGTTGAGCGAACAGTTGCCGTGTATCCAGTCGTTGTTTCGAATCCGACGCGTCCGTCCGCGCCGCGACACGGTACGAAACTGCTCACAGTTTCGCGACTTGTGGCTCGCAAGGGACATCTGCGGGTTCTCGATGCATTAAAGCTGCTTGCCGAGCGAAATCAGCTCGGAGACATCTCGTATGAAATCATCGGCGACGGACCGATGCGTGATGACATTGAGAAAGCCATTCAAGATCGCGGTCTGCAACACGTGGTCACGATGGTAACAAAAGCATCAAAAGCGGATGTTACTCATGCGTTCGAGCAAAGCGATATTTTCGTCATGCCAACGGTCGGGGACGCGGGAGATCGCGAAGGTTTCGGCACCGTGTATATCGAGGCCGCCGCGCAGGGCGTCCCCTCGATCGCAACGAATCTCCCCGGAGTGGACGAAGCCGTCATCCGCGACAAAACCGGATTGTTGATTGCAGACGGGGACGTGCCGGCTTTGGCAGACGCCATCCATCGCCTCGCGTCCGATGAGGGACTGCGATACCGGCTCGGCACTGCGGCTAAAGAGCGGGCTTTGTCTGAATTCAGGCCCGATGTACAATTTGCGAAACTTCGCTCTGTCTTGTGAGCCACCGCATTTCCATCATCATTCCGACATACCAGCACGCGCAAACCATCGGCGCGTGCATTGAAAGCGTCTTGAAACAAACGCTTGAACCGTTCGAGATCATCGTCGTCAACGACGGTTCGACAGACGACACCGTTCATGTTCTCGAGCCGTACGCCAAGCGGATTACGATATTGTCGCAGACGAACCAAGGTTCGAATCTGGCGCGCAACAACGGGTTTGAGGTTTCGACGGGGGATCTGGTTCTGTTTTGCGACGCGGACGTTGTCATGCGGGCGGATATGCTCGAGCGACTTGCCGATGCGTTGGACGGGCATCTGGAAGCTTCGTACGCGTACTCAGGCTTCCGTTTCGGATGGAAAGCGTTTCGCAGTTTCCCGTTCAGCGCCGAACGATTGAAAAAAATGAATTTCATTCACACTTCCGCACTGATTCGCCGAAAAGATTTCCCCGGCTTCGATCCTGCAATTCGGCGCTTTCAGGATTGGGACGTCTGGCTCACGATGCTGGAACAAGGAAAAGAAGGCGTTTTCGTTGACGAGGAACTGTTTCGCGTTGAGAATGCGAACGGTCGCGTGGGCATTTCGCAGTGGCGGCAGTCGTTCATGTACCGGATTCCCTGGCACATGCTCGGCCTTATGCCGGTCGCGATGCATAGCTACGAACAAGCGCGTCGGATCATTCTCAAAAAACACGGATTATGGTCTCCATCGTCACGGTGAATTACAAAACCGCGGACTACGTGGAGCGCATGCTCGAGTCGCTGTACAAGCATACGTTCGGCTGCGATTTTGAAGTTTTCATCGTTGAAAACGGCTCGGGCCAGGATTTAAGTAAACTCGAGGAACGGTTTCCGCAGACAAAATTTATCTATAGCAAACAGAATTTGGGTTTCGCCGGCGGCTGCAACCTTGCGATCAAACAAGCGAAAGGGGATTTCATCCTGCTCGTAAACCCCGACATTCAATTCAGCGACGCGGCGATTTGCCAGATCCAGGAACACATGCGTCGCGATACGGATGTCGGCATCGCCGGCATTTCACTGAGGAATATGGACGGCAGTCAGCAGGAATGCGTCTGGCGATTTCCCACGCCGCTCAATCAGCTGCTCATATTATTCAAACTTCATCATCTTTTTCTAAATCTCGCTCCGTACCGCGCGTGGAAAATGCGCGATTTCGACTATTCACAGACCGCGGACGTGGATCAGGTCATGGGCGCGTTTTTTTGCATACGCAGGGAAGTGGTCGACAAAATCGGCATGCTCGACGACGGCTTTTTCCTCTGGTATGAGGAGGTTGATTTCTGCCGACGCGCGACCGATGCAGGATGGAAAGTTCGTTACTATGCAGATGTATGCGCAAGGCATAAGGGCGGCAGCAGTTTTGACCGCGTCGCGACATACCAAAAGCAACGGGTCTTGCGCCGAAGTCTGCGCCGGTATATGAAAAAGCATTTCGGTACCGGTACCTGGCTGCTGTTCGTCGTACTGGATCCGGTTTTCGCCGTGCTTTCATTAGTCGCAAGTGTCGTGAAACCCATGTGAAGGATCAATTCGTCGGAAAGCCGTTTTGGATCGTTTTAGGATGTCTTGCGTCCTGCTTCGGATTCGCGGTTCTTGTGTTCGATACGCCGTTTGCCGGCGTTTCCCTCGCCCTGGTTACGATCGGGGTTTTCATGCTGACCGTGAAGCGATTGGAATGGGGTCTTGCCGCGGCTTTCGCGGAATTGTTCGCAAACTCCCATGGGCACCTTATCTCAACGCCGATTCTTGGACTCGATTTCTCTCTGCGCATGGGTGTTTTTTGTGCGGTGATGGCCGGCTGGCTCGTGCTCGTCATTTGCCAAAAAGCGCCGTTGCCGTTCCGGGATTCTCGACTGACGCCGTTCTTCGCTCTCGGCGCGGCGGTTGCCGTTGGGTTCGCGATCGGCGCTACTCAAAACAATTCCTTAGACGCGTTCAAGGACGGCAACGCGTATTTTTACGCCGCATACGTCATGCCCATTTTGTCGGTTCGGTGGGGGACCGTTGAACGTCGTTTGCTGTTACACACGCTCGCGGCCAGCGCCTTGTGGGTCGTCATCATGAGTCTGGGTACGCTTTACCTATTCACGCATGCAAGCGGGGAGTTTCTGGTGCCCGTTTACAAATTCATGCGCGACACGAGGACGGCGGAAATGACGCAAATGGTCGGCTGGATTTTTCGTATTTTTCTCCAAGCGCAGATTTCCGTCGTTTTTTTCTGGCTGATCGTAAGTCCGCTGCTTTGGTCGAAGCAAATCTCGCGGCGCCAGATGCTCGGATTGACGTCTGCGCTCTCGTTGGGGACGGCAATCGTTATCATGAGCCTGTCGCGCAGTTTTTGGATGGCGGTCATTGCGTCCGGGATCGTGTTTTCGGTGCTCATCATGTATGCGTTTCGGCCGACGATCAAACAATCAGTTCGTGCCTTCGCATTACATCTCGTCACGATCCCGATCGGCGCTGCCATTCTCATCGCCGTCGCTCTGTTTCCTATCCCGTATCGCGGAGGCGCGATTTGGGACCTTGCGAGTCTGTTGTCATCTCGCGCTACGGAAACTGGCGATGTCGCGATCAGCAGCCGCTGGGAACTACTCGGCCCGCTTTGGGACGAAGTGAAAGCAAGCCCGATTGCGGGATCGGGTTTCGGCCAGACCGTCACGTTTAAAACGAACGATCCACGCGCTCGCGCGGTTTCGCCGGACGGCACCTGGACGACCTATTCGCTCGAGTGGGGATGGCTCGACCTCTGGCTCAAGATGGGGATTCTTGGCCCGCTCGCTTTTCTCGTTCTGTTCATCGCGTCGGTCCGCGGCTTATGGCCGATGATCGCAGGTGACAGGGCGTGGCTTGGCGTGGGCCTGATCGCATCGCTCGTCATGCTGTACGTCACTAATATTTTCTCGCCGTATCTCAACCATCCGCTAGGCATCGGGTTCTTGCTTTTCTTGGTGCCGTTCATGCAAACGAAAGCCTCGGCGTTTGCCGAGGCGAAATCCGTCGAATTGAAACCGACCGTTCAGGCGAGCACTGCTGCGCTCACGTCGGAGTAACCTCGCAGAAAATTTGCCGCGTCCATTTCGGCTTTTCCTTCCGGTTGGAGACGCAATATTTCGAGTGTTCCGTCCGCGCAATCAACGAACAGCCGGTTGTTTTTTATCGTCACGGTTCCGGGCGGAACGTCCGCGTTAAAATCCGCGAACGCCACATCCAGAATTTTCAAACGCAGTTCTTCGGATCCGCGTTTCCAGATCGACCACGATCCGGGCCACGGCCTGTACGCTCGAAATTTTCGTTCGACAACGTCCATCGGCGCCTTCCAGTCGATGCGGCCATCTTCACGATCGAGCAGCCTCGTGATCGTGGCCTTGCCGTCGTCCTGTACGATCGGTGTGATCGCATCAAGCCGCTTGATTGTTTCGACAAGAAGCCTCGGCCAGATTGCGTGAACCTTGTCGACGAGCGTTTCGTACGTTTCGTTGTCATTGATCGTGATGGTTTCGCACGCCAGGATCGGGCCCGTGTCCATGCCTTCGTCGAGCTTCATGACGCACACGCCCGTCTGATCGTCGCCTTCCGCGATGGCCCACTGCATGGGCGACGGTCCGCGGTATTTCGGAAGAAGGGAAGGATGGACGTTGATGCAACCTTGTTTTGGAAGGTCGAGAATCGCCTTTGGGATGATCTTGCCGTAGGCGACGACAACGAACAGATCGGCTTCAAGCGGTTTGAGCAGATCGACGGCTTCGGTTGACTTGAGCGTTTTCGGCTGAAGGACAGGAATGCTCTTTTGTTCGGCAAGCATCTTTACCGGACACGCATGCAGTTGATTTCCACGTCCGGCAGGCTTATCCGGCTGCGTCACGGTCGCGATGATATCAAAATCGCGCTCTGTAAGAAGCGCTTCCAAAAACGGTGCGGCGAATGCGGGTGTGCCGAAGAAAACGATCTTCACAGGCGGGGAGGGCTGGTGTATCGCTCGACCTTGTCGATGAACAGAATCCCGTCGAGGTGGTCGATTTCGTGTTGAAAAATGATGGCCGGTAGACCGGTCGCTTTGATCTTGATCTCCTTGCCATGAGCGTCGAACGCGCGAACAGTCACGGCCTTGTTTCGCTTCACGATGCCGAAAACGCCCGGGATCGACAGACAACCCTCCTCGCTATCTGTCTTGCGAAGCGATCGGGAAACGATCTGCGGATTGATGAAAGCCTCCGGTCCTTTGCCGGTTTCAACAATGATAATGCGCTCCGGAATCCCGACCTGGGGACCGGCGATGCCGATGCCATTTGAGGCATGCATGGTGACCTTCATGTCCGCAATGAGCGACTGAACACGCGCGCCCGAAATCTCTTTCGGATCGATCTCCGAAGCTTTTTCGCGCAAGACAAGGTCAGGATTTTTACGGACGTCCATGATTGCCATAGGATGCGTAGAATATCAGGAATCGGCCCATGTGTCAATGATATCGCTATCGGGGAGTTCTCGGAAGACGGCAGGCGGTTCCTCGCCCACGAAGCGTTCTGAGGAACCATCTGAACGTTTTGTGGTGGTCATGACACGCATGACTGGAGGGAGATCGTAATCCGCGCGTGTCTTGAGTTCGGATTTCATAAACGCAATCGGATCCTCGAGACCGCGTTGAAAAACCTCAGGCGTGTCTGTCTGCAGAATGAACGGTGCCCGATGCGCCGAGGCAACGCCGCGCCACTCGTTGGCGGAAAGGATGGCATGTTCCGTTGCGCGGAAATTCGGCTGATGCAGAGCCATATCCGCATCAAGATCCGCGACGAGCCCGATGTTTCCGGGCGCGAACGGGTCGAACAGGTCTTCCAGATAAAAGCGCGTCGCGAGCAGGATATCGGCCGCCACGCCATCGTTTGCGCCTTTCTCGACAATCGCGACGGATCTGCCCGGAAAACAATTCTTGAGCGCCTCAGCGACCTTCTTGTTTCCAAAACCGCGTCGAAGAAGATCATGACCGTGGCAAGACGGACACGCGGCAGGAAGCGCCTGCGTCAAACCGCAGTGATGGCACTGCATGCCGTCGTCGTGCACGGACAATGGGAGCCGGCAGTTCGAGCAAACAAACACGAATCCGCAGTCCTGGCATCGCATGCGTTTGGAAACGCCTTTGCGGTTATAAATGCAGAGGACGCGTTTACCCGCATTCAGGGCCGATTCCGCGGCATCGCTGAATGTTGGAGAAAGCAAGGGGTGTACACCCGCCGAACGTTCCTTGTTCATGTCGACGATCGTGTACGGTCCGACCGGCACCGGCGTAGCGGTCTCATCGATATGATGCAACTCGTCTGCGCGCGGTGATGCGTCCAGGAAATAGAGACGCGCATGCTGGAATTTTGCACGAAGACGTGCGGCTTGCCGCGAGTCGAAACGAGGGTTTCTGTCGGCTTGCTTGTGATTGGGATGACTGCTGCGAACAATGAAGATCGTTCGGAGGTCAGGGTGGGGAAGAAGGATACCGATGCGCGTGGCTACCAACGTTCCGCCGTTTAAGCGCCACGACTCCCAGACGGCCCGGCGTTGCGCCTGCGTTTCATCGCCCGTCATAACCGACGCATTCAAATGCGCGGCGAGCAGCTGTGCATCTCGAACGTTCGGCGCGATGACCAATGTTGTGCCCCCGTGTGTTTTACAGAAAGACTGGATCATCGAAACGCTCGTCTGCAAGTTCGGGGAAAGAAGAAAGGCAGACAATGTCTCATCACTGGGACTCGCCGTCCGCGCTCGTCCAGCGACCGTGTAGGTTTTCGGCAGTCCTGGAATGGACGAATAGAGAATCGTTGATGGCGATTGGACGAGGTCCTTTGCCATCGCCTCGTAAAAATCCAACTCAGCCGTGCTCAGAATCAAGTCGGTCGCAACCGACTCAACCGTCTTGAGCGCTCGGTTCGAACCTGCGTTTTTGACGTTTGAAACAACGCCCCAAACCGTCGTCGCCCGAAACGGAATCCGGACGAACATTCCGCGTTTAAGCCGCATGCCTTCCGGAATCAAATAATCAAAAACGCCGAACCTCCTCGGAAGGCGTTTAAGCGGATACGTTTCCGCGATCATATCAAATGGAACTGCGCTACGAGATATCCGACGCCGAACGGCGCTTCGTAACTTAGAATTTCCGGCGCAACCTGGATCCCGTCCAGGATGCCGAACATGATGAGCAGCGGCCGATACGCGCACTCCGAAGCGATCTGGACGAACTCGGGCTCGAGCGTCAGCAGATTCGACGCGGACGCCTGCTCGACGGCTTTGGTGACGTACGAATCGAATTCCTCGCCTTCTTTTTTGAACCCGCCCGGCGCCGTCGTTGATAGACAATGGGAAAGATCTCCTGAGGAAATAACCGCGACGCGTTTGTTGCTCACGGCCAGGACATCCTTGAGCATCCTGCCGAACGTGTGATGTTCTTTCGGTCCGAGGCCGCTGAAGGAAATCGGGAGAATCTTTACGTTCGGCAGATGTTCCGACAGAAGGACCAAAGGCACGGCACAGCCGTAATCGAGCACTGCGTCCGAATCAAGCGTAAGCGGTTGCTGTCCGCGACGAAGCGAGCGTTGGATTTTATCGATCAGGTCGAGATCTGGTTCGAATGTGTTCGCGGTTGTCAGATCGCCGAATTCTTTGAGATCCACGATGAATTCGTCGTGGAGATTGATCGAGAACGTCGTGTCATGCTGAATGCTGTGCGAAGAAATCAGCACGATCACGTCGGGTTGCGACGCGTACAGCTCTTCCTCGAGCCGTTCCATGCCATCCAGCGTATCGCGCAGACGCTTTCGATGCTCCTTGCCGATGGCCGGAAGCATGAGCGGCGTGTGTGGAACGTGCGCGGCGAAAACGATCATAGGCCGGCTTGTGTCAGTTCCGGTGGTTCCTCTTCGGCCTCAGGAATTTCCAGCACGATCGGTTCGCCAAGCTCGTGGTTCAAGACCGACCGCTCATTCGTCCATACGATTTGATTCCAGCGCCAGCCAAAGCCAAGGAACGTCGTCTCATCCATGATCGGTCGACGCAATCCATCGGAGACAACGAATACATCCGGCGACCCGCTGACGCCGATGAGCGTTCCGTCGGCAAACCCGACCGGATCGCCCGTGGTGTACGAAGCCAGTTCGTCAGCGGTAGCAGAACGTATGCTCCAGCCCGGATATCGGCTCGAGAGAATCTCACGCGACATGATCGGATGTTTCATGCCGTCTGAAACGGCGAACACGCCACCGGTCGTCGAATCCTGAAGCAGTGCCTCAAGCGGCGTGCTGGATTCGGCCGTGATCGGCAGGCCCTCGGTGTACGCGTCCAAGTCTTCCCAGGACACGTCGATTATTTCATCCGGGTTGATGCCGATCGCGCGCATGGCTTCCTGCGATGCGAAACCGCGGCGGGAGTCATCAACGATCAGATAGACGGTTCCGCGCGGCGAACGCAGAAGGGAATAGTTCGGGAAGCTGATCGGATTGCCGATCTCATAGGACGCGAGCACCGACGGTTTGACTTGGATGATATTTTTCTCGTTAAAACGGGTCAAAAACGCGGTTCGCGAGGTGATCGGGCGGCGTTTGCCATACTGAATGAGCCACACGGCGCCCGTTGTCGCGTCCTGAAGGAGCGTTCCCGACGGATAATCTCGGACAAACCATCGGTCCCAGATCTTTACGAAATTTTCATTACCATGCAGGTGTGGCGTATAGGTATACAAAACCGAGGTCGCAAAGTTGACCGGTATGATCGTCTGTCCATCAACATCGATCACGATATCCGGCCCGACTCCGCCAATCGTGAACCCGATTGTTTCAAGATCCGCAAGATACGATTCGCGAATGCGTTTTGCAGCGTAGTAAACCTGGTTGCCGAATCCGCGGTATTTTTGCAGCGACGGATCATTTTTTTGACATGAGTCGCAAATCGCGTAGCCCATGGCCCAGTCGAGTTGGTCCTGCGATGGATCATCATCCTCTACGACGCTTTGCTCGCGCTGAAGAAGGACGAGAATGAACTGCGGATTCAGATCGAACAGCTGTGCCGCTTCGTATACGATTTCGGCGGCAGTCTTCCGCCTTCCGAATGCGTCCGTTGTCGAATACGTCGCAAGCGACCCGCGTGACATGAACGACTGGATTTCCTCGAGGGTCATCGCATGTGTATCCACCATTTCCGCGTCCGACAGGAGATACGCCGGGTCGTAAGCGAACGCCTCGCGCGGAAACGCAAATACTGGACTCAACAGCCCCAAAATAACAGCTGACGCGGTAAGCCGTTTCAGCATACCGCGTCATTATAGCCTATTTTCCTTTTGTCCGCTTCGACTGTATCGTGATTTCGTCACCCTTGG
>Ga0233424_10000945_pt1 | contig 30070 bp, 27 predicted proteins | sample Watercolumn_Towu_FD_181011 | JGI IMG/M metagenome (GOLD analysis project Ga0233424, IMG submission 181011) | Freshwater microbial communities from Lake Towuti, South Sulawesi, Indonesia - Watercolumn_Towuti2014_125_MG | ecosystem: Environmental > Aquatic > Freshwater > Lake | place: Indonesia... | reverse complement strand
CTAGTGAGTACAGATCACGAAGGTCGACTGGATCAACGGGCGGTACAAAATACCCCATGGCGCGGCGATCAATCAGCAGGCCTTGACCTGCCAGTCTCGACAGCGCTTCGCGGACTGGAGTAGCGCTAATGCCCAACACAGAGACAACATCTCCTGCCTGGACCCTGGATCCAGGCATGTAGTCCCCGTTTCGTAGGCGATAATGTAGAAACGCGTAAGCCTGCTCAAACGCAGGCGGCTTGGACAGGGCCATAGTGATCTCCCTTGCTTGGACTGGAATGTCCATTGTGGCATGAGCGAATCACAAGTCTCTGTCTTGATCAGGCAAGCAGCCGTAGTAGGCACATCATCCAAAATTGCGGTATGGAATATTCCTTGTCCTGCCGATATTTACCCTCGAATTTACGTTTTTTCGAGATAAGTTGCGATTTCAGAACCAAATTATGGCGGACTATTTCAAACTTTGAAAATAGCACGCTCTCGGCTATCATCAGCGCTTTACATCGTGGTCCTAATATCCTTCGGGTCAGACAAGGCAGGTGGACGGATGGAAGAAAAATCGGAAGACAGCTTGCCCGAGAATGCTCTGGTAGCCGAGGCACTGCGCAAGATACGCAAGGCCCGACGCCTTCGCACATCCGAAGTCGCTCGCGCGATGGGCATGCCGTTGCGATCGTATGAACATCTCGAGGCGGGCCAGGGTAAAATCACATATGATCGTCTGAAGCGGTTTGCCGAAGTGGCGAACTGCGACCCAGTGGCATTGCTGGCTGTCGTGCCGATGGGCTCTGTCGAATTTGCCGAACGCTGTGCGGACAACAAGCTGATGCATATTGTCCTGCTTGCTCTGCGCGATCTCAACGAAGATCTGGGTCCGGATATCGTTTATCTGCAGTCACGCACCATCATCGGCGGCATTACACGGCTTTGCCGTGATTTGGCGGAGCATGTCCGGAAGCGAGATACTTTCGCAGAAAACTGGTTGGAGGCGAAAGCTCCGAAGATGGTCCGGCAAGCCGCACAGCCTGTTCGATCGAATTTCAAGCCAAAGGCTTCCTGAACGCGCTCTTGCCGGAACACATGGCGGGCGTCGCCCCTTGCTAAGGTGCCCTCAGGCTTTCTTTCGACCCCGCCCCGCATTTGGGCTGCGGCCGAGACCAATCGTCTTGGCAAGTTCACGGCGTTTTGCCGCATAGGCCGGGGCGACCATGGGATAATCTTTAGGCAGACCCCAACGCTCACGGTACTCGTCCGGTGTCATGTTGTACTGCACGGCGAGGTATCGCTTGAGCATCTTCATTTTCTTGCCATCCTCGAGGCATACGAGATAGTCGTTCTTGACAGATGAGCGGATCGACACAGCAGGCTGCGGTCGTTCCGCGACTGGTGCCGGCGCCTCTGTCGTCGACAATCCCGCCAGCGCAGCATGGACGCTTCCAATAAGATTAGGGATATCAGCCAAGGCAACGCTGTTATTTGCGACATGTGCGGCAACGATATCCGCCGTGAGGGTGATCAAGTGTTCTTCGGGCTGATCGTTCATGTGCATGCCTCCGACTTTTGTTCCAATTGGAGTCGGTCTAAGCTATCATGATGCGATAGACGACGCCTTTTTTAGCAATTGATCGAAAAACTGTGGAAACGTCCTCGCCGTTCCAGACTGTCTTTCCGTGAAACGGTCAAGAAGAAGCCACCTGTGGCCCTTCGTGACCTCCTGACCGCGGTGACATCACTGAGCTCGAACCATCATCCCATGCACGGATCGCCGTTTGACCAAAAAAGCGGGAGCCATAGCCCTTGAATCCATTGTTGGTGATTTGCTCGCCAATGCCCGAGAAAGCATCATCGTCTTGTGTTTATCGTTGACAGAGTATCTGAATCCGACGCCCACAAGTTGTGTTTGCCGATTTCATGCGCGCGTCAAAGATTGCCCGATGGTGCGAGCTCAATTGCCCCAGGTTCTTTGTCCGTTTCCACGCTGAACGGATCTGCTCGCTGCTTTTCCATGCTATGTGGGGAGGCATGCCTCTTGTTCATGAGCTTATCGGCAAGCCATTGGTCGATATGCTGCCACATGGCCCGAATGTTGGCGGGGCTCCGGACGACATGCCCTTCACCCCAGAAGCGAAGGAGCGAGACGTCCTTTCCCTCGCGGTAGAGCCCTGAAAACATCCTTTCAGCACCTTGCAGCGATACAGGGTCAAGATCACCGTGGATCAGAAGGACTGGCGAGGCGATATGGTGCAGCGAGAAATAGGGGCTGTTACGGATGTACCGGTCGGGCTGGTGCCACGGCGCTGCTTGCAGGCCCGCCTGACCAAGCTCCGCCCATCCATAAGCGCTGCCCAGCGGATAGCCCTGTTCAAGGCCCACAGTGTCATAAGGCAGCAACGACCCATGTTGCAGAAAGAGATCAGGCACCGCAGCGGCAGCGATGAAGGCCTGGAAGCGCTTGCTTCGGCTGGCAGTAAGTAAGGCGGTATAGCCTCCGAAGCTGTGACCGAAGACTGCAATCCGGTCCCTGTCGATGCGACCGGACGCAACTGCGCGATCGGTTGCTGCCTCGATCTGGTCAACCAATCCCTCGGCTGGCTCGCCAGAAAATCGGTCATGGCGCAGGCTGGGCAGAAGCACGGCATAACCCAACTGCAGTGCCAGCAGGGGATTTGCGACACTGACTACGGAGTCGGGTGTGATCGGCGGTCCGCTGACCCTGGCATATTGTGCGCCCGGATAGGGCATGATCACCATCGGAACACGCTCGCCAGGCCTTGCATGTACAGGCAACAGCAGCCAGTGGACGCGATCCGGAACCTGCGATGGCAATGCTATGGCCTCCGGGGGTTCGACGTTTTCCAGATGGCCGTTGATCGTGTCGAGCAGCTCTGGTGCCCTGTTGGTGCCTATGCGCCATAATTGGCTGGCCCCGCTACCGGTTCTGGAAACCGCCAGTCCCTTGCCGCTTTTGGCAGAGAAAAGGAGCAGGCGGCTTGTGCGCAATGGCAGCTTTGCCGTTAACACCCTTCTGCCATTTGGCGTGATGGCTGCTGCTTCCTGTGTCTTTTGCACCCAGAAGCTGCGATCGCTGGCTGGTACAATGGCTCGGTAGCGCTCGGTTATGCCTGTATCGAATGTCTCTTCGAAAGGCTGGTCGAGGCGCGCTGCACCACCGATCAGTTGTTCGGGCTTGCCGCCAGGGAATATTCGCCACAGCCCGGAAGAACAGGGCACCAGAAGCGCGCGTCCATTGCTCGCGATTTGCAGAGCGGAACATGGTAGCGTTTCCTTCGGTGCCCCGGCCTCGCCCGGTTTGGACCATATCGGTTGGCCGTCCTTTGCTCTGAGCAGCATCCGAGGTATTCCCTGGTGCCACCCGGCGCGGACGATCCTTGCCCCGCTGTCATTGTCTGCAACCCAAGGCTGACTCGTCTTATCGGTGAGCGCAACGACCGAGCCTTTGTCCGGATCGATGCGTATGAACTGGCCTTGGGGCGACTGCGCGGAACCGACCGAGACGACCAGCGCGGAACTCCGGTCCGACCATGCCAAGAGGCCGGGTAGGATATCGCATGTTGGGCAGGGTTGTATCACTTGGCCGTCGGCCAGCGATATCAGCCGGACGCGATGGTGCCTTGGACGTGCGCTGGGGGAAACCGGTTCTGCTGGGGCCGGCGCAGCATCTGACGTTTCCTCGAGCAAGGCGAGCCAGTTTCCGTCGGCTGAAACCGCCAGATCGACGATCTGGCCCCTGGCGAGAAGGCGTTGGCCATGGCTCGCAAGGTCTAGCTCCATTACGTGGCGATGGGAGCGCTGGCCAGACGGGTTTATGGATTTGCTGGTAGTCAAGCTCATGCCCGGGATCTGACCGGACGCTGTGCGCTGCCATAGGACGGGAAGCCTGCGCTGCAATCTGTTGCCCGAATCGAGAGGATAGGCAATTTCGTCTGCCTCGCTGGCCAGGACGATCAGCCGGCTGTTTCCGCGCCAGATGGGCACCGGATTGAGCAGGGCAGGGACTGGATTGATATCGAGCCATCGGACCGATCGATCGGCGGTGCGTACGATGCCAAGAGACAGTTTGTCTGTTTCCAGCCGGAACACGGTCAGGTGCTGCCCGTCGGGAGACAGGCTGCCCGCCCAGTAGCCAGCATCAGGATCTTGTTCGAACAGAAGCTCTGGTGGCCTTCCGTCTTTCAAATCCACTTTCCATATCTGGCCCAGCATCCGCTTGTTGAAGACATCGAAGCCATAGGCCGCAGCGCTGTCGTAAGGCCTGAAGCGCTCGATTACCGCCCATTGGCCGTCAGGCGAGAGCTGGGCTTTGCCATAGCTTTGCAGCTTGAGCATATCTTCGATCTGATAGGGCTTAGTCGCTGCTGGACCTGCCGCCAGCAGGCACAGCGCAGCAATCCATGAAACACGCATGGCTTGTCCTTCATCGAAATGGGAAGATGGCTAGGTTCGGCGCGCGACTACCACTGCTTCTTGATCTGGAGGGCGATGAACCTGCCAAGCACATCGGCATTTGCTGGATCGTAGCCGAAACCCAGCGACCGATCGACAAAAGGCGGGTCGCGGTCAAAGACGTTTTGTATCGTCAGAGCTGCGCTGAGACCCCTTGCCAGGCCTGTTTTGTCTGCCGAGGACAGTCTCAGCTGAAGGTCGATGCTTGTCCATGCGCTGATCGGACGCGAAGGAAGGCTGATATTGTCCGTATAGGGACCGACATGGTTCAGGGCCAGGTTGACCCCAAGCTCGTGCCAAGACCAGTCCGCTGTCGCCCGAAGCCGGAAATCAACCGGATTGCCGAGGGTGCCAACCCTCTCGATCAGCGGGGATACTGGCGTGATCTGGTCCTTGAAATCGACCAGAATTGCTGCACTGGCACTGAAGGCCAGTCGGTGCTCGCCAATGCTGACCCGGTAGCGGGCAGCGAGGTCGAACCCGCGGATGTCCACACGCGCCGAATTCACGAACCGTCCGTCGACGATGGCGCTGAAAACCGTAGGATTTATCGTCGGCTGGATGGTCGAGTTCGGGTTGCCTATCAGGGCGATCACCCTTGCTCTGTCTTCGGAATTGGCGACCGGATCGATAAAGGTCACGAAGGGAGCAAAAATGGGATTGGTAAGTGCCTGGAGGATGTTTTCGTTTGCAGGCTGACCGATGCGGTCTCGAAACTGCGTCTGAAAATAGCTGGCCTCGAGCGACAGGCCTGGCATGCGTGGTGGCGCCACCGTGGCGCTGATGGTCAGCGATCGTGCGGATTCAGGTTCAAGATCGGCATTGCCTCCCCCAAGCGAGATGACCTGTCGGTTCCCACCACCTATGGCTGGCAGCTGGGTATTGGATATGCGGAAGGCATCGCGCACCTCCAGCAGAGCGGGGGCACGAAATGAGGTGCCAGCGCTTGCCCGGAGGAGAAGACCTGCGACTGGCTGCCACGAGAGGCCAAGCTTTGGATTGATCGTCGTCCCAAAATCCGAATAGTGCTCGGCCCGGACAGCTGCCGACAGGTTGAGCCGCTCGATACCCGGTGCGGCATTGTCGGGCCCAACAATGGGCGCGGCAATCTCGGCAAATGCCGATGCAACCCAACGATCAGCATCGACGGGTGTGCCCGGAGCCGGCGATCTCCCGGAAATAAAGCTGAGCGTGTCGCGAGAGAAGTCTTCGCGCCGCGCCTGAACGCCCAGCGCAATCTTGATGGCACCGCCCGGACCATCAAACAGGGTCCCGTCAGCCGTGATGCTGCCATTGAGCAGGCCGTTTTCAAAGCGCTCCTCGATAAAGCCGCTCCCAATGAAGTCGAGTACGGCAGCCGTGTTGCTGCGTCCCTGTCCGAAAGGATTGAAGAAGCCATCACGCGCGGTGCTGAATGATGTCAGCGGATCGTCGGGAGTGGTACCGAGCGCCTCGTTCAATGCGGTCGCGTTGAGGATATTGTCATTGCGGCGATAGTCGCTCTGCCGCGCCAGTGACACAAACCCGTCAAGCTGCCAGTCGCCGCCGAGTTCGGCGCGGATACCGCCGGTCATCGACCAGGCTTCGACATTGCCGCGCGTCTCAAGGGGGCCAAGATCCTTGTCGAACAGATAGGCAATGTTCGTGACCGACGTTCCGTTGGGCGAGACGAAGAAAGGGTTTGCCCGTGTGACGGACATGACTGTCAGTGATGGTTGGGCGAGGTGACGAAAAGCGCGGTGGGTGTATCGACCCTCGGCATAGGCTGTCACCCCATTGGTCAGCTCCTGCTCGCCTGTAATGTAGACGCTGTGACGGGTTTGCTGAGGAAGCAGATCGACCTGTTCGCGGGGACTCGAGAGGTTCTGGCCTGGGGTCAGGCTTGCTGGCGACAGCCCTATGCCGTTCTGACCGGCTGGAATGGCAAAGGCTGGGACAAATGTTCGCCGGACGGGGTCCAGCGCTACAATGGTGCCAGGCGAGGCGAAGAACAGCCGATAGTCATTGCCGCCTAGAGACCGCAGGTCCGCCGACCGGGTATAGGCGCGCGATGCTGCGTTCAGAGCCTCGCGACGCTGAAACTCATAGGCTGCAAGCATATGCCCTGTGTCCCAGCGTGTGCCGATGAGCTGGCCGAACTGGACATCCTGGCTGGCCCCCCGTGTCACGCTTCCGATCCGGTACCGGGTTTCCGCCCCGTCATAGTCTCGCCGCAGCAGCAGATTGACCACCCCACCAACAGCGTCCGAGCCGTAAAGAGCTGAGGCGCCATCGGGGAGCACCTCTATTTTTTCTACCGCACCAAGGGGGATGGTCGAAAGATCCGTGAAGTCGCCGCGGCCACCAGAGCCAGCTACTCTGCGGCCATTTACCAGGGTCAAGGTCGCATCGGAACCGAGGCCGCGCAGGTTGACGCTTGCGCCCAGTCCCAGATTGTTGATGGTCCGGTCACTGCCGGTCAGGCTGGTATCCTCGTTGCCAGTCCCGCCAAAATTCTGCGGTAGCAGAGCCAGCGCTTCTGCAATCGTGCCGCTGCCTGTCCGTTCGATATCCTCTGCGGACAGTTCGATCAGTGGCGAAACACCTGCTCCGGATGACCGGATGTTGCTTCCCGTCACAACGATAGGCAGCTCTTGCAGCTCATCGGCTTGGACGGGTGCTTGAGGCAGGGATGCGGCCGGTTTTGCCCGTGTGGTTTCCCGCGGCCTGCGGACCGAAGGGGTGCTGGGAGCGGGCGGCTTGGCAGCCAGCAGGACGATGACGTTGCGACCGCGTTTGCGGTATGAGATGGGTTGACCCGCGAGCAGCAGCTGCAGGGCCCGATCTGCATCCATTTCGCCTTTTATGCCGCGCACCTGGCGTTCCGACACAAGTGCCGAGGGATACAGCAGCTGCCGGCCAGTCTGTGCAATATAGCGGCGGAGGCACTGATCCAGCGAGCCGGCAGGGATGTCGAACTGGAAGACTTCGGCTTGAGTCTTTGCGTGCAGCGGCGCGGCTGCAAGAACTGTGAGCGCACTGCTCGCCAACAAAACCGGCGCCATTATCCGCCATGGTGCTGTTATTGATGCTCGTCGGCAAGTCATGTGCAGGGCCTCCCATATCGTTGTTCCAGGGAGTTCGCGGTTTTGCTGATGACCCCCTCTCTGTATTCAACGATCCGGAGGGGGGGTGACCCTAAAGCCTCGCCAATATTTTCCCGAATGGCAAGCTATCGCTCCTTCAACTCCAGCGTGCCATCGGGACGTTGGATCGGCACAAGAGGATAAAGTGCGGTGACGGCATCCACGAAGGCTGCGGTGTCGCCCACGGCAAAGCTGCCCGTCACACGTTCGTTTGCCCAGCGATTGGTACTGATCCGAAGTTTCATGCGGCTGTAGCGATTGACCTGGACAATTGCTTCACGAAGGAGAGTCTCATTGAACTCGAGGCGTCCCTCGGTCCAGGCGGTTACAATGTCCGGGTTGGCAGGACGCACCTCGCCTGGACCTGTCCGCCCTATTGTCACCGATTGCCCTGGATAGAGGTCCAGAGCTTTAATCTCAGCCCCGGAAATTTCCTTCTGCACACGAACATGCCCCTCCAGCAAGGCAACCGACACACCCAAGGCAGTTTGCTCGACTTCGAAACGGGTGCCCAAGGCCAGAATTTCCGTGCCATCGGCGGTTACGGTGAACGGGTGAGACGGATCTCGGGCGACATCAAATAATGCTCTGCCGCGGTCGAGCATAAGAGCACGCCTGTTCGCGTTGTTGATGCGGACCCTGGTGCCAGTATCCAGATGGATCCTGCTGCCATCGTCGAGTCGGACGAGCCTCTGCTCGCCGATGTCGGTTTCGAAAACCGCTTCTCGTGAAAGGTACAGGAAGGCCATGGTGGCGAGCAGCGACACAATGCCTGCAGCGAGTGCTATAGCGATCAGCCGCCTGGATCTTGTTGGTCCGGGTTCCAGAGCGACGCGAATGGCAGATTGAATATCCGGATCGTCTGCCAGTCGCCGACTCTCCCGCCATTGTGCCTCCAGTCGGTCATAGGCCGCTGCATTGGCGGGGCTGCGGCGCCAGGCAAAGAACGCCTCGAGTTCGGTAGTATCGACCGTCCGTGCATTCAGGCGTACGAGCCAGGTAGCTGCTTCGCTTTCGCTACGATCTGATGGAGACCCCGGTTCTTCGGAAAACGGGGTGCTCATCGTTCAACCCTTTGCGAGCAGAGCATCATGGCTTGGTGCATCCGATACTCTACCGTCTTTACAGATACACCCAGTTGTTTGGCAATCTGTGCGTTCGACAATGGCGTAAATCGCGCCAGTAGGAACACCTTTTGCAAATCAGGCGGTAATCCCAGAATCGCTTCCTTGAGCGCTAGGAGATATTCCTGATCACCCTCCTCTGAGACGTTTTCCAGAGCGCAAACGTCATTGGCCGCCTGCCGCGACTGCCGGCGAAATTGATCTCGCGCCAGATTGAGCGCGATACGCAAGAGCAGGGCCTTCGGTTTATGCTGCGCTTTGCTGCTGTCATAGCGGGTGATGCGCACATAGGTGTCTTGCACGACATCCTCGATCTCGATGTTCGCTCCGCGCAGCCGGTAGCGCAAAGCCCTTCGCAGCCATTCGCAATGATTTCGATAGAGCAATTCCAGGCCGGATTGCGCTGCCGAGGCTTGGTGAGCTTCGGGCGGCATCGAGCAGGAAGGGCGATCAGGCATGGCAGCAGCAATCCCTCTTGGTGAGGGGCGCTTTCAAAGCCTGCCGATCGGGCAGGCAGGAAGCCTGTGTGGGAGACAGGCGTGGCAAATGCCTCGCCTTGCATCCATGCCGCCTGAGATGAATCATGCCGGCTCGGAGCCAGCAACCTGCTTCTACCTGGCGAGTGTACAGGGGTTTCCACGCCCCGCTGCCGGAACGACCGGCAACACATCGACGCTTGCGCGAATTATGGGCTGAAGCAATCCCTGCCGAAAGGTCAAAACAGGGGCCGGGTGTTGGAACCTCCTGCACATGAAGGCCCGCTATTTGCCCCAGTTGCGCTGCCGGCCAACGGGCTTAAAGCCACAGGCCCCCCGGCTCTCAGCATCTGGCGCTATTTCACGGCACCCGGCGAAACGGACTTAGCAGCAGTCCGTTGCCAAGCGAGTCACGCAAGCGGACAGTCTGAAAAAATGCAGTGCGCAAGGCGATGATGCGGCGAGTATGAACTGTTTCCGCCAGATTTTGTCGGGCATACTGCCTGAAGCTGACGGTTCCCCCGCCAACAAGGTGCAAATGACCAGCGTCGTGGACCGCGACGACCGAAAACAAACGCAGTGTTGTGCGATTCGCCAGATTCAGGTGCGAACACGGCAGTTCTTGCGGACCAAAGCAGCGCCATCGGCGGATTTTCGGCGAGATGCGGGGGGATGCCATCGGTCGGCGCAACCGAGCCCGGCCAGGCCTGAGTTTTTCAGCTGAGCGGCTTGGCAAGGGCTGCAAGTCGATGAAATTGTGGTGAACCATGAACGCCAGCCTTTCACCTGACCTGCTGCGGCATGGCCGCATGTGCGCATGATTGACCTTAGTCATCTCGCCTATGTTCTGGCCGCAGCCGAACAGCGCAGCTTTTCGCGGGCCGCAGGGGGTTTCCAGGTCAAGCAGTCGACGCTGAGCCGCAAGGTTGCAAGGCTCGAAGATCAGCTGGGATTCCGACTTTTCGAACGGACAACGCGCGGAGCCAGGCCCACCCCGCGTGCTCGATTGTTTCTGGCGGAAGCCAGGGAGCTGCTGGATCGCGCGGGCCGACTGGAGCAGCAGGCCCTGGCCCTCCGGCGTGCTGCCATGCCCAGACTTTCGCTCGGCTATGTCGGAGATCTGTTTTCTGGGGCAGGCCGCCAGGCCGTTTGCGACTTTCTCACGCTGCATCCGGATGTACGCCTGGAAGGACACGAGCGCAGACCGGAGACCCTGTTCGCCGTACTTGAAGCCAAATATGTAGATGCAGTGATTGCGCCCGAAGGTCACCCCGACGTGCGTTGGTCGAGCCAGATCTTTGCTCAGCCGTCGCTCGAGGCGGGCGGCTACAGGCCTGTTGGCAAAGGGCATGCGCTGTACTGGAGCCCTGGCAACACCAACCCCTTGCTGCACAGTCTGCGAAGCATCGTTGCTGGTGGTCCTGCAGTCGGTGATCGGGCCGGTAATCCGCAGCCCGTGCAGCAGAAGAGCATCGGATCCGATATCGACAGCGCAGGTCATGGCTGACCGCTCTGGCGCTGGGTCCGCCTAGTTCTGCTGCCCAGAGCCCCGCAATCGTGTATAGGCCGCCTCCGTTCAGGACCTTGGCCCTGTTCGTCCCTATGTGAGCGCCAGAGAGACAAATGCCCGTTGTGCGCCTGAAACCGACAGGATGGTTGCCGATGACGCGCCAAAGTTCAGATCTTTTGTCCCTTTATATCGAGTTTATCCAATGGATCGGGGATGGAACCGGTCTGCCCGATACCATCCTGCACATTCATGCCGGCATCGCGGTCCTGCTGCTCGCCCGGCTTCTGACCAGAAAGTCGCTGGGTTCTCTCGTTCCGCTGGCTTTTGTCGTTGTTGCCGAGCTTGGCAATGAGATCATGGACCGGCTTCATTACGGGTCGTGGCGGTGGCCGGACACGTCGATGGACGTTCTCAACACCCTATTGTGGCCTGCCGTCCTGTCGCTTGCCATCCGGCTGCGTCCACCGGAAACCCGCCGCCGCTAGAGCTCGGACTCACTGAGGCAACAGGCAGGCGCAGTTGTATGGCTTGGCCTTAGACCGGCTCGCGCGATTATCGGCGGCGGAGCTGCCTTCTTTCCCGGGCGTAGGAGCGATCAGATGCAATGAACCGTTCGATCATCGCCGGTATGACCCGCTCGGGTGAGGGGACCGCTGCCGTCGCGCCCTTGCTCAGCGCAATGCAGTAATCCTGTAGGTCCCGGTGCAGTTTTGCGGGCATTTCCACAGTCAGCCTCACGGGCTTCTCGTCGGTGATATCAGCAAGTGAAATTCTGGTCATCGTGCGTCGTCCATTATGAGATCGCGGGTCACCATGACCCGGACTGGAAATCCAGGACGGATGGTAAGGCTCGGACGAATGCTCAACTCGCGCGAAACAATCTGCTCGCCGGCCCGGTTGATGCTGTCTTGCGAGCCCCTGCGCAAGGCACGGACCAGATTCCTGTCGTCGCCTGCCCCGAATTCTGCGCCCGCGCCCAGCAGGGTCGAGATCATCGCAGCCTTGAACACGCCTGCCCAATGGTAGTCGGTCTTGTCCTTCAGTCCGGAGTATCCGGCAGTATCCGTCGCCGGGAAGCTTGCAAGCTGCTGGGATCGGCCATCAGGCATGATAAGGCGCGTCCATTGAAGCTGGACACGGTTCTGCCCAAAACCGACATCTGCCGAGTAATCGCCAATCAGCCGGGCCCCTTGGGGAATAAGCAGCATGCTGCCGCTAGGGCTGTCATAGACATTTTCTGTCACCTGCGCGATGACCATGCCCGGCAGATCAGACTGGATTCCGGTGATCAGCGCCGCAGCAATCACTGTGCCTGCCTGAATGACTCTCGGGTTGGCTGGTGTACCGAGCCGGCCATCTGAGTCCTCCTTGCTGGTCGCCGCCAATCGGTTCTGGCCTGTCATGGCGTCCGAAGCAGGTGGGTAAGGGCCGGCGGCTTGCGGTTCTGGCTGTGCCCGGCTGGGAAAGAACAGCTGACTGGCACGGGCGGCATCGCGCTGCTGCCGCAATGCGTCAGCCTGTCCGGTGGATGCTTGCACTTCCGGCACTGCGTATGGATGCAACGAGGGTATGGCAGTTGGCGGTGGATCGACCCCAGGCAACGGATTGCCGGCATCGAGGATCGGTTTGCCGAGATCGCCGGGCAGGGGGGGGCCGAGTTTGGGCGCCCCGCCATAGTCGCGAGGGCCGCTGGTGAGTTGTTCTGGCAGGGCAACTGCGCCGGTCTTGAACAATTCCCTTGGGGGTGCATCCTGCTCCGGCAGCAGAGCATAGACCGCCGTCGCGATCACGACTGCGCTGGCGATCCCGGCTGCTGAAACAATGACCCTTCTAGACAGGCGCGTGACGCGCGGCGGATCGTGCCGAAGCCTGACAACCGTTTCCGGCGCCAGCTCGGCGGGCTGCAACGGTTTGGGTGATTCCACCGACGTCATGATGTCTTCCTGCGAGCGGATGTTATGCGCACCTTGAGCTGCCGCTTGCCATCTCCGAGCCGCAGTTCGGCTGATGGGAACAGTCTGTCGACAATCATGTACCGCCCAGCCACACGATAGTTGACGATCTCCGCACGGCCGCCTGCTCCTATTGCGAACAGAGGTGGAAGTTCGGTCTGGGCGGCAGCCTGGGGAAATTCGACATAAACCCGAATACCGTCGTCAAAGGCCCGGATTGGTCTCCACTCCGGCTTGTCACCCGAAATGGCATAGCCGAAATCCAGTCGTGTGATGTCGAGGCCAGAGGCAATGGGTGCTGTGCGCTCCTCCGCGATAGCGGCCTGGCGCAGTGCTATGAGATCGTCTTGCGGATAACTCCAAGACACAGATGCCATATAGGTCTGCGCATTGGATCGCAGCTCGATATGATACGTCCTACGGTCGGTATTGATCACCAGATTGGTCGCGATATCGCTGCGCGTAGGTTTGACGAGGATATGGACTTGCTGGGCAGCTCCCGTCCCGCTGATTGTGTTTCCGATCATCCATCGGGCCGTGTCGCCTGCTGCCACCGGGCCAGGGCCAACCAGCTTTTCACCGATCTGGAGCGCGATATCGGTGACTTGGCCAGGCTTTGTATAGATCTGGTACAATGAGCCTTCGACAAATGGGTACCGCTGGATGGCATTGGCAAAGCTGCCCTGGTCAGGTTCGATACGAGCGGCAAGGTTCGCAGCTCCCACTCTCTCGACCGGAGCCAGAACGGCTGGCGTCCGCCGGGCAGTGGTGATCGTTGCGGGCAGCACGTGCCACGGATCGGAGGCGATCTGTAAATGGTCACGGCCTAAAGGGGCCTGAGAGGTGGCCGACACCGGCAGGATGGGCTGAGCCGGTGAGAAGCCGGATGCCGGGAGGAGGCAAGCCAGCGCAGTGGCCGCGCTTAACGGGCAGGTGAGAAATGTCATGATCCGAGCTCCTTCGACCAGTTGATCGCATTGACCAGGATACCGAGGGGATTCTTGCGCAACTGTTCGGGCTGCCTAGGCGGCTGAATGACGACCGTCATGATCGCGCTCCAACGGCTGGTGTCGGAGAGGCTGCCTGCGCGGTAGGTGCGTTCTATCCATGCAACGCGGAAGCTTGAGGGCGAGGCGCGGATAACGCTGGTGATCTCGACGGCAGTCTGCTCCTTGCCGACACGCTGGAACGGGTCTTCATTCCGCGCATGTTCGTTCAGCGCAAGGGCGCCCTGATCGGTGACGAAATCATAGGCGCGCAGCCAATTCTGACGAACGACAACCGCATCTTCCGGGAGGCTGCGCACCTGTTCTATGAACCTGGCCAGGTGGAACGCGATCTGCGGATCCGATGGAGTGTAGTCACGATCGGCCTTTGCCACCACCTGAGCATCGCCCAGCTTGTCGATCTGGACGACCCAGGGAACTATCGCTCCTTGTGATGACTGCCAGACCAGGCCTCCGGCGAGCACGGCTGATAGACCCAATGCTCCTAAACAGGCATAGCGCCAGTTGCGCGCCTGGACGCGTGACGACCCTATGCGTTCGTCCCAGAGCTGGAAGGCGCGCTGGTAGGGCGTTTGCGGTTCTGGCGTCTTGCCGTAGCGGATCGATGATCGTTTGAACATGGTCAGTCCCTTTGCGTGAGATCGATCGAGGCCCCCAGTCCTCCACTATCTCCCGATCGCAGCGCGTGGGCAGCCACGCTGGAACCATGCGCCAGACTCTGTCGCAGGCGCATCGACTTTGCCCATGAAGGCATGTTGGAGGAGGATGGGGAAGAATTTTGCGCACCGGGGTTCGAGGGAGACTTGATGGTGCCACCTGCATTGATGATGGCGGCACGCCCTCCATCGCGGAAAGAAGAGCGCAATGCCTTCCCCATGTTGCGCAAGGGGGACACCGCAGTTCCGAAGGCAGCTTCACCAACGGCGGTCAGTCCGGCGCGAACTGCCTGGCTGCCTTCGCGGCCTGCAGAGCCCATGGCATAGGCTGTCAGTGCTCCTCCAGAAGCCTTGGAGGCGGTTTGCGCAGTTGCAGTCGCCAGCGATGCAGTTGTCCCTGTAGCCAGTCGCGCCGCGCCCAATCCGAGCGATGCACCTCCTGTCGCGAGCATTGCCGTTCCTGCTGCTGCGCCTGCGCCAAGCTGCGGTCCGCCCGCCACTATGCCATTGGCTACACCAGGGCCGAAGATGCCGAGCGCCATCAGTGTCAGGCTGGCGAGCACTATTGCGAGAGCATCATCAATCGTCGGCTCTTGAGGGATAGCATCTGCAAACTGCGCGAACAGCGTCGATCCAATCCCCACAATGACTGCGAGCACGAGAACCTTGATGCCGCTGGACACGACATTCCCGAGAACGCGCTCGGCCATGAAGGCTGTTTTTCCGAACAGTCCGAACGGGATCAGCACGAAGCCTGCAAGCGTTGTCAGCTTGAACTCTATGAGGGTCACGAAGAGCTGGATCGACAGGATGAAGAAGGCAGCAACGACCAGGGCCCAGGCAGCCAGCAGAATGACAATTTGAAGGAAGTTCTCGAAGAAGCTGACAAAGCCGAGCAGATCGGCAATGGCATCGAGCATGGGCCGAGCTGCTTCAAGCCCGACCTCAGCGACCCTGCCCGGCGCGAGAAGCTCGCTTGCATCCAAACCGGTGCCGCTTGCCTTCAGGCCCAGGCCCGCAAAGCTCTGCAACACGATTTGCGCCAGCGTACCCCAATTGCCGATGACATAGGCAAATGTCCCGATGAACAGTGTCTTCTTGATCAAGCGGGCGAGCACGTCGTCAGTTTCGCCCCACGCCCAGAACAGTGCGGCCAGCGTGACGTCGATCACGATCAGGGTCGTCGCGATGAAGGACACTTCTCCTGCCACGAGCCCGAAGCCGGAATCGATGTATCGGGTAAAGACCTCGAGAAACCTGTCTACAACCCCGGTCCCGCCCATGCTCAGCGCTCCTTCGGTTGAACAGGAGCTGCTGCCTGATTTGGCGTCGCGGCGTTCAGAAAGCGACGCAGTTGCTCTCGCGCCTGAGCCTTGGCCGCGGCGGCGTTGGCAGCATCGAGGGTCTGGGCACGCGCCATTGCGGCAAAAGTGGCAATGAGGTCGGACAGCTGTTGCGCCTGAAGAGCCAGAAGCTGGTTGCCAGCCTGTGCGGCCTGCAGTGCTCCGGTTGAGGATTGGCTCGCGGAAACCAGAACATCGATCGCTTGCCTCGATCCCTCGATATTGGTGGCGGCACCGGCCTGAACCCTCAGTGCATCTTCAAAGGCTGCGACAGACGCCTGCCAGCGCTGATGTGCACGCGACATCATCTGGCGCTGGCTGGCACTCAGGTCGATGTCGCGATAGGTCCGCCCGAAATCTCGTTCGATGGCCTGCACGTCAAGCGCAATACCCCTGGCTTTCGCCAGCAGCTGCTGTGTCTGGCGCATCTGTTGTTGCAACGGCTCCAGCACACTCAAGGGAAGCGGTTCAAGATTGCGCGCTTCATTGAGGAGCTGTGCTGCCTGGTTCTGCAGCATGCGGATCTGGTTGTTGATCTGTTCGAGCGTTCGGGCCGCAGTGAGAACATTTTGCGCATAGTTGGAGGGGTCATAGACAATTCCGCCAAGGCCGAATTGAGCCTGGACCGGTTCGGCCCAGTTGAGGACAGCCACAGTGACCGTGAGCAAGAGGCTGTGCGCAATATGCCGAGAGCAGGCGGATCGGTCATGTGCAGCAGGCATGTTCAGGTCTCCACAAGGCAGGACAGCGAAACATCGGTCAGAGAGCGGAAGTCATCTTGGGAGCGAGGAGGTCTGCAGCCCAGCCAAGTCCGAGGTGCATCAACCAGCGCTGGCCGAAATCATGCGGGCCATGCTCTGCGACAATCTGGGTTATCGCGCGTTGATCCGCCTTGGAGGACGCGGCGCAAAAGGCGAGCGCGACTTCATTCAGCCCGAGATCGAACAAGCGGTTGCCTTGTGCAGACTGACAGTAATAGTCTCGCTTGGGTATGGCCTGGGAAATGATCTCGATTTGCCGGTCGTTGAGACCGAAGCGACGATAGACGCTCATGATCTGGGGCTCTGCAGCCCGCTCGTTTGGCAGGAAGATGCGGGTCGGACAGCTTTCCACGATCGCCGGCGCGATGCCGGATGTCTCGATATCGGCGAGGCTCTGGGTCGCGAACAGCACGCTGGCATTCTTCTTGCGCAGTGTCTTGAGCCATTCGCGCAGTCGTGCCGAGAATTCAGGGGTATCGAGCACGAGCCAGCCCTCATCAATGAGGATAAGGGTGGGCGAGCCATCGAGCCGTGCTTCGATCCGGTGAAAGAGATACAAAAGGACGGCAGCGGCGGCAGCCGAGTTGATCAGGCCCTCGGTTTCGAATGTGCGGAAACGACTTTCCCCGAGATGCTCGCATTCTCCGTCGAGCAGATGGCCATAGGCTCCGCCGACACAGAAGGGCAGGAGCGCCTGCTTGAGTTTGGCAGATTGGAGGAGAACGGTGAATCCTGTCAGGGTTCGCTCCTGAGGGGGAGCGGAACTCAGCGATGTGAGGGCGGACCAGAGCTGCTCCTTGTCCGAGGCGTCGACCGCGACGCCCAGGCCGGAAAGGACCGCTATCAGCCATTCGCTGGCCCAGGTGCGTTCGCCTTGCTCGTCGATATGTGCCAAGGGATGCAACTGGATGTCTGGGTGCGCCGATGCGTCATCAGAGTCGAGAATCTGCCAGTCACCGCCGCACCCCAGGGTGGCAGCCCGCATCGAGCCGCCGAAATCGAATGCGAACACCTGCGCATCGGCATAGCGGCGGAACTGGAGGGCCATCAGGGCCAGCAGTACCGACTTGCCCGCACCTGTGGGCCCGACCACAAGACAATGTCCGACATCCCCCACGTGCAGCGATAGCCGAAAGGGTGTCGATCCTTGCGTTCGCGCATAGAGCAGTGCTGGCGCGCCGAGATGCTGGTCGCATGCCGGACCAGCCCAGATGGCGGCTGCGGGCACGATATGCGCCAGGTTCATGGTAGTTATCGGCGGCTGGCGCACGTTTGCGTACAGGTGTCCAGGAAGCGAGCCAAGCCACGCCTCCACTGCATTGGCGCCTTCCGTTACCATGGTGAAGTCGCGGCCCTGGACGATCTTCTCAACCTGCCGCAGCTTCTCCGCCGCGAGGGCAGGGTCTTCGTCCCAGACCGTCAAGGTGGCTGTGACATACGCCATGCCGTGGAGGTCGGCGCCAAGCTCCTGGAGAGCCAGATCAGCATCGTCGGCCTTGTTTGCAGCATCACTGTCGAGCAGGACCGAAGCCTCGTTGGTCATGACCTCCTTGAGCATGGCAGCGAGTGATTTGCGCTTGGCAAACCATTGCCGCCGTATCTTGCCCAGAATCCGCGCCGCATCGATCTTGTCGAGCATGATCGCGCGGGTCATCCAGCGATACTCGAATGCTAGCGTGTTGAGCTCTTCCAGCATTCCGGGGAATGTGGCGCTTGGAAACCCGTTGATGGTGGCAGTGCGCAAATATGCCTTGCCCAACCTCGGCTCGAGTCCCCCGGAAAGCGGCATGTCTGCCAGCAGCCCATCGAGATGCATGGGTATCTCAGGAACAGCAACGCTTTGCCGTCGGGTCGAGATGCAGCTATGCAGATAGCTCAGGGTTTCCTTGTCGTCCAACCAGGCCGCTTCGGGGAACATGGCTTCCAGCAGATTGAGCAATCGACTGGTTTGGTCTGTGAACAATGCCAGCATCTGCCGGGGATCGATCCCGGCCCTGGCCCGGCCTTCATAGAGCCAGCCTTCGAGCCGTGCAGCCTCCTCGGCGGGAGGCATCCAGACGAAGGTCAGAAAATAGCGACTCTCGAAATGCGCGCCATGTTCGGCAAACTGGGCTGCGCGCTCTTCATCCACGAGGGCAGATACCGGATCGGGGAAGGTTCGAGGGGGATAGTCCTGCGCCGGGCTGCGTGCAGCTTCGACAAAGACGGCCCAGGATGATCCCAGGCGACGGAAGGCATTGTTGATTCTCGCTGCTGCCACGCCAAGTTCCGACGGCGTTGCGCTGTCGAGATCCGGTCCCCTGAATCTCGCCGATCTCTGGAAACTGCCATCCTTGTTGAGCACAACTCCCGGTGCAATCAGAGCTGCCCAGGGCAGGAAGTCGGCGAGCCTGTCGGCGTTGTTGCGATATTCGCGCAGAGACATCATGACTGTCAGACCCTGAAATAGCCCGGCAGACGCAGATGCCGCCGTGTGACTTCGACAAATTGGGGATCGTGCCGCGCAGCCCAGACTGACGCCGAATGGCCCAGAATGAGGAGCACGACACCTGCAAGCCAGAGCCGCAGGCCCAGCCCGATCGCACTGGCCAGTGTCGCATTGGCGATGGCGAGGCTACGTGGTGCCCCTCCCAGAAGGATGGGTTCGCTGAGCGCTCGGTGGACAGCTGCAGCAAGCGGAGCAGTTATCAAAGGCTCGCGATCGGCCATCAGATCAGCGCCCCGCCGCCAAACGAGAAAAAGGACAGGAAGAAGGAGGAGGCAGCAAAGGCGATCGACAAGCCAAAGACGATCTGGATCATGCGTCGGGCTCCGCCCGAAGTATCGCCAAAGGCCAGCGCAAGGCCTGTTGCAATGATGATCATGACAGCGATGATCTTGGCGACCGGTCCCTGGATCGATTCCAGAATGGCCTGGAGCGGAGCTTCCCAGGGCATAGAAGAGCCAGCAGCCTGGACCGGGAGGATGATCAGAGCGGCACTGGCTCCCATCGCCAGAACGGCATGCAGATGGCGTCTTTTCACAACAGTCATCGTCCTTCTCCTTGCGGTGTGTCGATCAGCGAGCAGAGCTGGTATTCGCCCGATGCATCGAGCCCTTGAACCTGTACGAGCTCGGTCAGCTTGCGGCCCTGATGGTCGCGTGTCAGCACTGCGATGATGTCGATGGTCTCTGCGATAAGCGCTCTGGGCACTGTCACGACGGCTTCCTGGATCAGTTGTTCGAGCCGCCGCAAAGTGCCGGAGGCGGATCCTGCGTGGATGGTGCCAACGCCGCCCGGATGGCCTGTTCCCCAGGCCTTGATGAGGTCGAGGGCTTCAGCACCGCGCACTTCTCCGATCGGAATGCGATCCGGCCTCAGTCGCAGGGCCGAACGCACGAGATCAGCCAGTGTTGCGATGCCCGCGCGGGTGCGCAACGCAACGAGATTGGGGGCATCGCACTGAAGCTCGCGCGTGTCTTCGATGAGGACTACCCGGTGCTGCGTCTTGGCAATCTCGGCAAGCAGCGCATTGACGAGGGTGGTTTTGCCGGATGACGTGCCGCCCGCCACCAGGATATTGGCGCGCTGCCGGACGCCGGTCGCCAGGACGGATGCTGCCCTCGCGGACATGATCCCGGACCGAACATAGTCCTCGAGGCTGAAGATCTGCGATGCCGGTTTGCGGATGGCGAAGCTCGGCGCTGTCACGAGCGGGGGCAGCAGCCCTTCGAACCGCTCGCCGGTGACAGGCAGTTCGGTCGACAGGCGAGGTGCATCGAAATGGATTTGCTCGCTGGCATGATGGGCAAGCAGGCGAATGATGCGTTCGCCGGTCTGTGCGCTCATCGTGACGCCCGAGTCCTTCAACCCGCCTGCATAACTGTCGGTCCACAGACGGCCATCGGGATTGAGCATGATTTCCACGATCCGAGGATCATCGAGCCAGACTGCAATGTGCGGACCGAGCGCTGTGCGAAGCATGCGCGCGCCGCGCTCGTTGCTTGCCGAGAGAAGAGGAATGACGTTCATCTGCGCCTCTGAGTGTGCGGCCGGGTGCCGCACGGATGTCCGAGGCAGACTAAGAAGACATGCTGGCGATGTTCGGCAACAGCATTTTCATCACAGCGTAGCGCAGCGAATATTCGGAAAGAAACGGCTCAGGCCGTGGTGGCGCTTCCTCCTGGATGGAGTGAAGACACCAGCATGTGACGATAGGTAGCGACCGCGAGTCGCCCGTGGCACGGCGGTCGGTTTGCCGAGCCCCAACCATGCGACAGGATGGTTGCCGATCAGGATCCAGGCGAAAGCCGCTGGTCGGTTTCCATCCGCCGAGCCAGGGCAGCGACGAAAGCCGAGAACCTCTTCTTGGCCTGCGCTTGTGCTGCCGGCAGTTCATCAGCTGCAAGCGCTGGATTCTGGGTAAGCCAGGTCAGCACGAACAGGGCAAGCGCCTCATTGCCAACCTCGACGTGATAGCCGAGCTTGTCGAGCTGCTTTGTCATCCTGTCGAGCCTGCGAGCAAAGGCTGCTTCCAGTCGCTCTGGGCCATCCGGGGACAAAAAGGCAACCAAGGCCGCTTCGACGACGGCGGCTTGCGAGACACGCTTGCGAGCAGCGAAATCGGTAAGCCGGTCGGCAAGCTCGGGGCGTAGCCGAAAGGTATGGCGTGTGCGTTTCATAGCGGCATCCCGTCTGTCGGGTCGAGCGTGACCTGTCGCGCAGTCTGTGCCTTCAACTCGATCCTACGTTGCCGTGCGGCTGCCTGACGGGCAGGCGGTTCCGTTCTGTCCGAATAATCGAACTCGTCTGGCGGCGGTTGGACCTTGGGCTCGACCGGATGCTCGAGAGGGAGCGTCAGCTGATGTCCGCCTTCGTCTTCCATGATTGCGGGCGGTGTTTGCGGCGGGGCCATGATGTTGGTCTCCTGGGCAGGCTTTGGCCGAGGCCAATCATTGGGATGGGAGGTGTTGACCTGTGCAGCTTCGGTGCTTGGAGGGGGCAGGATGCGCTCGCTCAGCCGCCTGTCACGATAGTATTTCACCTTTTTCGCCCGCACCGGATGAACGCCCGCCAGCATGATGATCTCCTCGTCATCGGGCAGCTGCATGATTTCGCCAGGGGTCAGAAGCGGTCTGGCCGTATCGGTCCGGGAGACCATCAGATGTCCGAGCCAGGGCGCGAGCCTGTGACCGGCATAATTTTTCATGGTCCGCAATTCGGTCGCGGTTCCCAGCGAGTCCGAAATACGCTTGGCCGTCCGCTCGTCATTGGTCGCGAAGCACACCCGGACATGGCAGTTGTCGAGAATCGCGTTGTTCTGGCCATAGGCCTTCTCGATCTGATTGAGCGACTGGGCTATCAGAAAAGCCTTGAGCCCGTAGCCAGCCATGAATGCGAGGGCGCTTTCGAAAAAGTCGAGTCGACCTAGCGCTGGGAATTCATCGAGCATCAACAACAGGCGATGCTTTGTGTGCGCTGTCTCGAGCTCCTCCGTCAGGCGCCTGCCGATCTGATTGAGGATCAGACGAATGAGCGGTTTGGTGCGGCTGATGTCTGAAGGGGGGACCACGAGATACAGCGTCGATGGTCGTCGGCCCGCGACGAGATCGGCAATATGCCAGTCGCATTGCCGGGTCACCCTGGCAATGACCGGATCACGATACAAACCCAAGAATGACATCGCCGTGGACAGGACGCCAGACCGCTCGTTTTCCGACTTGTTCAACAGCTCACGCGCCGCGCTGGCAATAACGGGGTGAACACCGGCGTCGCCCAGGTGCCGGGTCACCATCATGACCGTCAGTGTTGCATGGAAGGTACGACTGGGATCGGACAGGAATGCAGCGACGCCGGCCAGGGTCTTGTCGTGCTCGGCATAAAGTACATGCAGGATTGTGCCGACCAGCAGCGCGTGGCTCGTCTTTTCCCAATGGTTGCGGCGCTCGAGCGAGCCTTCCGGGTCCACGAGTACATCGGCGATGTTCTGGACATCCCTGACTTCGGTGATGCCTCTGCGCACTTCGAGCAACGGATTGAAAGCGGCAGATGCCGGGTTGGTCGGGTCGAACAGCAGTACTCTTCCGAATTTCGAGCGGAAGCCTGCGGTCAGGTTCCAGTTTTCGCCCTTGATATCGTGGACGATCGCCGATTCAGGCCAGGTCAGCAGTGTCGGCACCACCAGGCCAACGCCCTTGCCGCTGCGGGTGGGTGCAAAGCACAGGACATGTTCCGGGCCGTCATGGCGGAGATATTGTTTGTGCCAGCGCCCGAGTACCGTGCCCTGATCGTCCAGAAGATGCGCAGCGCCGATTTCGGACGCTCCCGCCCAGCGCGCAGAGCCATAAGTGTCGAGCTTTTTCAGGTCTCTCGCGCGCCAAAGCGAAAGGCCGATCGCGACGGCTACCGAAGCCAGTCCGCTGCCAGCTGCCATCATGCCTGCGGTATCAAAGATGTCCGGCGCATACGCATCAAAGCTGAACCACCACCAAAACAGGGCATAAGGTGGGTAGATGGGCCAGCCGAAGATCTGGCCAAGGGGCGTGCCGAGTTCGGGCTGGTAGGCCAGTGCTGCAGCCGTCCACTGGGTGGCAGCCCAGACACCCAGAAGCACGGTTGCGGCTACGGAGATTATGGCCCCCCACAGAACACGGCTTCCGGACATGGCAGCACTCCTCACCTCAAACATCATCGCAGACACTGGGCCGGATCAAGGGGGACGGAAGAACAGGGGAATCATGGCGTGCAAACGGCGGGCTCAAGACCGCCCGAGGCTTTAGCAGCTGGTTTCAAGCTCAAGAACGGGCCGGTGTTGCCGCCAGTGGCCCTTCATTTCAGCATCGAAGCGTTTTTCCATCGTCTGGGTGAGGAACCGCCGGAGCGGGGCCATGAACTTGATCGCTGTTGTGCCACACGCTGTCGGTAGGTGCGGGCACTCCAGTGCAAAAGCGGTTCGCGCTCGGGCCTTAGGCATCGTCCGACCTGGATGGGCCGCGTATACTGCTCGCTTGCATGGTTGGGGCTGGAAATTCCCCAAACACTGGAGGCGGTGCAAATCTTGCGATGACTTGTGGCTCTGATCGGGTACGTTCTCGTTGTTGCTGAGTTGTGGAGAAGCTTGCTCTGGCATCCCTGGGCAGAGCAACAAGCTGCTATCTTGACCAGGGCAACAGACGGCTTCAACCTCTTTTGCCCGGACTGACATGTTCGTCAGCGCCGGGGGGGGCCGTGCAAGGGGGGCAAGTTCTGCTAGCCTTGCCCCTCTTGCGGGTCTCATCTGCAGAATCGTCAGCCCTGCGGTTCCTCAGCAGGTGCAGGTGTGGGAGCGGGTGCGGGTTCGGCCGCCGGTGTTTCGCTGCGACCGGTTCTACCGAGGCCGATCTCGAGCGCGAGTTCCCGCCGACGCGCCGCATAATTCGGCGCAACCATCGGATAGTCTTTCGGAAGATTCCACTTGGCCCGATACGCCTCCGGGGTGAGATTGTAATGGACCATGAGGTGGCGTTTGAGCATCCTCAGCTTCTTCCCGTCCTCGAGACATACAAGATGGTCAGGCTTTACCGACGAGCGGATTGGAACTGCAGGCTCCTGGGGGGTCTGTGAAGATTCAGGCTCCGGATTCCGGATTCGGCTAAGCGCGCCATGGACCGCCGCAATCAGTTGCGGCAGCTCGGCTTGCGCAACATGATTGTTGCTGACATGCGCAACCACAATGTCTGCGGTCAGAGTCACTAGTGCCTGATCGTGCTCCATCTGCATTCACCTCAATGTATCCATTTTGGATGTTTCTAGTGCAAAACTGGGCGGTTGCAAGCAGCGCAAGGATGCGCGCTGGCGCAGGGACGTCCTTCAGAGCCCGATTGACCGGTCTCGCGAGAAGGTCCAGTCCACACGGCCATGCTCATTCACCAAGCCTGAGACCGTGTCCCCCAGATGACGTTCGAGTTCCCGTTGCCATGGAACGAGCTGTAAAGCAAAGCCGTTGTCGATGAGCGCAAATCGGCCTGCGCTGAGCCGGAATTGTCCTCGATAAATACCCTCGACGGACTCGCCGAACTGGTTTGGCAGCATGGGTTTGCCCGTTGTTTTGCTGATGGATTCCTGGACCTTTTCGAACTCATGCCGGTGCAGACGATCGAGCAAATTGGATGGGAGAAGCACCTGACCGTCCTGCTGGCTCGCGATGCCTTGCCTGACAAGATGCGCCATGCGGTCGTGCAGGGCTTGCCTGACTTCCAAGCTCAGCCCAGCATCAGGCTTGCCAGGCCTGCCAAGGATCAGCTGCTCGTCCAGCCATGTAGGCCCGTCTGCCGAGATCTGCTGACTGACCGATCTCGGACCGGGGTCAGCCAAGCTATCCATCGCTGGACCTGGAACACCATCGAGTGTCGCTGATCGCTGCTTCTCGTGGGTCGGGACAAGCTCATCCGGTCTTTGGACTCCGTACACAGCTTGATCGCCCGGATTGGCTCCGCTGTTCCCTGGTCGCAGCAGCCGCTCTCGGCCATTGTCCTGGCCCATCGGTGACGCGATGTCCTGACCCCGCCAATCAGATACGTCCGTCGGCACCCGCTGCTGGGCCACAGCATTCGGGCGACGCTCCAGACCCGCATGCATCGACTTGATGATGTCGCCGCGCAGTTCGATCTGCCGTAAAACGTCCTCAGCATTGCCCGACAGCGTCCAGAGTCCGGGTGCCAGCGCAGATGCGAGTTCCATTTTGGCCAGGGTTTCGATCCGACCAGCCAGTAGCGTCTGATGTCGGCGGTCACCTTTGGGATCGAATCGAAGATCGATCAGTCCGTCGCGATCCTGCAGTTGCGCGAGACTTGCATCCAGGCTTGTCCATCGCTCCGCAGTGACCTCGCGGTGGCGCGCTGACAGAATGTCCCGGTCGGTGCGCATTCCCAATTCGAGCGTAGCCCGCTGCTCGGCGCGAAACCTCAGTCCGTGACGCATGTATTCGCGGTCCACGATCAGATCTGTGCCCTGATCGGTTCTGCCCCTGACAAGGACATGCACATGTGGGTTGTCGGTATTCCAATGATCGGCGCCGATCCAGTCCAGGCCGGTACCGAGATCCCGGGCCATGTCGAGGATCAACTCGCGCGTGAAAACTCTCAGGTCTGCCAGCTCGGTGGCGTCCTCGGGAGAGATGATGAACCGAAAATGGTGGCGGTCATCATGGCAGCGCGAGGCAAACGCATCGCCATCGGCTCTGTCCCTATCGCCATCGAATAGATCCCCGTGCTGCTGGTCGCGCGTCACGCCTTCGCGTCGCAGATAGGCGATGTGGCGAGACATCGGGCCTGAGGCAAAGGCTTTGCCGGTATGGCGCACAATGCGCGCCTTGATCACGACCCTTCGAGCTTTATCCGTCGCCCGGAAGCGAAGCGCCGCGTCCCTTCCACGTCCATGGCGACCAGTTCCCTGGGCTCTTGCCGACCTCCTTTCAAGGCTGGTCCTGGCATGGCGTTTGGATGCCATGACAACCTGCCCGATCAGCGACTTTCCCCCAGCGTGGACCTGACCGCGCCGATTTGGCCCCTGGTGCATCTCAATGTCAAATTCGCTGTCCATCGCAAGGCTCCCGAGTTGGCCGATGGCGCCTGACAGCGGCAGTTTCGCGCCGAATTTTACCACTAGCGACAGCGAGGGCATTGATGCGCCGTCGCATTTTAGCATGGAATACCTTGAGGATAGCGCCATGGGGCCATCGCCGCTTTTATCTCGCCATCCGCTCGTCTTTGCTCCAATCTGCCAAGCGCGTCCGCCTGGTGTTCGCTGCAATCCGCCATGGCGCGATCAGCAATGGCCGCAGTCCTCAGGGAATCTGGCCATGGATAATGTCTGCAAAGAGCTGGTCCTGACCCTTTGGCCCGACTGTGTCCGCAGCGCTTGCTTGGCCATGGCCAAAGTCTTGGTCGTGCAGCATTTGTGTGGTCGCCATGCCTGGAAAGAGGTGTGACTGTGTCCACGACATCGTTGCCCTGATGCCTTGAGCCTGCACGATCGGCCCCGCCGAATGTCGTATATTCGATGCAATGGCGTCAACATAGGAACGTGTCTCGGCGGGCAGAGCCCTGCCATGGTTGCGCCATTGCAGAAACCGGGCCGGACCCGCATTATAGGCGGCCAGACATCCGGGCATGCCGAAGGCATCGTACATTTCGCGAAGGTAGGAAGTACCAGCCAGGATGTTGCTGCGCGGATCAAAGGGGTCATGTCCGAGCGCATAGCGCGTGCGTTGCCGTTGCCAGGTTTTCGGCATGAGCTGCATGAGGCCCATGGCCCCTGCACGCGATACGGCGTTCGGTCTGCCGCGGCTCTCCTGTCTGATCACTGCATGGATCCATGTCTCTGGCAAGCCGAACGTCCGGGATGCCTCGCGCACATGCGAATCCAGCGTGGTGTAATCCAAAGCGGCGGGCAGGCGCGTCGCTTGTGCATGAACTGGCAGGGAAATTGCTGTTGCGAGCGCTGCGCAGACGCTCGCTATTTGGCTGTATGCAGGCACGGCATCAATCCTCCTGTTGCGGGGAGTTGGAGCATGCGCTGCTGCGACCCGCCTGGTGTCGAGAGTGTATCCAGGGCCGTAGATCGCGGCGCACAGGAATGGCTCTGCCGATCACGACGGAGCGCGGCATAGGGCCGAAATATCGGCCATCCAGGCTGTCGGCGCGGTGCTCGTTCAATGCAAAGAATGTATCGGGGCCAAGGGTGCGGCATCCGCTCCAAACTGGCAGCGGGCGGCCGAGCGTGTCACGCGCGCGTGCCAGTGCAACCAGTTTGCCATCAATCGTGATCCCGTGCCGAAACCGGCAGACTTTCTGCCCATCGAGCGCCGCAACGCGCTTGATGAGGGGGACGCCGGGCGGGAGATAGCCTCTTGAGGCCATCCACTGGCGGATCTGCGACACAGGAGTGATCGCAACACAATGGCCGATCTTCAGGGGCTTGTCGGCAACAAGCCAGTACAGGCCGGTCGGCAAAGATGCGCTCACGTTCCAGATCAGCAACCTGCGTTCGGGCAGCACCGCTGATGCCAAGGTCAGCGCTACTGCCGCGCTGGCTGGAAGCCAGTACCGGCGGCTCATGGCTGCGATCTTGCCATAACAGCAGGGCTCGCCGTTGGTGTCGGTGCGTCAGGATCGTGTCGCCGGCAGGGCGGCAGATGTGATTGGATATCGGCCCAGAATGCAGGTGCAAGACAACACGGATCAATACCGAGGGCCTCGATCGCATCGATAAGGGCCAACACCCGTGACACTGTGCGCCAACCCTTTGCCGACAGGAGGACACGGGCGCCTGGACGGACATCAGGGTGTGCCATCACGGCATCGCCGGGCTGGCCGACTTCGAAGACATCGAAGGTCGACTGTGCATCACCGTCGCTGTGCGAGACTGACTTTGCCAGCCCGAAAATCTGCCCGGGCGCATAGCACTCGGCAAGACATCCTGGTGTCGGAAACCGTGTCAGATGCGGTTTGCCGAAACGCATCCACATCGCAAAGGGTCTGCCGTGCCGCGAGAATTCGACGACTGCCAAAGCAAGTTCGTTGTGTGCGTCTGACGCGCTGCTGGTGTTCAGACATGTGCAGTGCTCTGCGATATGGCTGTCCTCGCAACTGCGGCACACCAATCGATCTGGATGCCCCTCATCCGCTGGCGCGTCGGCTGCCTCTGCGTGAGCGAGCCGGTCCGCTCTGTACGCAGCATTCTCCAAGTCTAAAGCCGGTGCGTGTGATCGTCCGGGTTCGGCTATGGCCGGGGGTTCTCTGGACATCGCTGCTGGTCCTCAAGCTGATGGGTTGCAGGGAAGGGATGTGGATTGCCCGCCAGCGCCAGAACCGCGGTATCGGCAAAGGGGTGGCATGGAGCCAAGCCATAAAGGATATCGCTTGTGCGCGGAGCTTTGCTGATCGGGGCGACAGGGCGTTTGCGCGACTACTGACGAAGAGGATTCTATGCGTTAGCGCCGCACTGGCGGGGTGTAGCCATCAAGCCGCTTTGCGGGATGGACGGTCCCCTTGCCGGGATCGCTTGTCGACTGGCGCCGCCCTTTTTCCGCCCAAGCGTCGAGGTCGCTGATGGCATAGACGATGCGGCCCCCTAGCTTGCGGTAAGCAGGCCCTGTCCCATAACAGCGATGCTTTTCGAGGGTGCGGGCCGAAAGGCCGAGATGGACAGCTGCATCGGGTGTTCTGAGAAATCTGGCGACAATTGGAGTGGGAATGGCGTTCATGGAAAGGCTCCGGTGAAAGCATCGACCAGTATCGTGTCGGTGCTAGTGGCCTCCATCTATGGCGCAGCAGCGGTCCTTGCGGGGAGTGACAGACTGGATTGCGACCTGTTCGTCACCCTTTGCCAACCGAGCGCGTCAGCGCCAGCAGGCGCAAGTGCCCACCATGCTGCAGACGCTTGGCTTGGCCAATCAACCTCCAGCAATGCCGCCGCTCGGCAGAGCCTTTCCAGGCCATGCCGCTTAGGCACTCATGTTTGGGGAACACGATGGTCCATGCAATGTCCCGGCACGTGGCTCCCGCTGCCATGGCATCGTTGATCTGGAGCAAACGCACGAGCGCAAGGCGCTGATAAGGGGTGGGTTGGCAAGGCGGGCTTGGCGGGGCCATGTGCTTTTTGCATATCCTTGCATAATGACCCGCTGCGGCAAGCCGGACTGCCAGGCTATCGTCCTTGAGCAGGATCATCGCTGGCGACTGCTGGCCGGGTGCTTGCCAAAGGCACAGACGCAAGCGGTATGCCGCATTTGCAAGCACCAGATGATGAGCATTTCCGCACTTGAACTCGGCGAGTGGGTCATAGCCCTGTGGGAACATCGCCGGGGCGCTGTTGGTCGAGCATCTGATCTCCAGAATCGCAGGATGGCAGGCAGGCCGCCACAGCGCCGGTTTTGCTCTGGGCGATGCGTCAGGATCGAAGACACGGCAAAGCCCCCACGGATAGGCTAGCGCTTCATGTGCGCTGCTCTGGATCAGATCCGCTTGGCCGCGCGAACGGGAGACAAGCTGGCGATAGGCAGGGTTTCGCCGCAAGAATTCCTGGGCGAAATCGGCAAAGTCATGGCTGCAAAAAGCATCCGCTTCAGGGTCCTGCCATGGTTGATTGCCAAGCGCCATGGGGTGATAGTTGGACCAGGCCGGCTCTGCCGGAAGTATCCGGTCGGGCAGCATGCTTATACCCAGATGGGAACAATGGGCGCCATCGACGCCCTAGCGTAGTGGCAGAGCTTCGCCCACCCGGCGCGAAGCCGGGTGGGCGAAGCGCAGTCATTCGCGGGGCGACCTTCTCGGACGGGACCAGATGAGGCTGTGAGTCTCGGCGTCATCATCCTCGAACAGGTTTGCAAAGATAGCGACCGGCAGGCTGGGATCGTCGAGCTTGACCGAAACATAGGGCCTGCCTTCACCGGATTGCTTGGCCCAGGCGGCTCCAATCTCGATCGAACCGGAAAAGACCCGGTGGGTAGGAGCGTTGGCGCTGCCCGTTCCGTCGGGAACGATGCGGATGTCTGGTAGCTGCAGCATGAGCGTGGAGATCCTTCCCTGATAGGCATTGTTCTCGCGTGTGAATGTTCCGATAGTTGCCATGATCCGTTCCTTCTTGCTTTCCGAAACTGCGCCCATCGCAGCCTCGATGGCGGTCTGAAGGC